>Ga0134128_10001232_pt1 | contig 33421 bp, 28 predicted proteins | sample KB31754_FD_96462 | JGI IMG/M metagenome (GOLD analysis project Ga0134128, IMG submission 96462) | Terrestrial soil microbial communities with excess Nitrogen fertilizer from Kellogg Biological Station, Michigan, USA - KB3-175-4 | ecosystem: Environmental > Terrestrial > Soil > Unclassified ...
ACATTGCCCGCTACCAAGCCCGAGCATGTATGGGAAGTATTGATCGACACGGCCGACGCGGAGCTGCCTCTGTGGATGTGCAGAGGAGGGGATAAATATCCGCTGTTTGGGAGGAGCCTGACTCTGCTGCGAACGACGATGCCCAGCGAAGCCGGTCGGGAGATGACCGCAGCGCAAATTGAAATGCTGCGGCGTGAAGCACGACGTGCCAATCAACCCATCCCGAACGATCCGCCACTCGTGCGGTAGCGCCTTTTATCATGACTACGACTCAACCGGCCCGCACGGCCGAGAGCAGCTGTTTTCGTCGATTGCCTATTGGGGCCGAGGTTCTGCCCGGACAGGGCGTGCACTTCCGGCTCTGGGCGCCGCGCGCCAAAGAAGCTGTCGTTGTATTTGAGAATGACTCCGCGCCACAACTAAAACTCGAGCGCGAGAGCAGCGGATATTTTTCCGGCAAGGCGGCTGACGCGCGGTCGGGCATGCTCTACCGATTTCGCTTCGACGGGCGCGGTCTGCTCCTCCCCGATCCGGCATCTCGCTTCCAACCGGAAGGACCGCACGGGCCTTCACAGATTATGGATCCTTCGAGGTTCCATTGGACCGATGATGAGTGGCGGGGCATCAGCGCCGATGGGCAGGTGCTTTATGAAATGCACATCGGCACCTTCACACCGCAGGGCACCTTTGCTGCTGCACTGGAGCAATTGAAGGAACTGAGGGATTTTGGCATTACCTGCGTGGAAGTGATGCCCGTCGCCGATTTTCCCGGCCGATTTGGCTGGGGATACGACGGCGTCAATTTCTTTGCCCCCACGCATCTCTACGGGCAGCCTGATGACTTTCGCCGGTTCATCGATCACGCCCATTCCATCGGCCTGGGCGTCATTCTCGACGTTGTCTACAACCACTTCGGCCCCGACGGCAATTATCTCAAGGAGTTTTCGCCGGATTATTTCACCGATCATTACAAAACCGATTGGGGTGAAGCGATCAATTACGATGGCGAAAACTCAGCCGCCGTGCGCGAATTCTTCATCTCAAACGCCCGCCATTGGATCGAGGAATATCACCTGGACGGATTTCGCTTCGATGCTACGCAAAATATCTATGACAGCTCGCGCGAGCATATTTTGACGGCGGTGGCAGCCGCAGCGCGACGGTCGGCGGGAAAGCGAAGCATTTATCTCATCAACGAAAATGAGCCGCAGCATACGACGATTGTTCTGCCACGCGAAAAGGGCGGCTATGGCATGGACGCCCTCTGGAATGACGATTTCCACCACACCGCACTGGTAACGCTGACCGGCCGGCGCGAAGCCTATTACACCGATTACCGCGGCACTCCGCAGGAATTTATCTCGGCCGCCAAGTTCGGATATCTGTTTCAAGGCCAGCGATACAAGTGGCAAAAGCAGCGGCGGGGCACGCCAACATTCGATCTCGCGCCGACAGCTTTCATCAACTTCATCGAGAACCACGATCAAGTCGCCAATTCCGCTCTGGGACTGCGCACGCATGAGATGTGTGGTCCGGGGGATTACCGTGCCATGGTGGCGCTGCTGCTGCTGATGCCGGGCACGCCGATGCTCTTCCAGGGGCAGGAATTTGCCGCATCGTCGCCATTCTTCTTTTTCGCCGATCACAATCCCGAGCTGAATCGACTGATTCGCAAAGGACGCGCCGATTTTCTCAAACAGTTTCCCAGCGCGGCCAGTCCCGGGATGGAAGAGAAATTCGCCGATCCATCCGACATCAAAACATTTGAGCGTTGCAAGCTGGATTTGTCGGAAATAAAGAAGCCTTTCCACGCGGAGGTTTATCAACTTTATCGCGATCTACTGCGCCTGCGGAAATCGGAGCCAGCTTTGCGCGGGCACTGGCCGGGCACGATGGATGGCGCGGTACTGGGCCCGCGCAGCTTCTGTTTAAGGTTCTTCTGCCCAGATGGGGACGATCGCCTAGCCATGTTCAATTTTGACGGCGACTATCATCTTGAGATTGCGCCTGAGCCGCTGCTGGCACCGCCCCTTGGATGCACCTGGCGCGTCCAGTGGTCCAGCGAAGATCCCAAGTATGGCGGCCACGGCACAATTCCACTCGACAGTGAAGAAAACTGGTGGCTGCCGGGCCATTCAGCAGTGCTCCTTCAACCAGCCCAATGCGGCATCGATGAACGCAACGCGGATCACGCCCGCGAACGACAGCGCATTAAGAAATAATAAAAATCAGGCGGGACGGATCCTCTTTCTATGGCAGCCCTCGATCAATTGATTGCAGAAGTTCTCAAGCGGGTTGCCGAGCAGCGGCATTTCCCCGAATCCACTTACCGGCTTCAGTTTCATGCCGGCTTCACCTTCCGTGACGCGATCGCCATCATTCCCTATCTGCACAATCTTGGGATCACTCACGTTTATGCCTCGCCCTATACAAAGGCTCGCGCCGGCAGCCTGCATGGCTACGATGCGGTCGATCCGACAAAGCTGAATCCAGAAATCGGAAGCGAACAGGATTACGCCAGTTTTGTTGAGGCGCTCAAGCAGCACGGGATGGGGCAGATTCTTGACACTGTTCCCAATCACCTGGGCGTCGCGACCAATGACAATCCGTGGTGGAACGATGTGCTGGAGAATGGTCCCGCTTCACGTTACGGCGATTTGTTTGATATCACCTGGAGGCAACCCGATCGGCCGGAGCTGCGCGACAAGGTTCTCCTGCCGGTGCTCGGGCAGCCCTATGGCAAGGTGCTCGAGCAAGGGCAGCTTCAACTGAAACATGAGGAGGGGAAATTCTTCATTTACTACTACGATCGTCGCTTTCCTGTTGCGCCGCAGTCGTATGAGAAGATTTCGAGCGAGCAGGCAGTCGCCAGCCTGAATGGAACTCCGGGCGATCCTTCAAGCTTCGATGCCCTGCACGAATTGCTCGAGGAACAACATTACAGGCTCGCTTACTGGCGCGTGGCTTCCAACGAAATCAATTACCGGCGATTTTTCGATATCAACGATCTGGCCGCGTTGCGCATGGAACGACCGGAGGTGTTCGAGCAGTTCCACGAGCGCATTCTCGGCTGGCTCGCAGAGGGAAAAATTGCCGGCCTCCGCATCGACCATCCGGATGGATTGTTCGATCCGCTGCAGTATTTTCTTCGATTGCAGCGCGCGTATCTGCGGAACATCGCGAAAAAGATTTGTTCAGAACGCGCCGAATTGGCTGATATCGATTGGGAAGAATTCGATCAGGGGGCCCTTGATAGCTTTCGCAATCAGGCAAAGGAGAAAAGCCCTGCTAATCTTTCGGCCTGGCCCCTCTACGTCGTCGCCGAAAAGATCCTGGCGGCGGGGGAGCCGCTGCCGGGCGACTGGGCCATTCATGGAACCAGCGGCTACGACTTCCTCAACATGCTCAATGGCCTATTTGTCGATGGAGCCAATGAGCAACTGTTTTCGCGCCTCTATCACGAATGGATCGGCGACGCGACGTCATATGGGGATCTTGTCTATCGCAACAAGCGACGAGTACTTGACGCTTCGTTTGCCAGCGAGCTGCGGATGCTCGCCGGACGGCTCCATGAAATCGCCGAAAGTAATCGCGACACGCGAGATTTTACGCTCTCAGGTTTAACTGATGGCCTCCGTGAGATCATCGCCTGTTTTCCGGTCTATCGCTCTTACATCAGTCAGCAGGGATCGAGCGAAATGGATGCTCGATACATCGACTTGGCCCTGCGGAGAGCCATTGAACGCAATCCGCAAATCGAACCCGATCTCTTTCACTTCATCCGCACAACATTGTTGTCCTCCCAGCGCGAAGCTTCAGACAGTGATGCAGCGATTCAATTTGCGGGCAAATTTCAGCAGCTCACGGCCCCTGTAACGGCCAAGGGCATCGAAGACACGACCTTCTATATTTTCAATCGCCTGGTTTCCCTCAATGAAGTCGGCGGCGAGCCGGATCGTTTTGGAGTTGCACCTGAGGAGCTGCACGAATACTTCTCAGCGCGTCAGCAATTGTGGCCTTTTGCGCTTTCGTGTCTTTCAACACACGACACCAAGCGCAGCGAAGATGCCCGCGCGCGGCTCAACGTGCTTTCAGAGCTTCCAGAAGAATGGCGGCGTGCCGTTGCGCGATGGAGCCGGCTCAATGAGCCACACCGTCGGCGCATCGGAGATGCTCTCGCGCCGGATGCAAATGAGGAATATTTTATCTATCAGGCTTTGATCGCAGTTTGGCCGGTTGATCAATCCACGACTGCTCCAGATGCGCAATTTATTGCCCGCGTCCAGCAATACATGGAAAAGGCCTTCCGCGAGGCGAAGGTTCACACAAGCTGGACGCATGTGAATCAGCCATTTGAATCGGCGGTGCGGGAATTTGTTGGCCGCATCATGGCCCAGGACATGAGCAGCGCCTTCTTGAGCGAATTCACCGCTTTCCAAAGGCACATCGTGCACTTCGGCCTGCTCAATTCATTGTCGCAGACATTGATCCGACTCGCCGCCCCCGGAGTGCCCGACACTTATCAAGGCACCGAAATCCTCGATTTCTCGCTAGTTGATCCGGACAACCGCCGGCCGGTCGATTATGGGCATCGCCAAGAAATGCTCGCTCAGCTTAGAACCAAATTCCAGAAACCACTGGAACAATGGCCTGCCGCCACTCAGTCTTTGCTTGAAAACATGCACGACGGCGCGGCCAAGCTGCTGATCACCTGGCGCATGTTGCAGATTCGCTCCAAACATCCCGGCCTCTTTTCGGCAGGCCAATACATCCCGCTCGCCGCGAGCGGAAAAGGGGATAAGTACATTTTTTCATTTGCTCGGAGTGGCGGGGGAGAACTGGCGATCGTCGCGGCGCCCAGGTTCTTTTCGCAACTGACGCCAGACATTGCGCATCTTCCGCTGGGGGAAAAAGTCTGGCAGGACACGTCAATTTTGCTGCCGACGGATCGGCAATTGGAATGGGTGAATCAATTGACGGGCCAAGTTGTTACATCATCGAATGGCACGCTGCTGGCCGCCGACCTCTTTTCGCATTTCTCGGTGGCACTGCTCATGGCAAAACACCAATAGACCACCCTAAAGCTGATGCGCCGGCTTGGGCAGATCATCGTGGATGGTCTGCTGCTTGGGCTGATCGCCGGCAAAGCTGAAGAGAATCATGTCATCATCGATTCGAGCTTGCAGATGAACCGGCCGCTGCCAGACCCTGTGAATATTTTTGAGCGTTTCGACGGCCGTCTTGATCTCGATATCCAGGCCGTTGTGCTTGTGAGCCAGATAGAGCTCGCCGCGATTGGCGTAATTTCCATCAACGACATAGATGAAGGGCTGACCCATATTCGTCAGATGGTAAAGCATCGTCTGCTTGATGCGCTGTGGATCGCGGCTGACGATGCGAAGCTGACCGGTGTGGGGGTCGCGGCCATATTGATAAAACTTGTGCTTCTCAATGAACTCCGGCGTCATGAATTCATCGATAAAGTTCACGTCGTTATAAACCCGGCGCACTTCAAAGATCTTTTCCCGACCGAGCCCCAGGCCCTTATCCCACTTTTCTCTTTCGCCGAGGTTACTGGCTTCTTCGTATTCCTTGCCGAATTTGCCCTTGTTCCACCGGTCTTCAATGTCGCGGAACAGCTCGATTCCAATCTTGTACGGATTGAAATTGCCCGGCGGCATGTGGACGGTGCCGCTGTGATGGTCGGCATAATCGACGACCTCTTTGGCCTCGACGAAGTGCTTGGTCATCAAGGTGCTGTGCCAGAATGAGGCCCAGCCTTCATTCATCACTTTGGTCATGCCTTGGGGTGCGTAGTAGTACGCCTCCTCGCGCACGATCCACAGACAATCGGCCTGCCAGTCTTCCAGGTGCGCATGTTCCAGCAGATACAGCAACACATCGCGCGTCGGTCGCGATGGCGTGGCCCGGCGGTTTTTCTCCTTCTCCGTCTTTCGCTTTTTCGCCTCGGCCTCCATCACATCCGGCGGATTGATCCACCGATCGAGATAGTCCTTGGCCTTGAATCGCTGAACATCCGGCTCTTCACGCCGCGGCTGCACGACCGGCGCATCATGCGGGCCGCGCTGCATGAACATGCTGTGTGGATCGATCAAATGCTCGATCGAGAGGCACACATCCAGCCATCGCTCCACCGCTTCCTGCCCGTGCTTTTCGATGTGCTTGCGGACGCGCGTGGCATGGTTGGCCATCTCGTCCATCATTTTGCGATTGGTCTTGCTGAACCAGTAATTGTTCTTGAAAAAGTCGGCGTGGCCATACACGTGCGCGATCACCAGCTTCTGATCGACCAAGGCATTGGATTCCTGCAAATAGGCGTAGCAGGGATCGTTATTAATAACCATCTCGTAGATTCGCCCCAGGCCGTAATGATGGCGCTTGCGGATGCCTTCGTACTCGGCCCCGAATCGCCAGTGCGGATAGCGCTGCGGGAAGCCGCCATACGCGGCAATCTGGTTCATCTGCTCGTAATCGCACATCTCGAAAATGACCGGAAAAAAATCCAGACCATACGAGCGCGCCGTCTCGCGAATCTGCTTCTTTGCAGCCAGTAGCTCATCGGGAAAAGGGGCCAGAGTGTGCGAAGCCATTCAACAACTCCTGCTATCAGACGGCAAAAATGCTTTCGACTTCGATGGCGAGTCCTGACAGAACCAGATCGTCCTGCACCGTCTCTCCGCTACGAGCGCGATGCACGTCATCTCCGCCGTGGAAAATCGTTATCGTTTTCGATTTTGGATCGACGACCCAGCAGGAACGACAGCCAGCGGCTAGCCACATCTCCACCTTCGCGCTCACTTCCGACCACGTATCCGACGGCGACATGACTTCGATTGCCAGATCCGGCGCGCCTTCAAAATACTTTTGCGTAGCCACATAACGGCTGGCCTGCACAAACGCCACGTCTGGCGCCAACACTGAATCTGGATCGCGATGGATGAGAAATCCGGTCTCGGAGGCTACGACGATCCCCAGCTTCCGCTCTTCGACAAAGATCCCAATGACTCGCGCCAACTTCGCAGTAATCCGCCCATGCTCAAAGCCCGTTGGACTCATTGGGACAATCTCTCCCAAAATAAGTTCATTGCGCGCAGTGTCGCCCATCTCCAGCAACTGGCCTGCGGAAATCGGTCTGGTCGTTTGCGCTGTCATAATCGTCGGCATTAAATGCACCGGCGAATGCCCGCCTCACGCTCTGGGCTAAGTCATTTCGCGTATCCCATGATACAGAATCCTTCCGGGCGTTCGCTAATCTCAAGCTTGCCAATTCGTCCAAGCTCTTCTCTCACAAGGCCCGCACTTGGACCGAGGATTTCCAGCCATTCGATCTCACGATTTTCAAATGGACCTGATGCCGAATCTGTCCATTGGCGGTTCACTGACCAGTACTTGTTATCTTCGACTACTGGGCAATCTCCCAGCACCTTCATTCGAAAACGCAAGTCGGCATTAACGTGCTTCGCTAGGATTTGAAAAAGCTCGTGCCACTTCGTGTCGTTCATGTATCCAGCGCCCACGGTTGCCCGGGCTGACTGAAAACGCTGTTCGCGTCGTCGCTCGATTTCCTCTTGCTCTTTTGAGCTGCGCGCGATTCGCACGGCTAATGCCCCTTCCCAAAAAACGTCTTGATCGAATCGTAAATATCATCCTTCGAATTCACCCGGCTCGTCAGCACCTTCTCATGGTTGCGTAGATGCTCATGCAGAACGTTGATGAAATTGCCTGAGCCATACGCGCTGGCGACCTGGCAGTAGCCGAACATGTTGCAGAGCGGGAGCAACTGCTCCTTGAGCAGCTTCACGCAGTCGCGCGAGTCGGCTTCGCTGCTGTTGTCGCCGTCGCTGAAGTGGAAGAGGTAGATGTTCCACTCATCGGGGCTGTAGTGGGAATCGAGCAACTGCTTGCAGACGCGAAACGCGCTGCTGATTTTCGTTCCGCCGTCTTCGCGCAGGTGATAGAAGGTGTGTTTGTCTACTTCTTTGGCGCTGACGTCATGCACGATATAACGGCTCTCGATGCCTTCGTAATTTTTGCGGAGCCAGGTATCAATCCAGAAGCTCTCGAGCCGGACCAGTTCCTTCTGTTCTTCGCCCATCGATCCGGACACGTCCATCATGAAGACGATGACCGCATTGCTCTGCGGGCTTTTTACTTCCTTCCAGCTTCGATAGCGGATGTCCTTTTTCTGCGGCACGATCACCGGATTATCCGGGTCGTAATCGCCATTCATGATCTGCCGTTTCAAGGCTTCCTTGAAAGATCGCTTGAAATGGCGGAGTGATTCCGGCCCCACGCGCCGCAGGCTCGAATAGCGCTCTCGGACTGTCGTGATGCGATGTTTACCCTTCGGCTCGATGCGCGGCAGCTTCAGTTCCTCGGCCAGAATGTCGGCCAATTCATCGAGCGTCAGATCCACTTCCATCATGTGATGGCCGGTCTCGGTGCCGCCCTGGCTTTTGCCCTGGCCCGGCTGACCTTTGCCGACCACATCACCTTCCTTGCCGTCTCCGGCGCCGACTCCCTGGGAATTGTCGCCGTAACGGAAGTGGGGGAGTTCGATCCCGCGCACCGGAATGGAAATCAGGTGCTTACCTTCTTTGCCGATGAGCTCACCCTTGGTGAGAAATTTACGAAGGTCTTCGCGAATGCGGCCCTTGACGATCTGCCGGAACCGCTGGTGATCTTTTTCAATCTTGAGAACCATTGCACCTTTCGAGCCACCTCTCGGCTCGCATCTCCCAAAACATCAACTCCGGTTTACTTAAGGCGAGCGGCGCGTGACCAGCCAGACTCCCGTCAGCAGTACCGCGAGCGACCCGGCCAATCCGATGATGGTGCTGACCAGCAATTCGTTTGCCGCCTCCACCACATTGTCCGGCGACCCGCGCAGCACAAAAAGCCAGTGCCGCCAGTCCAAATGCGAAGCCGCCGATCCAGATGCGGCCGGCCCAAAATGCGGATCGGTCACGTAAAAAAACAGCAATCCGGCCGCCCCCAGCAAAGCAAGGGTGAATCCGGATCGCCGAGTTGCGCGGGCCATGCTCATAACGAATCGCCGCTATTCATCCTGCTTCGTGTCGCCTCGGGCAAAGATGCTGGCGACATAATTCAGCACATCGGTTGCGCTGGTTTCGTTGTAGCCGAAATATTTGATCAAACGCTGCTTGACCACGTCGATCTTCTGCTGCGTTTCATCATCCACAACGCTCGATACCAGGTTCTTCAGCTTGATCGTGTCGCGCTGATCCTCAAACAGCTTCAATTCCAGCGCCTTCAGCAAACGCGCATTCGTGTTGTATTCAAACTTCTTGCCATCCAGCGCGAGAGCGCCGATGTAGTTCATGATTTCCTGACGGAAATCGTCCTTTCGGCTCTCGGGGATGTCGATCTTTTCCTCGATCGACCGCATGAGCCGTTCATCTGGCTCCTCGTCGCGACCCGTATACCGATTGCGCACGCGCTCGTGCTGCGTGTAGGCGCGAACGCTTTCGATGTAGTTAGTCGCGAGGCGCTTGATCGCGTCTTCGTCGGCACTGATGGCGCGCTGCACCTCGCCCTTGAGGATGTTTTCGTATTCTTCGCGCACGACAGCCAGCAGCTCCTTGTATTCCTTTTTGAGCTCTTCGTCCGTGATCAGCGAATGATGCGACAGGCCGCCTTCCAGTTCATTCATCACCATGAACGGGTTGATCGCCTTGTCGATCTGCGCCTGATGGCTGACGAGGGCGTTGGAAATCTTGTCCTGAATGTATCGCGGGCTGATGCCCTGCATGCCTTCGCGCGGGGCTTCTTCCTTCAGCTCTTTGATGCTGTCCTCGGTGAAGCCAGGAATGCTCTTGCCGTTGTAAAGCTGGAGCTTCTGCAATTTCGTGATGCCGGCCTTCTTCGGCTCGGCGACGCGTGTCAGCACGGCCCACATCGCCGCCACCTCAATCGTATGCGGCGCGATGTGCATGCCTTTTACTTTGTCGGTGCCGAAGTCCTTCAGATAAATCTTGACCTCGTCATCCAGCTTGATGTTGTAAGGCACGTCGATCTTGATCGTTCGATCGCGGAATGCCTCCATCATCTCGTTGCTTTGCAGCTTCTTGTATTCCGGCTCATTCGTGTGGCCGAGGATGACTTCATCAATATGCGTCTGCGCGAACTTCTTCGGCTTGATCATGTGCTCTTGGCTCGCACCAAGGAGGTCGTACAGGAAGGCCACGTCCAACTTCAGCACTTCGATAAACTCAACAATTCCGCGATTGGCGATGTTCAGCTCGCCATCGAAGTTGAAGGCGCGCGGATCGGAATCGGAGCCGAACTCGGCGATCTTGCGATAGTTAATATCACCGGTCAGCTCGGTTGAATCCTGATTCTTCTCATCCTTCGGCTGGAACGTCCCGATGCCGCGGCGATCTTTTTCCGAAAGGATCAGCCGCTTCACGCGGACATGATCCATCACCTTTTTCCAATCGCCGTCGTACTGGTCCATCAGGTCGGCCTGGATCCGCCGGCAGAAGGGGCACGCCTCGCCATAGAGGCGCACGCGCCGACCTTCGGGCAATTTCTCATTGACCGCATCCAGCACTTCCGGCCGCGCTTCGCGCGGAATCAGCAGCAGCGGCTCTTCATGCATCGGGCAATCCATGAAATGCTCGCCGCCGTCGTTGTTCACGCGATGCGGGAGCCGCCAGGAATATGTATAGAGCCTGCCAGCTTCGGTCTTGGAATAGCTTTCCAGCCCTTTCTTCAGGAGCCGGGCGATAGTCGATTTGCTCGAACCGACTGGGCCATGCAGCAACAGAATGCGTCGCTCGGTCCCATAACCCTGCGCCGCCGACTTGAAGAAATCGACGAGCTGCATCAGCGGCCGTTCCAAGCCGAAGATCGCATCCGCGCCATTTTCCACCGGGTCGGCGAAGAAGTGGTAGCGGGTGTAATCCTGCTTGAAAAGAGTGAACGGCTCTGAGCCGTAGCTGAGCACCATGTCGTAGACGCGCTGGAAGGAATTGCGCGATACGGCCGGGGTCTCATGGACGATCTCGAGGTAATCCCAGAAGGTTCCTTCCCAATGCTGTTCACGAAAGCGGTTTTGATCCAGTTTTCGATCGATGATGCTGACCAGAGCATTAGACTTAGCCATTGTTACTCCATTTTCGCGTGGCCAATCGAGCGGCCGCGCCATTGTATGCATGCCTTATCAGACACCTGTCAGAACGCATCGCTAGCCTTATATGCCCAATGCTGTTTTCTAAGCAGGTCGCGCGCTGCCGCTCCGCGATTTTCAGAAAGTCGGGGCATCGGCAGAATCAGTGCGCGGCGATCTGAACACGGACTGCAAAAGAGCGGCCAGCGGTCGCCGCGGTGCGATCCATCTGAGGAAGGAAACCGCCGATCGTCGCGCCAAAAGGGCGCCCGCGGCGCGGAGGGCGGGAGGTCTTTTCTCGATCCCCGCCTTCAGAACTATCGGCCGGGACGCCACCCATTCAACAAACGTTATGCCGGTTTTCAATGCCACTGCGTCCCGGCTGCTTTTGGCGCCTAATTCTAAGCGTGGCCAGCAGGTATGTCTAACGCGATTTGATTCGGCCGAAAGGTGATCTTTGCCGCTTACGCCGCTTCTTTGGGATTTGCAGCGCTGCCACCGACGCGGCACGTCCTCATAATAACCCGACTTGACAACCGATTGGCTCGCAGGACTTGCCGGCCTTGCTTTGCCAAAAACCTGAGAAGGTTTTCCGGCAGCGGAAGCACCGGCCCATTTGGAAAGGAGTAGACATGAAATCGAAACTCTGGAGTGCGGCAGTGGTGATCGGAACTTTCGGTGCAATGGCGACCGCAGCGCCGCCGCCCGCCAGTGATCCCGGACGCGCTGCTGCCGAGCAGGCTTTGCACAACGCCTACGGCAACACCGCCAAGATTCGCATTTACGAAGAGCGCAACGTCAACGGCGTGCGCGTTTTCACGGCTGCTGTGGATGACCGCAATGGTGAAGCCAACGCCACCGTAACCGGCAACGGCGATCTCCTGGACGTCGGCCGCGCCGAACCTGCCGCCGCGCTTCCACCGGCAGTGGCGGAACTCGTTCAGCAACTTTTCCAAAGCCCGCCGCAGATGGTCAACATGATCTCATCGCGGCGCTATTACGCTCGTTTCAACATCGGCAATCGCCCCTACACCCTCGATATGGACACGACTGGAAAAATCCTTGACATCGAATGGGTCGGTGAAGAGGAAGCCGGCGCCGCGAACGCAAAGCCCACCAAACAAAAGAAAAACGCCCTCAATGAAGCCATCCGCGATGCCCGGCTGAATCTCGCGGGAAATTCGGCGGAACAAAAGAGTGTCGAGCGTAAGACGCCCGCAAAAGAACGACGTGCCGCGAATCCCAATGAAGAGCAGCAGGTCCGCGAGCGGTTTGCCAAAACTTTCAACCAGGACCAGCTCCAGTCGATCGAGCCTGATCCGGACACTCCCGGCTACTACTTCATCCGCTCGCGCAATCGCGTCGGGGAAGGTTTTGTCATCATGAATGCGGCGGGGGATGTGCCGCAATATCGCGTCGGCGTCCCGCGCAACGAGCTTCCCCAGACGGTTCAATCGGCCCTGGCGACGCTCTTCCACGCCGACAAATTTACATCCTTCCAGCGCGGCGAAGACCGTATCTATCGCGTGAACGAAATGGCCGGCCCGCAACGCGTAGACATGTGGATCCGCTCCGACGGAGAAGTAATTACCGTCAACGAGCCGATCATGCCCACGCCCCAGGCCGTCCCTGCCGCCGGGCACACCGGTCCGCGAAGGTAACTGCAATGTCTGAGAAAGTAGTGATAGCGCTCACGCCTTCCTGGTCACAAGATCAGGAAGGCGTAAGTGTCTTTGGGCCTGATTCCATGCCCTGAGCATTCGGATCACTTGCTTAACGGAGCCTTCGCGCTGTTTAACTTCAGCCGCGCATCGCTCAAATCCATCCGGTACATGATCTGGTTGTATTCGTAATACGGAGTCACGCGGGGATTCCCGGAAAACGTGTTGACATACGTCCCTTCCAGGTAAATCACCCGGCCACCCTCGCGATCGAAGAACGGGTGCTGCGTCACGTTGTAAAAATCGTGCGGGCCATTCTTCTGATCGACATGAGTGATGATCTTTCGCGCGTTCACCCACGGCCCCTCCGGATGATCCGACTCGCTGTACCAGGTTTCCCCTAGCATCGTCTCCCCGAGCGCCTGAGCCGCGATCATCACGTACTTCTTGCGATATTCATTCCAGAAGCAGGAGCAATTGTTGATCAGCACCGGCTTGCCGGTTTCTACATCCTGTAATCGCTGGGGCGACTCATCGCGCTTCATCTTCCCGGCAGCGATCAACTTCTCCTGCTCCATCGGATTCAAAGGCGATGTATCTCGCTTCCAGCCCCAGACGAGCTTCCCGCTCGAATCGCGATCAAGCTCGGCCGATGCCAACGATTTGAAATGCGTGCCGGGCTTGAGACAGGTGAATCCTTCATAAGCGCTCAAGTCCACGTATGAGTTCATGTCCGCCTTGACGCGCAACGCCGGGTAAGGCGCGGTGAAGACGACGTATTGCGTCCCATCCTTCTCTTTCACTCGAAGCGGTATTCCAGTGCCGGTGGGCTCGATGGGCGGATCGATCGGAACATCCTTGAGCTTCTCGAATTGCTCTTTCTCGTCGTTGAAAACGATAAACCCATTCTCGAGCACCGCGCCCATCCCGCGACGCCGCTGGAAAAAGCCGAGCATGCGCTCGTGGCCCGATTCGTCGGAAAGCACAGTGATCCCTCCGACCCAGACCACCCCCTCGCCCTTCATCGGCGCCATCGGCCGGACGAAGCCATCCTTCCCGGTAAAGTAGTGCAAATTGAAGCCGACTGAAGGATCGATCGCGGCGGGAAGCTCGGTCGTTGCGCCGGTCGTCGAGAAGTTGCCTAGCGCATACGAAATCCGCCCGGTATCACCGTAAAACCAATACAGCTTCCCGTTATAGATCGCGTTCAGAACGCTGTCCTGCCCCGTCACCTGCGCGTTGAGCAACGGCTCATCAATCGGCGGCTTGCGCCCCAGCATCACCGTGTCGCGATAAATCCCCTGGCCCGTCATGCGATATAGTCGCTCGGCAATGTTGAGCCGCTTGATCTTGACCGTCGCGCTTCCGCCCGGCTTGGTTTCCAGCGCAACCCCTCGGCTGCCGATGAAATCGGCCGGGTACTCATATCCCGGACTATCGACACCGAACCAAACCTTCCGATTCATCAACCCCGGCTCATCAAACGCCACCAGCCCATTTGAATCGGTGTAATACGAAACCATGCTCGTGGTCTGCAGTTGCACCAGCGGCACGCCGCGCCCGGTCCGGTCATCCACGACCTGAATCGCGAAATAATGACTCGCCGGTTCCTGCCCCAGGGCAGCCGTGGATAGAACCACAATCAGAAATACGATGAAATTGCCCAAGTTTGTGTCCCGCATGCCGCACATCATCCGTATGCGACATTGAAGGACAAGGGAGGCTCAGCCAACGTCACGCTCCGGATGGACAATGGGCGATTTAACTTTCTTGGCGCACTGGCCCGGGTTATCATGATTGCCGGCGCGTCAGGGCGCCACCGGGTCCGCGGGCAGGACTGTGTCCACCTGAATGATCAGTTTTCGTTTATTTCAATGAACTCTTTTCCGCCCGAGCATGCGGACACCGGGCGCACCGGCTGAGCTAAAACCCAGCCAGGAAAGGAGCTCATTGTGAACCCCTCTCTTCCCACCCGCGCATTTCGCGAGCACACCGATCTCGATCAGCTCAAGCGCCAGGCAAAGGAATTATTGTCGGCTTTTCTCGCGGGAGAGGCGGCCGCCGTCGCAGAAGTAAAAACGCATGACCGCGTCGCCGATCCTGCCACGTTTGCACTTCATGATGCACAGCTCGTCCTGGCTCGCGCCTACGGCTTCGCAAGTTGGACGAAACTAAAAGCCTACGTCGATGGAATCACCGTCAAGCAATGGATCGCGGCTGTACGGGCAGGCGATCTGGAAAAAGTCCAAGCCATGCTCCGCGCCCGGGCCGAACTGATCAACATGTGCGGACAAGAGCGCTGCGCGATTCATTACGCCGTGCTGAATCGTTCCGCGGAAATGACCCGCCTGCTGATGCAACATGGGGCTGACCCACGCGCCGGCGTCTACCCTCATCGCGAGGCGACGACCGCCCTGATGATCGCCACGGAGCGCGGCTACGACGAGATCGTCGCCATCATCCGTGAGGAAGAACAACGCCGGCGTGAGGCAAATGCGGACAGCAGTGCGGCAGCTGCGCCCGATGCGATGTTTCTCGTCAGCAATTGGAAGAGCGGCCGCGCCTTGGAGATGCTGCAAGCCGACCCGGCGTTGATCCATTCGGCGAGCCCCAATGGCGGGACGCCGCTCCACGCCGCCGCGTGCGAACTGCACGAGCAAGGTATCGCCTGGCTGCTCGATCATGGTGCTGATTCCAATCGGCGTATCAAAGGTACATGGACTCCGATCGAGCTGGCCGCCATGCGAAAAGGATGGGACGACAGCGGCCATCCTGCGAAATTCAAAAGAATTGCAAAGCTTCTGCTGAGCCGTGGCGCGCAACTGGGGCCGTTCTCAGCGATCGCGCTGGGCGACGCCGATTGGATCCGCGCGCGCCACGCCGAGGGCACGCTCGTGAACCCTGCAGCCACGGATCATTTGGCCGGCCACGTCGGTTTTTTGGAAACCGCCATCTGGCATGACCAGCCTGAAATCATGTCGCTGCTGCTCGATCTGGGGCTCGATCCCAACGAGCGCACGCGCGTGGGAGGGATGGACGATATCACCTACTCCGCCGGTGCACCGCTGTTCACCTGCGTCATCAAGAACCAGCGGAAGTTGGCGGAAATTCTGCTGGCCAGAGGTGCCGATCCCAATGCCAACGTCTATACATCGGGCACACCATTATTTAAGGCCTATGACCAGAAGAAATGGGCGTTCGTCAAACTGCTGGAACAGCACGGCGGCTTTCTCGATGCCATCTCGGCGGGATTCGCTCGACAAACGGCCGCGGCAAAGAAACTGTTGGATGAAGAAGCCGCCGGCCGTCTCCGCCCCGAAGCTGTAACCCCCGGCAACACGGTCGCTGAAGATCTGATCTGGACCGCGGCCGGCGGAGGCGATGCGGAGATCGTCCGACTGGCGCTGGAGCGCATCAGTTGGCCGCGCCAAGACTCCCGCTGGCTCTACGCCCTGTGGCAAGCCTTCACGTGCGATGGCGGCGTCAAGCGCGGGCTCGCCTGCTTTCGCCTGCTGCTCGATCGCGTTGACCCCAATCTGCAAAACGAAACGGGCCGGACGATATTGCATACCGTCATGGCGCGCGGTGAGCGAAAGCACCTGCCATTCGCCCGCATGCTGCTGGATGCCGGCGCGCGAACCGACCTCCGCGACGATCTGCTGGGCAGCACGGCGCTCGGTTGGGCGTGCCGCTGGGGACGCGCGCATTTCGTAAAACTCCTTCTGGAGCGCGGCGCCGACCCAATAGAGGGCGATGCCCAGCCTTGGGCCACGCCGATGGCCTGGGCACAAAGAATGAAGCACGAGGGAGTGGTGAAGATACTTCGGAGACACTTGTCGAAATGAGGACGATAAGTCGTCCTTGATTAATCGGGACAAGTGCTTTCTTCGTGGCACAGAACAATTAAGTGCGTCCAATCTTCTGCCCCCGGTTTTTCGTTTCGGCCTTTGAACGAGATTTACGTCGTACCGCTCGCGCCGGCATCTGGAATGGCGGCTGCTTCCATCGGGCTCTAAGGGCGTTGACGCGGTTGAGCACCAGTCGGCTGCGTAAGAATCGGCGCTGCAGGGACCGGATGGGCGGAATATCGACCAGCGACACACCCAGGAAGATCAACAACACGCCCGGGCCCGGGACCATTGGCAGCGCCATAATTACTCCCGCAATAACGAGCAGGAACCCGGCAAGATTCTTCAGTAGACGCAGCACGAAGCGCAAGACGGGGTGCCCTCGACTGGCCATTTCCGCAGTTCGGTCGCGAAGAAAAAAATCCGCGGGCAGCCTGACGGCAACCAGCAGGGCGACTCCCATACCCACGCCAAAGAAAAGCACAGAGCCCAACATGACCCACCACGCGTGCTCCTTGAGCCACGCCATGATGAGGTGATGTATTGCCATGACTTGATGGTTCGTGAAGGCGAAGCCGATTTCCATCAGCTGGGAGACGCGTTGAATGTCCGTTCTTCCCGTAGAATCTGCCGTTTCCGAAGGCGCATTTCGTTCTATACTATCGCAACTCTTTTGTGGAAATAACGATACGATCAAAAAAGATTCAGTAATATTTTCCAAAAAGAGGATTGAAGTTCGTACTGTGTTTGGTTATAATGGAAAGGTGATAATTGGCCTTAGATTCAGGGAAGTAGGTATGAGTGACCTTATATGCACGAAGGGCAAGCAGCGGAGCTCGGTTCCGTTGCCAAAGGCTTCGGATCAAGGGCACCAAGCAAGGTATGGCTCTCGAAGCTGCCAGCGCCGCGGCAGGCGACCGCACGGCTTGAAGAATCGACGTCGCCGATGTTGCAAAAGATGTTCCGTTCTGGTGTGGTGCGAAACGTTAAATCAGAGCAAAGCGCGGAAAATTGAAAAAGTGGTGCAAAATGGTGCATTTTGGTGCATGAGCCGGCCGGACCCTCGAAATTGAGCGAATATCGGGGGTCAGGCGGGTGGAACTTGCACCAAAATGCACCATCCAACATCCAAAAACTAATGCGTTTTGGTGCATTTTGGTGCATGCGGCGCCAAGGCGGGATGACCTCTGGATTCTTCAACCCCCATCTACGACACGATTGTGATCGGAGCCGGCCCGGGTGGAGCGACGGCGGGAATGGTCTGCGCGCAGGCAGGGTTGCGGGTGCTGATCCTGGAAAAGTCGAGCTTCCCAAGGTTTCGGATTGGCGAATCGCTTCTGCCGAGAAATGGATCGCTGATTGAAGAGCTGGGTCTGGAAGAGGCAATGAAATCGGTGCCTTGCGTGAGCAAATTGGGGATCGAATTCTCCATGGGGCATGAGCTGAAGGGGACCTGCTTTCCGTTTGATCTGGGATTGCTGCCGGGCGCGCCGACTTACAACGTCGAGCGTGCCGGGTTTGATGCGATGCTCATCGAGCAGGCGAAGGCGCGCGGAGCGGAGGTGCGGGAAAAGACGGCTGTGAGGTCGATCCAGAAACTCGCGGATGGTGATGTGGCGGTGGAGACGGACGGGGGCGTAATTCGAGGCCGGTATTTGCTGGATGCGAGTGGACAGGCGACGGTGGTGGCGCGGCATCTTCGCATTCGAAAGACCTATGCTGATGCAATCTTTCAGAAGGTCGCCTATTTCGAGCATTTTGAAAACGTGAAGCGGCGCGCGGGCAATGAAGAGGGCTATCCGCTGATCGTCATGTGCGAAGAGGGATGGTTCTGGGCGATCCCGATTAATGACAAGCAGACGAGTATCGGATTTGTTGCAAATAGTGGGCTTGCAAAACAGATTGGCATTTCTGCCGATCGAGTGCTGGAGTGGGCCATCAAACGATGCCCGGCAATAGCGGATCGGATGAGCAATGCCACGGGCCCATCCACCAATCAGGTCATCGCCGATTTCAGTTATGCCTGTCGGCCCTATGCGGGGCCGGGCTATTTTTTGATCGGCGATGCTGCCGCTTTTCTGGATCCCATTTTTTCAACGGGTGTGTGCCTGAGCATGCTCGCGGCGCGGGAAGCGGCGCAAGCAGTTGTCAGAATCCTGAAGGGAAAAACATCTCCTGCCTCGGCACGCAAACGATACATGCGTTTTGTCGACGGCGGCACGCGCGTCTATTTCAAATTGATCCGCCAGTATTACCAGCATTCCTTCCGCGAGCTGTTTCTCAACGGGCAGGGGCCGATGCAGGTGCATCGCGCGGTGCTTTCGATTTTGGCGGGGCATGTATTTCCCAAGCCGCCTTTTGCGTTGCGCTGGCGGCTGCGTCTATTCGACTTTTTCGTCTGGTTCAATCAGTATCGATCGATCGTTCCGCCTCGCGAACATTTTTCGCTGCTTGGGAATGGAGGACAGTCATGAAGACTTTCTTAGTTTTTCTTGGCGGGCTCGCGTTGGCATCCATGATGATCTGCCAGAGCGCGCAGGCGCAGCAGGCCGACGATCTCTCATTGCTCAAAACCTTCGGCACCGCCGGCAAGGAACTGCAGCCCATGGCGGATGGAAGGGAAGGGCTGCTCTTCCAGCGCGATGGGGCGGGCTGCCTGACTCACATGTGGTTCGGCGGGAACTTCAATGGCTGGGAGAAGACGCGGATTCGCGTCTACGTCGATGGCGAAGCCAACGCATCGATCGACATGGAATTGGGCATGGGCCATGGCATCGGCTTTGGGGATCAGGATGCGCCCTGGGGCATCGCCCGAATGGGAAAGATCGGCCATGGCAACGGGATCTACAACACCTTCCGTATTCCCTTTTCCAATGGCGTTCGCGTGACGGCGCAGATGGGCAAAGGAATCGCCGGCAATCCCGATTTCTGGTGGATCATTCGCGGGACCGAGAATCTGCCGATCACCATCGGCGGCGTGAAGCTTCCGCCGCAGGCGCGGCTGCATCTGTATAAGCGCGAGATTACACGGCGCAGCCACTGGAGGAATTTGATCTGTGCAATAGTTCCAAGGCAGGGGCGCTTTATCTGGTGGTAATCGCCGCACGCTGCGCCGACGGGAATTTCAACTACCTCGAAGCGCAGATGCGTGGCTACATAAACGGCGCCAAAGAGCCGGTGATGCTTTCATCGGGGCTCGAGGATTATTTCCTGGGAACCTATTACTTCGATCGCGGCCGGTATCACACGCCGATTTCAGGCCTGACGCATTTTGATCCGAAGGATCACAGCTTCTCGGCCTACCGATTCCACGATGACGATCCGATTTTCTTCCAGAAAGGATTGCGCCTGACCTGCCGATGCGGCGAAAAAGCAGGCAATCATACCTTTGGCAACCCGAAGGCCACTACGTACACGACCTATGCGTGGCTGTATGAATGGTAATTGTAGTAGTGACAGCAGGTGGCCAGATCTTAATCCTTGATCATCACCTTGCTCTTGCCTTCGACAAGAATGTCATAAAGAAACGCGATGTCTTCATGACCCAGGCGGATGCAGCCCATGGAAGATTGCTTGCCGATGGAATCAGGATCGATGGTGCCGTGGATTCCGTAAGAGGATTTGCCGACAGCATTGCCTTCGAGTCCGGTGATGCCCATCCAGTAGCCGCCCAGCGGATTCTTGGGATCGTTGGCGGCAATGACGCCTTCGCCGCGCGGGCTGTAATAGGTGGCGGGGTGCGCCTTGTTGCCCTGCTGCACAACCCAAAGTCCGGTCGGAGTGGAGTTATCTCGACCGAGGCCCACCGCAAACGAGCGGACGAACATCGAGCCCGGCCCACCAGGGTTCCCCAGGTAAAGATCGAGCCGGAATTTGCTCTTGGTCACGACGGCATGGAATGGGCCGTTGATGACCTTCAGCGATCGGCCGGCTTGAATGCGACGAGCGTCGCTCATCCCATTGATGCGAAGCAGCAGGGGCCAGGGGATGCTGTGATGATCGGCGATGCGCGAAAGGCGGTCACCATTCTGAATCTGATAGAGATCGGTATAGGGGTCGCCGGGAACCTGCTTGCGCGTGAAGAGCATCTCCTGCGAAAGCTCGCTGAGCATGCTGCGGGCCGCTTCGGCGTCGCTCTCGCTCAACTGGCTCGACATCAGCGAATTGTTGATCAACTCGCGCGCCGTCAGCAGATGGCCGGCCTCCTTTTCCTTGCGTCCCTTCGACAGGTCGTCAGCCGACACGGGGAAGGCATTTCCGCCCTTGCTGTTGTCGGGGATGAGCGGCGCATCGTTGACCGAGGCGACGGCGGTGTCGTTGGAGGAATCGTGCGAATCAGGTTGCGTGGTCGGAGAAGTCGAAGTCGTCGAGCCGGCGTTGGCAACGCTTCGGCTGCCGGTCGCGGTGTTCATCGCGGCGGTGGGCGTCTGCGTCACCAAGCCCGTGTTAGGAGTCGAGTCGAGCAGCCCACCGGAATTGGTCGGGGCTTTCTCGACGATAGAAGAAGGCTGTTTAGCCGGCACGGGCTTCGCCTCAGCTGGTTTGGCATTCGTCGGCTTCACCTCGATCGGCGTCGAGGTCGAAGGCTTGCTTGCCTGCGCAACCGCCGGGACGGCAGCGGCCACCGTTTTTGGCTTGTGATGCTTGTGAATGTAGACGGCAGCGCCAATAACGATCGTTACGCCCAGGGCGGCGATCAAGGGTCGGCTGATTCGACGTGCTGAGTAGCGGCTCATGAGAACCTCCGTGTTCTCTTAATCGGGAGTGAATCGGTTTAAAATGAGATACGGCCCGCAACCAAAAAGGATCGCGCGGCCGTCATTTCTCCACTCAAGTCTGCTCGATGCAATGCGACGCGAAGCGCAGGATCCCTCGGTTGGTCACCAGCATACTCAGGGGCATGTCATGGTCAAGCACGGGGATGTTATCGATAACCTGCTCTTCAAACGCCAATCCGCAGGAGAGTCCGATAAATTCAGACTGCGCGAGGAAGCGATCGTAGAAGCCCATGCCGCGCCCGATGCGATAGCCTTTGCGCGTGAAGCCCATGCCGGGGACAACAACAAGGTCAATCAAATCGACAGGAATGGGTTTGCCCGAGATGGGTTCGCGAATATTGGGGCCGGTGACTGTCATGCCGGCCTGAAGGCTGGTGATTTCGACGGGCAGCATTCGGCGCTGGTCCCAGCTCACCTTGGGGACCACAACCGTTTTATTCTGCTGCCAACATTTGAGTGCGAGCGGGGCGGTGTCGGTTTCGCTCGGAGTCGAAAGGTAAAGCATCACCACGCGGGCGGCGCGGAATTCGGGGCTGGCGGCCAGAAGCGAACAGGCGGCCAGGCTCTGCGCATGGCGCTGCTCATCGCTCATCGCCGCCAAGACATCCCGCAACTGTCGGCGAACGGCTGCCTTACTGTTCATATCCATCATTACGTCGCTTCCTCGTCGGCGGTTTTCCCGACCCCCGCTCCACACCGGGCCGCTATTCTACTTTCGGCCTTTGACGGGGATAATCTTTCACGGCTCAGAGCGGTTGGAATCGGAGCCGTGGGGGCCATCTGTAGGATTTATTTGTTCTGTCGGGGGCGAAGCCGGAGCTTGCGCGCCTTTGCGGGCCCGCCACTCTGCCAGACGTTTGTTCAAAACCGCCTCGTAACCTCGCCCGGTTGGTTCGTAATACGTTTTATCGACTCCGAGGTAGTCCTGTCCAACAAATCCGCCTTCGAAGTCATGGGCGTACTTGTAGTTGGCTCCGTGGCCGAGGCGTTTAGCGCCTTTGTAATGGGTGTCTTTGAGGTGAAGGGGGACCGGCAGCGTGCGACCTTCGCGCACGTCTTTCATGGCATCCCAGATGGCCATGGCCGAGGCATTGGATTTGGGCGCGGTGGCCATGTAAATGGCTGCCTGGCCGAGAGTAAGCTGCGCTTCGGGCATGCCGATTCGCTCGACGACGTCGTAAGCCGCCGCGGCAACCAGAAGGGCCTGCGGGTCGGCATTGCCAATGTCTTCACTGGCGAGAATGGCGATCCGCCGGGCGATGAATCGCGGGTCTTCGCCGGCTTCCAGCATGCGAGCGACCCAATAGACGGCCGCATCGGGGTCACTGCCGCGCATCGATTTGATCAGCGCGCTGGCGGCATCGTAATGCTCGTCGCCGGTGCCGTCGTAAACGATCGCCTTGCGCTGCATCGACTGCTCGGCAATGTCGAGCGTAATGTGCAGCGAACTTTTTTCGTTGGCCTTCGATCCCAATTCCGAGGCCATCGAGAGCGCCGCAACTTCCAGCGCCATCAGCGCGCGCCGGCCGTCGCCATCGGACATCGTCGCCCACAGATCCAGCGCTTCGCGATCGACGGTGATATTCATCGCGCCCAGGCCGCGCTCGCGATCGGAAATCGCGCGCTGAATCAGCGAGCGAATTTCATCTTCCGTCAGCGGCGAAAACTGAAAGATCTGGCTTCGGCTGACCAGCGGCGCATTGACTGCAAAAAATGGATTCTCCGTCGTCGCGCCGATCAGCACGATATAACCGGCTTCGACGTCCGGCAGCAGAATGTCCTGCTGTGCGCGATTGAAGCGATGAATCTCATCGAGAAAGAGAGCCGTGCGCTGTCCGCCATTGCAGAGCCGCTCCTTGGCCGCGTCGAGAATGGCGCGCACTTCCTTGACCCCAACCGCGGCGGCGTTGACCTGCTCGAAATGTCGCTTGCTGTAACTGGCGATCAGACTCGCGAGCGTCGTCTTTCCGGTGCCGGGCGGGCCGTAAAAAATCACGCTGGTAATGCGGTCGGCCTCCAGCATCCGGCGGAGCAGTTTGCCCTTGCCCAGGAAATGCTGCTGGCCGACGAACTCATCGAGCGTACGCGGGCGCATGCGCACCGCCAGCGGCGCGACCTGACTCAGGTTTTTCTGGCGGGTCTCATGAAAGAGGTCCATGATCCAATTATAGAGGCCTACACTATGGCTGGTTGATTGAGAGCAGGTTTTTGCGAAGGAGGCATTTCATGGGCAGCAAAGTTCAAGTGATTTTCTACAGCATGTATGGACACGTCTGGAAACTGGCTGAAGCGATTGTCGAAGGAGCGAAGTCGGTCAGTGGCGCCGAGGTGCAGCTGTTACAGGTGCCGGAGACGTTGCCCAAGGAAATCCTCGAAAAGATGGGCGCGGTGCAGGCGAAGCAGGCCTTTGCGCATATTCCAATTGCGGACTCCAAACGCCTGGCCGAAGCCGACGCCATCATCCTCGGCACGCCCACGCGGTATGGCAGCGCGACGGCGCAGATGCAGGCGTTTCTTGACTCGACCGGCCAGCTCTGGGCGCAGGGGGCTTTGATCGGAAAGATCGGCAGCGCCTTTACCTCCACCGCCAGCCAGCATGGCGGCCAGGAGACCACGCTCCTTTCATTGTCAACCTTCTTTTTCCATCAGGGCATGGCGATCCTTGGGGTCCCTTATAGCTCACAGGAACTTCTTGACCTCTCGAACATGAGCGGCGGCACGCCTTATGGCGCCACCACCATCGCTGGGCCACGTGGCGAGCGCCAGCCCAGTGCGAATGAGCTGGCCATCGCCCGTGCGCAAGGAAAACATGTTGCGGAATTCGCTGCGCGGATGGCAAAGAAATGAGCCCGTCGTTTTAATGCGGAGGCCTCCATGACCACCATCGAACCTACGGTCACGACCGCGTCCCGATCCGGTGCAAGCGATGTGTTGTCGTTGCTTGGGAGGGTGCTGATCTGCGTGATCTTCGTTCTTGCCGGTTTTGGCAAAGCCACGCATCCTCAGATGTACATCCCCTTCATGGCCAGCAAGCATCTGCCCCTGCCGCAGGTCGGCATATGGGTGGCGGTCGTGATTGAACTGGGAGGTGGGTTGATGCTGCTCTTTGGTTTGAAGGCGCGCTGGGCGGCGGCGGTGATGTTCCTGTTCCTGATCCCGACGACGCTGCTCTTCCACAATTTCTGGGCAGCGACGCCGGACAAGTACGTGGATCAACTGATGAACTTCGAAAAGAACCTGGCGATCATGGGCGGACTGCTCATGCTCGTGGCGTGGGGGCCCGGGCGCATCAGCATTGATGGCGCGATGAAGCGAGCGTGAAGATCGTTGTTGAAAAACGCGTTAGCCGACCGTCCAGGTTTCGTCGCCTGTGATCAGGGCCTGGATGTCGCCGGCGCCGCGGGCGCTGATGGCGTCGCGATTCTGCCGGCGGACGAGGTCCTCATAGATCGGCTGCTCGACGGCTCGCAAGACGCCCATCGGCTCTGGGAATTCGGGGTACGACATCCGGCTCAGGATTGAGCCGAGTGTCGGGTCGGTCAGCTTCTCATCGTGAATGAGAAGATCGTCGGCCTTGCACGCGGCGCGATCGACGACTTCCGGAACAAAACCATTCAGACGTATCGCCTTGGCCGAATCCTTGCCGAAGACCATTGGCTTGCCGGATTCGAGGTAAACGATGCGATCGTTCTTTACGAGCTTGTCGGTCAGGTGCTCGTAAGCGCCATCGTTGAAAATGTTGCAGTTCTGATAGATCTCGACCAGTGCCGTCCCGCGATGCTTGGCGGCTCGCTCCAGCACATATTCCAGATGCTTCACATCGACATCCATGGAGCGGGCGACGAAGGTCGCGCCGGCAGCCAGCGCAAGCGTCGCGGGTCGAATGGGCTGCTCCGGCGATCCCATCGGCGTGCTCTTGGTCTTCTTGCCATGCTCGCTGGTAGGGGAGTATTGCCCTTTGGTCAATCCGTAAATGCGGTTGTTGAACAGAAGGACTTTCACATCAGCGTTGCGGCGCATCAGGTGAATGAAGTGATTGCCGCCGATGGAGAGCGCATCGCCGTCGCCCGTGACCATCCAGACATTCAGATCAGGGCGCGCCAGCTTCAAGCCCGTTACGAGTGTCGGCGCGCGGCCATGGATGGAATGGAAGCCGTAGGTGTTCATGTAATAGGGAAACCGGCTCGAGCAGCCGATGCCGGAGATGAACACGGTGTTGGCACGATCCATGCCGAGCTTGGCGCAGACCTTTTTCATCTGCGCGAGGATCGAATAGTCGCCGCAGCCGGGGCACCAGCGCACATCCTGGTCGGTGCCGTAGTCGGCAGGCTTAAGAACGTTCAACGGCTGAGAAGAAGGAGCGATGCTCATAACTTGCGAACCTTGACGATTGTCTATTTCAATTCCATCGAATACAGCGATTTATTCACCCGCGGCGGCGACTTCCATGTCGTAAGCCGTCGAAGAAGTACTGACGTTCACTTCATATGGCCCGACTCGGCCTTCCAGAATCGCGCGAACGCCGTCGATGATTTCATGAATCGTGAAGGGCTGACCTTTGACCTTATTGAAGCCCTTGGCATCCACGAGATATCGATTGCGAATCAACGTGCGCAACTGGCCGAGGTTCAACTCGGGAATCAGCACATGCTTGAATTCCTTCAGCAGGCTCCCAAGGCGCTTGGGAAGGGGATTGAGATAGCGCAGATGGCAGGCTGAAACCTGCACGCCTTGCTTGCGAAGATCGAGCGTGGCGGCCTTGATGGCGCCATACGTTCCGCCCCAACCCAGGACCAGCACGTCTCCCTTTTCCGGCCCGGTCCACAGAAGATCGGGACCGACCGGCGTGAGATTCGCGATCTTGGCGGCACGGGTGCGAACCATGTGCTCGTGATTGGCCGGGTCATAACTCACCGCGCCGGTGACATCCTGCTTCTCGATGCCGCCGATGCGATGCTCGAGGCCGGGCGTGCCGGGGATCGACCACGGCCGCACGCGGCGCGAATCGCGCTTGTAGGGCATAAAGCCTTTGGCGTCGTTCTTCTCCGTCGGATGTTTGATCTCGATCTTCGGCAGCTTTTTGATGTCCGGAATCAACCAGGGCTCGGCGCCGTTGGCGAGATATCCGTCTCTCAGGAAGATCACGGGCGTCATATATTGCGTGGCGATCGTGAAGGCTTCGATAATGCCATTGAAGCAATCGGAAGGCGTTGCCGCCGCGATGACCGCGACCGGGCATTCGCCATTTCGGCCATAGATCGCCTGAAGCAGGTCGGCCTGTTCGGTCTTGGTCGGTAGGCCGGTGCTCGGCCCGCCGCGCTGAACATCGATGATGACCAGCGGCAGTTCGGTCATGACCGCAAGGCCGATGGCTTCGGATTTCAGCGCTATGCCCGGCCCGCTGGTGCCAGTGACACCGAGCGAACCGCCGAAACTCACGCCGATCGCTGCGCCAACGGCGGCAATCTCATCCTCGGCCTGGAATGTAATGACTCCAAAATGCTTTTGGGCCGACAAGGCATGAAGAATGTCGCTAGCGGGTGTAATCGGATAGCTGCAATAGACCACTTCTTTGCCGGCCAAATGTCCGGCGGTGATCATGCCCAGCGCGGTCGCTTCGTTGCCGGTGATTTTGCGGTAGGTGCCCGCCGGAAGCTTCGCCTTGGGGACATCATACTGCTCGGAAAAGAGCTCGGCTGTTTCGCCATAGTGATAGCCGGCCTTGAGCACGAGTGTGTTGGCATCCGCCACCACCGGCTTCTTAGCGAACTTGTCCTGGATGTGCTGGATCGTCGTATCGAGCGGCCGGCCAAAGAGCCAATAGGTCAGGCCGAGGGCAAACATGTTCTTGCAGCGATCGATGTCCTTCACGCCAAGCCCTGTGTCTTTGGCGGCGGCGCTGGTCAGCTTGTTGATCGGCACGCGAATCACGCGGTAGCCGGTCAGCGTGCTGTCATCGAGCGGATTGTTTTCGTAGCCGGCCTTCTTCAAATCGGTCGCGGTGAAGGCATCTTCATTGAGAATGACGATCCCTGATTTCTTCACCGCCTTCAGATTGGTCTTGAGGGCGGCGGGGTTCATCGCGATCAGCGCATCGACATCGTCGCCGGGCGTGAAGATGTCGGTGCTGGAGAACTGGATCTGAAACCCGCTGACGCCCGCGAGCGTGCCGGCGGGGGCGCGAATCTCGGCGGGGAAGTCGGGCAGCGTGCTGATGTCGTTGCCAACGATGGCTGACGTATCGGTGAACTGCGTCCCGGCGAGCTGCATGCCGTCGCGGCTGTCACCGGCGAAGCGGATCGTTGCCGAGGGAAGGGACTGGACTGGTTTACGTCCGCCGGCAGATGGCGCCGCCGGATCATCAGTTATCGCTTTCATGTCTTCCTTGAAACGTTGCGTACGAATGTATCAGCCCAAATCTATTTAGTTGAAACTCCCGCGCGGGGCCGAATGAGATATCCTAGCAAAGTCGGCATGCCGGTTCTACAAGTGCAAAGGTCCCAATCCATGCGCCAAATCGCCGCAGTCGCTTTAGCCTGCATTGCTGTCACTTTGCAATAAGCATTGACAGAGCATGCTCTTATGCACGTTCCAACGGTGTTGATCGTTCGTCTTTCTGGCAGTTAATCAAATCCGACTTCTTATTAAGGTACGCTGGTTCCTCTAGTCATGTTTGCCGGCGAGGCTGTTAGAATCAGCAATCGCAAGGGGTCGTCCATGAAGGTGACGAAGTCGGCCGGAAGGTCTCCGCGTAAGAGTGCGTGGCGTTCGTCTGTCCTGTTCTTCGTAGGCGGCTTTGTCATTGGAGTACTGTTCATTCGGTTCGGCAAACCGGTGGTTCATAAGCCTCCGGAAGCGAGTTCAAGTAACGTTGCCATCGTCCAGCGCATCGACGTGCGCGATCTGCTCGCCGCGCAGCACGACTATGGCCTTCGCCATCCCTCTTGGCGAATACATAACAGGGCAATCATTGAGTACCCGGCACCCGGGGATCACGACGCCCTCCAGATGGACTCCCAATCGCTCGGACGTGAGATCATGAGTGAAATTCAAGACTCGGTTGCGCCCGATACCTGGGTCGATTCTGGAGGATCAATCGGCGCGATTTCTTTCAGCGATGGAGCGCTCGTCGTCACTCAGACGCCGCAGAACCTGCAACAAATCCATAAGCTCCTGAACTTTCTAAGAGAAGATGTAGCGGAGTGGCCAAAGGGCCAAAGCTTCGGAACGATAGGGCAGTAGCCTTGAAGCGATTCTCACGAATTTTGCTTGCTCTCCTCTGCCTGGCGGCAGGTTTTGCAATGGCCAAGTTGGTGATTCCTCCGCGTGAGGTTTGGGAGAAGCCGCCTCGAATTGACCCGCCCGACCACCCACAATTTGCGACGACGGTTTTTCGCATCGGCGATTTGCTGGAAGGAGAGCAGCCGCTCGTGAAGAAGGAGCCGAAAAAAGCGGAGGCGGAAGGCCAACGCCGTTTCACGCGCTATGTGATTCGTCGCGATGAAGTGGTAAAGCTAATCGAGCGACAAATCGCTCCAAGTACATGGAAAGATGCAGGGGGTCAGGCGGGACTTAAAGCCGAAGGCGACAAGCTTTTTGTCGAACAAACGCCTGCTAATGTCAAAGCAATCGATGGCCTTTTGGAATCACTGCGAAACGGTAAACGATTTGATATGACGCACCGCTAAGGCCAATTCGGCAAAGCGCCGCGCAGAACCACGCCACGGCCCACTAGGAAGCCGAACCCGACTCATTCTGTCTCTTTAAGCGTCGCTATCGGCTGTCTTCCGGTGTAACCAGCATCCAGTTCATGCCAGAAACCGATCTGGTCTTCACCCATCTTCCAGCACAGGCAGACATCGCGCCCCTCGTGGCGGCCGGTGAAGTCGATCAGGCCCATCTGGTAGTCCTTCAGATCGCAACCGATTTCTGAAAGCTCATCGACATAATCTTCCAGCCGATGCATGGTCGTTTCGAGCTGCGTTTGAAGAGAGCCGCGATCTTTTGCTACGGCCTTTTCGAGCTGCTGCTGAACAGAGACGGCACCGGCATGGGTTCGAATGATGTCGGCGGTGACTCGGCGGACCAGCGGCAGCGCCTTATTGGCCTGATCGAGCGTGAAATGACGCCGCGGACGCGACGGACGGACAGATCGAGGCGTAAAAAACTGGGGACCCGCCATGACGAGATACCGCCTTTCTATGGCCTGCTGATCGCACCAGATCGACGCATCGGTGCAAGAGCGATTATGCCACGCGCGACCGATCCGTCAACCGCGATCTGAAGCGCTACAGGAACAATCCTCATGCCTGACATTAAGTCAGGAAAACCGCAAGGTTCGCGCGGGGATGTTCACGTCCACTTAACGGTCACAAGACCCCGATTTTGGTGAATTGATCGCAAGTTGGCGGATTATCGGAGCCTTCTCCGGCCACTTATGCGCGTCGCATCGGACAGACCGCGCCTGCTGGTAATCCGCCTGCACTGCGGGGCCGATGAAAACAAGGTAATCGTTCGTGCCTCGACTAGGACAAATCGAGCTCAGCCTGAAAGGTTCTGGGTTCCGGACAACTCGCAAGGATGGAGAAGCCGTGAATCGACGCCTAAAGTCGCCGCCGCCGCGCAATGGCGCGCGGGAGCAGACGATCGCCTTGTGCTTCCGGCTTTTTCTGGCAAGCCTGGTGGTTTTGCGGCTGGCCTCTTATTTTGGACTTCTCGATGGCGGTTTCCCTGCACATGTCTCCGAGCTAAGCCTTTCATTACACTTGGGATCGCTGGTCTTGATGCTGCTGGACCTGGCAGTGCTGGTGGCAGCCAACTACGCCTTCCATCGCTTTATGAAGCGCCGCTACAGTACAGAGGAGCGGTTGCGGCGCAACGAGCAATTTGCCCGCGCGACGGTTGATGCGCTTCCCACTCAAATCGCCATTCTCGATGAATCGGGCGTCATCATCGCGATGAATCGATCTTGGCGCGACTTCGCAGAATCGGGTCAGGGATTTCCGGAGCCGACGCTGGAAGGCTCGAACTATCTCACCACTTGTGATGCGGGTGCGGGACGACAGATTCCTGAAGCCGCCGCCTTTGCCTCCGGAATCCGGGCGGTACTTGCCGGGAAGCAAAGCGAGTGCACCATCGAATACCCCGCTCATACGCCGCACGAGCGGCGCTGGTATCTCGCACGCGTCACGCAGTTCCCCGGCGGTGATGACTTCGCGCGCTGCGTTGTTTCTCACGACAACATCACTGCCCGCAAGCTCGCTGACGAAGAGCTCAACAAGGCCAAGGAGCAGGCCGAGTTTGCCAACCTTTCCAAGAGTGCCTTCCTGGCCAACACGAGCCACGAGCTTCGCACGCCGATGACCGCGATTCTCGGCTATTCCGAAATGCTGCTGGAGCCCCAGCAAACGCCCGAAGAGCGAAGGCTGTGTGTCCAGACCATCCGCCGCAACGGCGAGCATCTGCTAGCGATCATTAACGATCTGCTGGACATCTCGAAAATCGAGGCTCAGAAGGTCACGGTCGAGAAGCTGATGTGCGGCTTGCCGCAGCTCATCGCCGATGCCGTCGGGCTCACGCGTCCGTGGGCCCAAAAGAAAGGCCTGGAATTCGAGATCGAATTCGACAAGGAGATTCCCGCGCGCATCGAAACCGACCCGCTCCGCGCCAAGCAGGTGCTGGTCAATCTGCTCAGCAACGCGATCAAGTTCACCGAGGGAGGCAAAGTAAAACTACGCGTCTGGCGGGAAATCACCTACTTCCGGCACAGCATCCATTTTGAAGTCAGCGACAGCGGCATTGGCATGACTTCGCAGCAGATCGGCCGGCTGTTCCAGCCTTTCACGCAGGCAGACGCCTCCACCACGCGCCGTTTTGGTGGAACGGGCCTCGGTCTGACGATCAGCAAGCGCTTGGCCAAGCTCCTGGGTGGTGACATTTCGGTGACTTCAACTGCCGGCGAAGGCAGCGTCTTCACCTTCCATCTCGATGGCGGACCACGCGAAGGCATCGAGCTGATTTACGACATGACTGCCGAGCAGTTGTCGCTGGATGAAAGCTCTGCGCCCGATGAAGAACTATACCTCCATGGCCGAGTGCTTCTTGCCGAGGACGGCGAAGACAATCAGAACCTGATTGCCTCGCACCTGCGTCGCGCCGGGCTGGAAGTCGAAATTGCTTCCAATGGCCGCGAAGCAGTGGAGGCGGTCAAGGCGGCCGTGGCAAACGAGAAGCCGTTCGACATGGTCTTCATGGACATGCAGATGCCGGAGCTGGATGGATACAGCGCTACGCGGCTGCTGCGTCAGATGAACATCACCACGCCGATCATCGCATTGACGGCCAATGCCATGGCCGAAGATCGCGTGAAATGCATCGACGCCGGCTGCACCGATTATCTGCCCAAGCCACTCACGCGATTCCAGCTTTTGCGCATGGCCGCCCGGTTCGGCCGAACGTCAGGTGCTTCGCCCGAGCAGGCGCAATCAACGATTGAAAAACTGGCCTCGGCCCCATCGTCTGCGCCGGCCGGAAGGATTCGCAGTGAAATGACCAGCGAGCCTCGTCTGGCCAAACTGCTGGAGAAATTCGTCGAGCGTCTTCCCGAACGTGTCGCCGTCATCAGCTCATCGCTCGAAGAGCGCAACCTCAACGACCTTCGTCAAGCAGTCCATCAACTCAAAGGCGCCGGCGGCGGTTATGGATTTCCGCAGATCACCGAAAGCGCCGGCCGAGCCGAAGAGCAGATCAAAGCCGAAGCCGATCTTGAATCGATCCGCAGCCATGTGGAATCGCTTATTGCGCTGGTGCGCAATGTAGAAGGCTACGATCCCTCGAAGGAAGCAAAGCCCGCGATGGTTGCCACTTCGGAGAAGTAAAACCCTTCATCGCACCCGGGCCGGGCCGACAAAGGTCGGCGCGCCGCCTCGCCGGCTCAGGGCATCGTTGAGGGAAAACTGATAATCGACCATCCAGGGCTGGCCGGTCAGCGTGCCGATGCGGACGACCGAGCTGACGACGCCTGTTTCATTGTCCAGCACGAATAGAGAATTCGTGGGGCCGACCGAGATCTGATATCGCGGGACAGTTGCTTGCTGTTGCCCCGCGCCCAGCGCTAAGGCCACACATGCTACCGACAAGGCGCCGATGATTCCGCTTTTGAGATCGAAGCCGCGCATGGAGAACCTCCGGTTGGATTTCGCAAAATTCTACCAGAACGATCGCGCGGGAATTCAGATCAAATCCGCCGGGAATTGCAGGGGAGGTGGAAAGCGAAGATTCGCTAAAACGAAACCGGGCAGCCTTCGCTGCCCGAGTCAGGGTGACAGGATTCGAACCTGCGACCCCCAGCACCCCATGCTGGTGCTCTACCAAACTGAGCTACACCCTGAGATCGATCATGCTAGCAGGCGGCTGGCGAGAATTCCACTATGCGGGCAAGAATGCGAATGCTTCGGAGCCTTTCAGCCAGACGCCAACAGATCGGCGAGTGCAGCGCGTAGCTCCGGAAATCGGAATTCAAATCCCTCATCCCGCAATCGCTTCGAGACCAGGTATCGCCCATACAGCGCCAGCTCAGGATCGGTATGCAGCAACCGCGGCGCGGCAAATCGGACCATCCATTCAAATGCCGGCAGACCGAATGGCATGTTCATGGCTCTGCGAAGCTCGGCCAGAAACTCCCGCTGTGAAACCGGATTGGGTGCGGTGGCAATGTAAACGCCGGACATCTTCTGGTCGGTCAACGCCCGTTCGAACAGACGATTCATATCCAGTTCGTGAATCCAACTCATGCCTTGCGTGCCTCGACCGACCATCCCGCCGAGGCCGACGCGAGCCAGCCAGCGGAGCCGAGCCAGGTGTACAGACCGGAGACATGGGTGACAGTCGTTCGAGGACATAGGTAACACTTTTTTCGAGGGCATTATGCACGCGGAGGTGCATATGCCTTGGAAGGAGTGTTGCACGGTGTTGGATCGTAGA
>Ga0134128_10001233_pt1 | contig 33411 bp, 24 predicted proteins | sample KB31754_FD_96462 | JGI IMG/M metagenome (GOLD analysis project Ga0134128, IMG submission 96462) | Terrestrial soil microbial communities with excess Nitrogen fertilizer from Kellogg Biological Station, Michigan, USA - KB3-175-4 | ecosystem: Environmental > Terrestrial > Soil > Unclassified ...
ATCCTCAACAAACGAAGCGTTAATGGAACGGCGCCGATCTTCAGCGATCCCACTCCGCGCTGGGTGACGTTCGAGGGTTTCTATGACTGGATGGTGCACAGCGAAGCCTACGCCCAAAACGAGTGGAAGAACGCACAGCCGTGGAATGCGCCCACCATGTTGAGCCTTGCCCCCGGCGAATCGAAAACATACGGCGTAAAATTTCTTCTCGCGGACTCCATTCGCCATATCGAGAAAACGCTTACCGCAAATGCGCGTCCAGTCGCAGTCGGCATTCCTGGTTACGTCCTGCCAATGGACATCGACGCGCGCCTGTTTTTGAAATATGGAAAGAGCGTCAAGTCCATGGTGGCGGAGCCAAATGGGGCGATCGATATTCATAAAGACGCGCCGGTCGCCGGTGGTGGGTGGGAATCGTTCACCTTGAAGGGTCGCACGTGGGGCCGCTCGCGGCTGACGATCACTTACGAAGACGGTTTGGTGCAGACGATCAATTATTTCGTCATCAAGCCCGAGGCGCAGGTGGTCTCCGACCTGGGAAATTTTCTGACAACGAAGCAGTGGTTCGTCGATCCCAAGGATCCGTTCCACCGCAGCCCGTCCGTGATGACGTACGACCGCGAAGTGAATCAGATCGTCACGCAAGATAGCCGTGTGTGGATTGCCGGGCTGAGTGACGAAGGCGGCGCTGGTTCATGGCTGGCGGCGATCATGAAAGAGTTTGGACAGCCAAACAGGGAAGAGCTGGCCAAGTATCAACAGTTTGTCGATGGCGTCTTGTGGGGCGGCATCCAGTACAAAGACGGCCCGGAAAAGTACGGTGTTAGGAAAAGCCTCTTCTACTATCAGCCGAATGAATTGCCGTGGGGTTATTACCGAAGCGATCTGGATTGGGGTAGTTGGACCAGTTGGAATAAAAAAGCATCAGAAGCGGTTGACCGCTCCTACAATTATCCGCACGTCGCGGCGGCGTATTGGGTGCTTTATCGCTTGGCGCGCGACCACCAGGGCCTTGTCACCGATCATCCCTGGCAATGGTATCTGACTCATGCCTACGAAACTTCCATTGCCATGACGAACGATGCGCCGGGCTTGGCGCGGTTCGGGCAAATGGAAGGCGATATATTTCTGAAAATCACCGCGGACCTCCGGCGCGAAGGCATGACCATCCAGGCCGACGACTTGGAAGCAAAAATGCGCGCTCGCGCCGATCGCTGGAAAGAAGAACCGTACCCCTTCGGGAGCGAAATGCCGTGGGACTCGACCGGCCAGGAAGAAGTCTACGCGTGGATGAAATACTTCGGCTACCAGGCGAAGGCCGATGTGACGTTGAACGCTATCCTCGGTTACGACCCAACGATACCGAGCTGGGGCTACAACGGCAGCGCGCGCCGTTACTGGGATTTTATTTACGCTGCGAAGATCCAGCGCCTCGAGCGGCAGCTCCATCATTACGGCTCGGGTATCAATGCCATTCCGCTGCTCGCCGCCTATCGCGAGCACCCGGACGATTTCTATCTCTTGCGCGTCGGTTACGGCGGCACAATGGGAGCGCTGACGGATATCGATCAGCAGGGTTTCGCGTCGGCCGCCTTCCACGCGTTTCCGGATATGCTCAAATTCGATCCGTACTCGGGCGACTACGGCCCGAATTTCTTCGGCCACGCGTTGAACACAGCTACATACATCGTGAATCACCCTGAATTCGGATGGCTCGCGTTTGGCGGGAACATTAAGGTGCAGGGCAGCACGATCAGCGTCACGCCGCTTGATTCGTTTCGTATGCGTGTATATGTCGCGTCTTTGGGGCTTTGGTTGACGCTTGACGCGGGCCAGTTCGATGCCGTGGAGATAAATTCCAAGACCGGCGTCGTGCGGCTCGGGTTTGCTCCCGCGACGGAGTTCACGCCGGCTGCGTATCTGAGCGTGGAGCAGCCCGCCAAAATAAATGGCGTCGGCGCGTATCAACTCGATGGGTCGTTCAAACTTGAACGCGGAGCTTACGTTGTTCCGTTACGCAAGGGAACCACCTGGGTGGAGCTGCGAGCAAAACAGTAGGCGAGTCAAGGCGAACAAGCGCATGAAAAAAAGATACGACCGCAGGGAGGTCTTGAAGGGCATGAGCGCGGCTTGTGCAGCGTTTCTGCTGCCGGAAGAACAAGCGCGCGCGGAGAGTGCTCTGCGCATCGCCGGCCAGGATGTTGAAATCCAGATTGGCTCCGTCAGCAAGCATACATTCCGGTTGAGCATTCTGCCGATTAAAGACGGCCGCGTCGCCACGATTCCCACGGATGGTTCGCTTGTGCGCGAGTCCTGGGGAACGCCGATCGCAGAAATGCGGAACGCGGGCGCACGAACGATCAAAGCCGCTGGCGTAAACGTGCGGATTACAGCCGAGCCGCTCACTTTCGCAATCGAGACGGCCGGAGCCGAACAGATTCAGAAGATTACCGTGGACGAAGAAACCGGCGTCGTTTCATTCGTCACCGGAGAGTCGCCGATTCTCGCGCTCGGCGAGGGTGGCCCGCAATTTGATCGCCGCGGCTCTGCCGACAGAATGCGCAGCGGCCAGGGCGGTTACAAACTCGCGACCCACGGCGGGCGCGTGCCGATCCCGTGGCTCATCGGAACCGCCGGATGGGCGATGTTCATCCATCAACCGTTCGGGACTTTCGATTTTACGGGGCCCGAGAGCAAATTTCAGCCGGAGGGTCCGGATACTGCCCTTCCGCTCGATATTTTTTTCGTTGCATCGCGCGAACCCGCAACAATTATGGCGGAATATGCGCGCCTTACCGGGCATGCGGAAATACCGCCCCTGTGGTCGCTGGGATATCAACAGTCTCACCGCACGCTCGCGAGCCGCGAGGAAATTCTGGCCGAGGCAAAAACGTTTCGTGAGAAGAAACTCCCGTGCGATGCGCTGATTTATTTGGGCACAGGTTTCTGCCCGTCCGGTTGGAACACCGAAAACGGCTCGTTTTCCTGGAATTCGCGCGTCTTTCCTGATCCCAAGGAAATCCTCGGCCAATTCCACAACGATAATTTTCGCGCTGTGCTGCATGCGGTGATTCTGACGCGGAAACTTCGCGGCACGGTTCACGACCCATGCGCACTGGGGCGATTCGACGAAGAGGAAGCGAGCTGCTACTGGGACGCGCATCGCAAGGATTTCGCGCTGGGCGTCGACGGCTGGTGGCCGGATGAAGGCGATCCCTTGGACATCGCCTCGCGCCTCACGCGCAACCGAATGTATTGGGAGGGTCCGCAGATCGACCGCCCCAATGAGCGCCCCTACGCATTGCATCGCAACGGATACGCCGGAATGCAGCGATACGCATCGTTTTTGTGGTCCGGCGACGTGTACTCGACCTGGGAGACGTTGAAAGTTCACATACCGAATGCCATCAACACGGCGCTGTCGGGCATTCCTTACTGGGGTACGGATATCGGCGGATTCGTCCCGACAAAGGAATTCACCGCCGAGCTTTATCTGAGGTGGTTCCAGTTTGGCTCGTTTTGCACCCTGTTTCGCTGCCACGGGCGTACTTGGAAATTGCGATTGCCGTGGGGTTGGGATACAGGCGACCCGGGGCCCGTCGAGATTACGAACTACGGAGGCGCGGCGATTCCTGACGCGAGCCAGTTACATAACACGCAGGTCGAGCCCATCTGCCGCAAGTACATGGAGCTTCGTTACCGCATGCTGCCGTATTTATACAGCGCCGTGCGCGAATGCGCGGCCACAGGCATGCCGATCATGCGCGCTCTTTGGCTGCATTATCCGGATGATCCCGTGGCGGTGGCGCGTGATGATGAATATTTGTGGGGTCGTGACGTACTGGTTGCGCCCGTCTTTGAAAAGGGAGCAGCTTCGCGGCGAGTCTACCTGCCTCGCGGCAGCTGGTACGATTTCTGGACTGGCGAGCGCGCGGAAGGCGGTCGCGAAATAGCGCGCGATGTGGGTTTGGATACCATGCCGCTCTACGTCCGCTCGGGAGCGATTTTGCCCTTGGGTCCCGTGAAGCAATATACAAGTGAAAAAGTGGATGCGCCGCTCTCCGTCACCCTATATCCGGGAGCCGATGGCTCGTTCCTTCTTTATGAAGACGACGGCAAGTCTTTCAACTACCGCAAAGGCGACTGGACGGGAATCAAAATGGCGTGGAATGATTCGCGGCGCGTGTTGTCGTTGCATCTTGCCGAAGGCTCGCGCATGCTGCCGCCGGCGCGACGGCAAATCGAAGTGAAGCTCCAGCAAACAACCCGGCAAATTGTGTTTGAAGGTCGTCCGATTCAGGTCACGTTCTAGCGGTATAATCGGCCATGCGACGTTTCTCTCAAACATGCATCGACGCGACAAATAAAAGTGTGGGAACGATTTTAGCCGCAGCCCTCGCGCTTGGCCTGCTCGCGAATGCTTCTGTCGCGCAAACATCGAAGAAGCCCGCGGCATACGATGCCTCTGCGTCCGCGCAGCGGGGTCTTCAACTCGCCGAGCAGGGTCTTTGTAACGAAGCCCTGCCGGTCCTGCGGAAGGCAATCCCTCACGTTGTTGGAAGAAAAATGCGATATGACGTGGAGATGGCCACGGCGCAATGCGGAATGAGCGTCTATCAAGAGGACGCCATCGTTGACGCCCTGGTGTTGCTGCGCCGGGAATTCCCGCGCGATCCCAAAGTCCTGTACACCGCGACTCATTTTTACTCCGAGCTGGCATCACGCGCGGCGCAAGAGCTCGCCGCAACGGCTCCTGCCTCGGCGGAAGCCCAGGAACTGGATGCCGAGGGGCTTGAGTCGCACGGAAAATTGGATCAGGCGGCCGCTGAATATCGCAAGATCCTCGAAAAATATCCTGGCCAACCCGGAATTCATTATCGTCTGGGCCGCATGATTCTGGCGGAGCCCTCGACTGCCACGACCGCTGACGACGCGAAGAAGGAATTTGAAGCGGAATTGAAGGTCGATCCCGGCGCGGCTTCGGCGGAATTCATGCTGGGAGATCTGGCCCGGCAGGCGCAACAATGGGATGAAGCGATTGATCATTTCTCCCGCGCCGCCAAACTGGATGCCGGTTTTTCGGAGGCTTATCTTGGCCTTGGATTGTCGTTGAATGCCGCCGGGAAAAATTCCGATGCAGTTTCGCCGCTCGAAAAATACGTCAAGATGGTCCCCGAGGACCCTGCCGGTCATTATCAACTCGCGATTGCCTATGCGCGCACTGGACGCCAGCAAGACGCGCAACGGGAAATCGCTCTTCAGCATGAAGCAGAGAAAAAAGCCCCGCCAGCGGGACCGCAAGATCCGGGCCGGCAGTAGTCGCACATTTTCAGTTCAGCTTTCAAATTCAGCAGATGCGGTCTTGAGGGCTCCGCCGCGCTATTTCCATTTTCCTTCACCTTCGACGATTGTGATGTACCGGTTGATGGGAAGATTAGTGAACCGCTCGGTTGAGCCTCCCGGCTGTGGCCATTTCACTTCGAGCGAGTCGATTTTCGACCGCTGGCCGATTCCGAGCACCACGCGAGGGTCGTGCGACGAGAGATAACTCCCGCCTCCCACTTTGAAGCGATGGCGTTTGAAATCGCCAGACTGATACGTGATTTTCGTGCCGATAGCGTCAATATTTGATTTTCGTCCTACCAGGCGAACGCCCAACCAATGATTTTGCCGGCCTGCATTATTCCGCAGAAGAATTGGCGCAGCATTGTTGACCGCCACCAAAACATCCACTGACCCGTCGTTGTCGAAGTCACCGAGCGCCATGCCGCGGCCGGCGATGGGCGCGGAAAAAATCGGGCCACTCTGCTTGCTTATATTTTCAAACCCGCGGCCTGTGTTGCGAAACAGGAGCATCGGCTCACGGTATTCCACGTTTTGCATGTGTTTTTCGACCGCAATATCGGGATGGCCATCGCAGAGCAGCAGATCGATCTCGCCATCATTGTCGTAATCAAAAAACTTCAGCCCCCAACCGCTCATTAACATCGTGGCGGACCCAATTCCATCCGAAGAGGCCAGATCGGAGAACGTCTCATCTTTATTATTGCGATAGAGAGAAAACATTTCGTGGTCCACATTGGATACAAACAGGTCGATCCAGCCGTCCTGGTCGTAATCGGCCGCGTCCACGCCCATTCCTGAACGCGCTCGGCCGAAGCTGTTGTATCCCACGCCTGCCAGCAAGCCGATTTCCGAGAGGCGGCCCTTGCCTTGATTCGCGAAAAGAAAATTTGCAACAGTGTCGTTGGAGACGAAGAGATCCATCAAGCCGTCGTTGTTGATATCGCACGCAACCACGCCCCACGCCTTGCCCGGTGATTTCGCGATGCCAGATTCTTTGCTTACGTCCGTGAAAGTGCCGTCGCCGTTGTTATGGAAAAGCCAGCACGGCGCAGGCTCGTAGACATTGGGCTTGCAATACCATCGCTCGCCCGTCAAATCGTTGCCGCAAAATTTATTCTTCGACTTGTCCCAATCCGCGAACTGGCAGACGAACAAATCGAGTTGGCCGTCATTGTCGTAATCGAACCATACCGCGCTGGTCGCCCACCCCGGAGCCGCGAGTCCGGCCTTCTTGGTTACATCCGTAAATGTGCCGTCGCCGTTGTTGTGATACAGAATGCTGCGCGGATACTGCGTCACGTAAAGATCGGGCAGGCCATCGCGATCATAATCGCCCACGGCGACGCCCATGCCGTATGCATTTCCGGTAACGCCCGCCTTTTCCGTAACGTCGGTAAAGCTGCCGTCACGATTGTTGTGATATAGCGCGTTGCGCAGCGGCGGCACAGGATTGTAAAAATCGCACTTGCCGCTATTCACCAGATAGACGTCCATCCAGCCGTCGTTGTCGTAATCAAAGAACGCGCAACCGGCGCCGAGTGTTTCCGGTTCATACATTTGCGGCGAAAGCCCGCCAACGTGAGTCCACAGAATGCCGCTCTTGGAGCGCGGAATCTCTTCAAAGGCGGGTGGGGAACCGGCGGCGGCGAGTGTTCCCGCGCAAGCAAGACGCGAAGTGAAGTCTCCAAACACGCCGGCCAGCCCCGACCAGCCGAGCATTTGCAGCAAGCGCCGCCGCCGAATCGCGCGTAACCATGGCGTGGAACTCTTAGGCATCGTCGGCGCCGGAGCCTGCTCTTTCTTCCTCTCGCTTAGTTTCTGTCTGCCTGCAACTTGACCATCCAGCTCAGTGTTCTCTGTGAATCACTTCTGCAACTGGGCGCGGAGCTGCTCCACCTCGCGCTCCAGTTCTCGCACTGTTTTCTGCAATTCCGGCAAATGATTGAAAATCGCCACGGATCGTAGCCAGATCTTGTTTTCGATGCCCGGCGAACCGGAGTACGTCGCGCCTGCGGGAATATCGTGCGAGACCGCGCTTTGCGCCGTGAGGATTGCGCCGTCGCCCATGTGCAAGTGTCCCGCGCACGCGGCTTGTCCGGCAAGAATGCAGCGGTTGCCAACGACGGTCGAGCCGGCCAGCCCAACCTGTCCGCAAAGAAGCGTGTCTTCGCCAACCCTGCACGCGTGCCCGACTTGAACAAGATTATCGAGTTTTGTACCGCGTCCAATGCGCGTTTCGCCCACCGTGGCGCGGTCGACGGCGCTGTTCGCCTGAATTTCAACATCATCATCGATAACAGTGACTCCCGATTGCTGGATTTTGTACCACCTGCCGTCGTTCTGGCGCGCGAAGCCGAAGCCGTCGCCTCCGATTACCACGCCATTCTGCAAAATCACGCGATGCCCGATCTGGCACCCTTCGCGAACGGCTGCGTGACTGTGCGCCAAGAAATCGTCCCCGATGCGCGCCCCGCGATACACGCTGACGAAGCTGTGTAGCACCGCATTCGCACCCATCTTCACATCATCATCAACAAAGCAATAGGGACCGATATGAGCGCCGCTGCCGATGCTCGCGGACTTCGCAATCACCGCAGTCGGATGAATCCCGGCCGCATAACGTGGGGGGGCGTAAAAAAGTTCGATGGCATGCGCGAACGTCAAATAAGGATCGGCGGCGCGAAGACAGGGAAGCGTTAGTCCTTCTTCCTTCTGAGGCACGATGATCGCCGAAGCGCGCGTCTTCGACGCAGCGAGCCGGTAACGCCGGTTGGCCAAAAAAGTAAGTTGCCCCGGCTGCGCGTCTTCAATCCCCGCCACCCCGTTGATTTCGATTTCAGCGTCTCCCTCCACAGCGCATTTCAACCGCGCGGCGATTTCTCCGAGTTTCATTTCTGTCCTCCGGCCGTCTTACGGCTCTTCCGCTGAAAATCTACATCAACTCGGCTGTCTGAAACGAGGGAGCAATTTGCTGAGTAACGGGCTGTTTGAATTTTCTTGACCTCCACACAAGAAGTCAAAATTCAAACTGACCCATCACCATCTGCTGCTCGGGACCGCGGTCACTCACTGAACAATTTAGGCTGCTTGTCAACTGTCGCAGCGGCGGACTGGCGTCGCGCGACTCCCACGACACCGAGGACTTTCATTTCGACAAGCGCCGTGCGCGGAATGAAGATCCATAGACTATTGCCGTGAAGATCAGGAGGCGTCAGGCGGACGCCGTTTACCAGCAGGTCGAGCAAGTCGTTGGCGACAATCCCTTCCTGCACGTCATCGTCGCGAAAACGAAGCCTCACCCACAATCCGTCGAGTTTCGGCCGGCTCAAGAACGCTTTGCGCTCCGGCTCAAAATCGTCACGAAATTCGCGAACAAAGTGGACGTTCTTAACCTTCGACAACTCGACCGTCTGGTACTCGCCTTCACTGGTCAGAATCTCCACGCTCTCCTGCTGGCCCAGGTCGCTGGCATTCAAATAACCTTGCGCGCGCGAGCCATCGAGCATCAGCACCACTACCTTCTTATGAGTCGTCACCGAAGTCCGTTTTTTCGCCGCCACAGCGCCTCTTTTGAGCAATGCCTCAGTTTGAATTTCGGTTTTCGGCCGGATAGGGGAAGTAGAGCTCGTTGCCGTCCGGGTCCGCGATGACCATGAGCCGGTAGCCCCACTGCCCGTCCTTCACATTCACGCCGCGCCCTTCCAATTCCGCGCGCAGTGCATCCAGCACTCCGGCATCGAGCGAGATGAACATTAGGCCCTTGCCCACTTTATCGGGCCATTGAGAAGAGAGAATGAGCTCGCACCCCTGCCGGTCGACTTGTGCAACCCAGCCCTTCCCGGCCTCCTCATATCGCCACGGTTGTGTGAACCCGAGCTGCTTCACGTAAAAATCGACGGACTTGTCTATGTCCGCTACGAACAGCACCGGTCGGGCGAACCATTCATTGCTCATGTTTCTGCTCCCCGCAAGTTGTGATTCCGCTTTTCATCCAGAACATAAATTTACAGTGAGACAGCCCCTCTTTTGAAAGGCCTTGCGAAACGAAAGCGTGTATGTTATTGTTGCCATCGTAACTTGTCAACTCATTGTTTATTAAAGGGTTAGGAACGGAGCTGCTGCCGGTTGACCGAAAAAAGGCAGATTCTCAAGTCCGCTTCCGTCATCACCCTGATTACCCTCGTTAGTCGGATTTGCGGTTACGTCCGCGACCAGCGTATCACTCTTCTTTTGGGGACCTCGGTTGCGGCAGACTCTTTCATTTTGGCATTTCGTATCCCGAATCTTTTGAGGCGTTTAGTTGGCGAAGGCTCCCTTTCAGCTTCTTTCATTCCTGTCTTTGCGCAGTACCTGAAAAACGGGGACCAACAAGCAATCTGGCGCTTCGCAAACCGTATCTTTTGGACCGTTGCTCTGGCGGCGGGAGTGCTTTCGATTCTCGGCGTCCTGTTTTCGAAGTGGATCATTTACGCCTTCACGATGTTCGGGCAGGGGCCGTCGCATTGGGATTTTGCCGTGTACTTGAACCGGATGATCTTCCCGTACCTGTTTTTCGTGGCCCTTGCGGCGGTCGCCATGGCCATCTTGAACTCGTTCCACGAATTTGCCGTGCCGGCGGCAACGCCGATTTTGTTCAACTTGTCCGTAATTCTGTTTTCCGTTGGCGCTGTTTACAAGCCCATTATGAAATGGGCGCCCGAGCCATACCGAAATCCGGCGGTCGCGCTCGCTGCGGGAATACTCGTCGGCGGCGTTCTGCAGTTCCTGGTGCAAGTACCTTCGCTCGTGCGCCGCGGAATGCGATTCGACTTTGGAATTAGTTTCAGCGATCCAGGTGTTCGCCGGGTGGGTAAGTTGCTGATTCCCGGTTTCGTTGGCATCGGGATCTATCAGATCAATTTTTTTGTCGATACAATATTCGCGACCGCGTCACGCATGCCGCGCGGGAGCATAACTTCGCTGTACGTCGCGGAACGCGTCATGGAACTCGTGCTGGGAAGCTATGCCATTGCCATCTCGACCGTGATTCTGCCGATGATGTCGCGCCAGGCAGCGTCGCGCCAGCATGACGAAATGAAGAAAACCTTTACCTTCTCGCTGCGCCTTGTCTCGTTCATCACCGTTCCCGCGGCGGTGGGATTGGTGCTGTTGCGGACGCCGATCATTCAGGTGCTCTTCGAGCATGGCAAATTCGTTGCCGAGTCTACCGCGCTGGCCGCGCGAGCGCTCCTCTACTATGCCATGGGCTTGCCGGCGTTTGCGGCGGTCAAAATGGTCGTGCCGCTCTTCTATTCAACGCAAGACACCAAAACGCCCGTGGTTGTGGCGGGATACGCGCTTGCAATCAACGTCCTCTTGAACATCGTGTTCTTGTTTGTCTTCTTTCGCGTGTTTTATAACGGAAGTCCCGCGCTGGCCACCTCCAGCGCCGCGTACTTCAATTTCTTTGCGCTCCTCTGGATTTTTCGGAAGCGCTTCGGACAGTTGGGCTTCGCAGCCGTGCTGGCCTCATTGGGGCGGATTGCCGCCGCGGCGGTCGTGATGGGTTTGGGATGCATGGCGTTCTTGAGGTACGTCAGCTTTGATTCGCACGCGCATCTCCTTCCGAGGATCGGACTCCTTGCCGGAGCGATTCTAGGCGCCGCGTGCCTTTACCTGGCACTGGCGTGGGTTCTGCGCTGCGAAGAGCTGGCGGAATTACAAAGCGTGCTTCGCCGCGCGGACCGCGTCGCCGCATGATTGTGGTGACGCGGCAATGCAGGGTCGTAAGCAGCGTGACGGTGATTCGCGAGCGCGTAAGCGCGAAGGCGGTCCAGTGGAAAGCTTAGTTCGTTCATTCCTGAATTATTTGAGGGTCGAAAAGGGCCTCTCGCCGAATACCATTCTTGCGTATGGACGCGACCTGAAGAAGTTTCAAGCCTTCTCCGAAGTGCACCGGCGACCGTTGAAACAGATCAATCGTGAACATATCGTGGATTTCCTGGCCTCTCTCTACCGTTCGGGCCTGGACAGCCGCTCCGTGGCCCGCCATTTAGTGGCGCTGCGGCATTTCTTCCGCTTCGCGCAAGGCGAGGGATACATTCTCGAGGATCCAGCCGCGAGCGTGGAAACGCCGAAGTTCCGCATGCGCCTGCCAAATCATTTGAGCACCGACGAAGTGAACCGCCTGCTCGAGCAACCGGACACATCCACCCCGATCGGGGTCCGCGACAAAGCCATGATTGAACTCCTTTATTCAACGGGGCTCCGCGTATCCGAATTGGTGAATCTTCGTCTCAGTGATTTGCAATTGGAGTCGGGCTGTCTGCGATGCATCGGCAAGGGGAACAAGGAACGAATGGTTCCCATGGGCCGAAGCGCCGTCGCTTCGATTGAGGAGTATCTGCGTCAGGCCCGCCAAGGTCTTCTGGCTGGAAAGTTGTCGCCATACGTTTTCTTGAATCGCTTCGGGGGCCGCATGGGCCGCATCGGTTTCTGGAAAAAGCTTTCGGAGTACGGGCGAAAAGCAGCGCTGCGATTGAAACTGAAACCGCACATGCTGCGTCATAGTTTTGCGACTCACCTGTTGGAGCGGGGCGCGGATCTGCGTTCTGTTCAGCTTATGCTCGGCCATGCGGATATTTCGACGACGCAGATTTATACGCACGTCGTGAAGGAACGCCTGAAGGAAGTCTATAAACAGCACCATCCCCGGGCCTGATCAAATAAATGACAAGCGAGACGCGCGCCACGGCCGCGTATTCGCAGTTCGCAGGAGGCGGAGTCACTCATGCCTGACTACATGTACTTGTTGGAAAGCCGGTTGTCTCCCGAGCAGCGCGCCGTGCTTTTGCGCGTGCAGGAACTGGCTCGCGCGCAGGATTCGAACGTTTACTTGGCGGGCGGCGCGGTCCGCGATTTGATTTCAGGCATGCCGCTGCGCGATTTGGATTTCACCGTCGAGGGAAACCCCGTGCGCATGGTGCGCGAACTGGAGAAGGGAGGAGCGCGCGTCGTAGTGGAGGACGAGCGCCTGCGGCATTACGAATTGATTTTTGCCGGTGATGTTGACGGCTCGATTTCTGCTGCGCGCGACGAAGTCTATGCCCGGCCGGGCGCCAAGTCCGAGGTCCGCTGGTCCACCGTCATGGAAGATCTCCGTCGTCGCGATTTTTCCATCAACGCCGTCGCGATTTCCTTGAATCCCGCATCGCGCGGCCTGCTGCTCGATCCCACGAACGGCTTGGCGGACTTGGAGCGGCGCGAGGTGCGCGCGCTTTCCATCCACGCCTTCACCAATCAACCGATCCGCCTCTTGCGCGCCTTGCGATTCAGTGCCCGCATGGGATTCAAGATGGAGCCCCGCACCGAGGAATGGTTCAGTCTGGCGATCGAGCGCGGCCTCCACAACACGATGGACAAGCGCGAAGTCGGCAAAGAAGTGATGGACGTCGGTCGTGAGGAAAACGCGGCCGGCATTCTGAAACTCTGGGAATCGAACAATCTTCTGGGCGTCATCCATACCAAGCTGCAGCGAAAGCGGCCCGATTATGAAGGCCTTTCCAGATTGGCGAAGGCGCGCGAGGGATTCGTGGCGGCCGGCCTGCGCGTGCGCCTCGCCATTCCGACGGTCTATTACACTTTCCGCAAGCTTGGGCCCCGCGCGGCCACGCTGCTGAAGAATCTTAACGTGCCCGCAGGCGAGGCTGCGAAAGTGCTTCATCTGCCACACGAGGCCAAGAAACTGCTTCAAGTCTTGCGCGGCGGCAAGACGAAGTCGGCGCGCGATGCTTATCAGGTCATTTCGGAAACGCCCACCGAACTCTTGGCATTTATGGAGGCGGATTTTCGCAATGCGAAGGCCGCCGCGAAAATCAGGAATTATCTGCAGAAATGGCGTCCGATGCGCTTGGCCGCCCCCGTTGCCGAATTGGAAAGTTTGGGCATCGCGCGCGGCCCGAAGTTCGACAAGATTCTCGATCAGTTCTTCGACCTGCAACTTCGAGGGAAAGTGCGCAGCCCGGAAGACGTTACAAAACGCCTGAAACAACTTGCCGGGATCAAAGACGAGCCGAAGAAGAAACTGAAAGAAGAGAAAAAGAAGCGCGGGACGGCGCTGGAGGCCGCCGGAGCCAAACGCGCAGCGAAGGCGGCGGGCGCGGCGAATGCTGCTGATGCCAGGAGCGAAGCAAAGGTCGCGACGGTCGAGCGAGGCAAAACAGCGCCGGCGCGGCCGGCCAAGGCCCCGGCAGCGCGCAAGCACGCTAAACGTGCGAAGCCCGCAGTCAGGTCAAAAGGCAAAAAACGCGCGCGACGCTGACAGTTCTGCGCTTGTAGCGGTGATTTATTTATTCTCGCGCAAGGAAAATGATTGTGCTCGGGAGCGCGCCGTCGCGCATGCGTTCCGCCGTAGCTAAATCCGCAACATCGGTCTAAAATACATCACGGCATGGGTTCTTCAGACTTCGTTCACTTACATCTTCACACGGATTATTCTCTCTTGGACGGCGCTTGCGAGATTGGCGAGCTGACCGCCGAGGCTGCGCGCCGCAAGATGCCTGCGGTCGCCGTCACGGACCATGGCAACCTGTTCGCTGCCGCCAATTTCTTCCACCAGGCCACCACATGTGGCGTGAAACCCATCATCGGCTGCGAAGTCTACGTCGCTCCTGACAGTCACAAGAATAAAGGCGCCGATGCCGAACGCTCGAACCATCTCGTCCTGCTCTGCGAGAACGATGAAGGCTACCGTAACCTCATTCAACTCGTTTCCACGGGATTCCTCGACGGCTTTTATTACAAGCCGCGCATCGATCACGAGCTGCTTGCCAAACACAGCCGCGGCCTGATTGCTCTCTCCGCATGTCTCCGCGGAGAAGTCACCGAGCACGTCCTCGAAGAACGCCACGACCAGGCCCGCAAATCGGCCTATCGCCTTCAGGACATTTTCGGCAAGCAGAATTTCTTCCTCGAGATTCAGGATCAGGGCCTCGACGTCGACAAACGCGTCAATCAAGGTGTCGTCCGCCTGGCAAAAGAAACCGGCATTCCGCTCGTCGCCACCAACGATTGCCATTACCTGACAAAATCCGACGCCCACGCCCAGGAAGTGTTGCTCTGCATTCAAACCGGCAAGACCATGAGTGACACCAACCGCATGCGCTTCGCCACCGACCAGTTTTATTTCAAGACAGCCGAGGAAATGTCGCAGGTCTTCGGCGAACTGCCTGACGCCTTGCTGCGAACCGTCGCCATCGCCGAGCGCTGCCAGGTGAAAATCGAGCGCGTGCAAAATCCTTTTCCCGTGTTCCAGGTTCCCGAAGGCGCCACGACCGATTCCTATTTCGAGCGCGTCGCGCGCGAAGGCTTCGCCGCCCGCTTACCCCAGCTCGAACGTCTCGCAAAAGAGAATCGTTTGCGCTATCCCCTCACCGTCTACGAGCAGCGTCTCTCTGACGAAATCGAAATGATCAAGAAGATGCGCTTCTCCGGCTACTTCTTGATCGTCTGGGATTTCATCCGTTACGCGCGTGCGCAGGGCGTTCCCGTTGGCCCCGGACGCGGTTCCGCGGCGGGCAGCCTGGTCAGCTACGCGCTGCGCATCACGGATGTCGATCCCCTCGAATACGATTTGCTCTTCGAACGCTTCCTGAACCCCGAGCGCATTTCCATGCCCGATATCGACATTGATTTCTGCATGCGCCGTCGCGGTGAAGTGATCGACTACGTGCGCCAAAAATATGGCGAGAAAAGTGTCGCGCAGATCATCACCTTCGGAACCATGGCCGCAAAAGCCGCATTGAAAGACGTCGGCCGCGCTCTCGACATCCCTTACGGCGAAGTCGACCGTCTCGCGAAACTCATTCCCAATCAGCTCAATATTTCGCTCGAAGACGCCTTGAAGGATGGCTCGCCGCTGGCTCTGGCGCGCGATAAAGACGAGCGCGTTCGCGAAGTCGTCGAAGTCGCTCTTCGCCTCGAAGGTCTCGCCCGCCATGCCTCCACGCACGCTGCCGGAGTCGTCATCTCGCCGCGCCCCCTCACCGAAATTGTCCCTCTCTACCGCTCGACGCGAGATGAAATCACCACGCAGTACGACATGAACGCCCTCGAACGCATCGGCCTGCTGAAAATGGATTTCCTCGGCCTCACCACTCTCACCGTGCTCGATGACGCCGTCCTGCTCATCAAACAGAATCGCAACGTCGACATCAAGCTTGCCGATTTTCCCCTCGACGACAAGCAAACGTATGCGATTTTCGCCCGTGCGGACACTTCCGGCATTTTCCAGTTTGAATCCCACGGCATGCGCGAAATTCTGCGCCGCTACCAGCCCACGCGCCTCGAGGACTTGACGGCGCTCAACGCCCTCTATCGCCCCGGTCCGATTCAGGGCGGCATGATTGACGATTTCATCGCCCGAAAGCACGGCAAGAAAAAAGTCGCGTACGATTTGCCCGCGCTCGAGGAAATCCTTTCGGAAACTTACGGCGTCATCCTCTACCAGGAACAAGTGATGCAAATCGCCAACCGCCTCGCGGGTTTTTCCCTCGGTGAAGCCGACATTCTGCGCCGCGCCATGGGCAAGAAAAAGCGCGAGGAAATGGCCGCGCAGCGCGAGAAATTCCTCACCGGTTGCGCCGCGCGCAAAGTGCCTGCGAAAAAGGCCGAAAAAATATTTGACCTGATGGCCGAATTCGCGGGCTACGGTTTCAATAAATCGCATTCCTGTGCCTATGCGCTCCTTGCATATCAAACTGCATATCTGAAAACTCATTTTCCCGTCGAGTTCACCGCCGCGCTGCTCACCTCGGAAATCGGTAACACCGAAAAAGTAGTGAAATATATCAACGAAGTGCGTGGCTCGGGAATTCGCGTTCTGCCCCCCGACGTGCATCAGAGCAGCCTTTATTTCACTCCCGTCGGCGAAGATATTCGCTTTGGCTTGGCCGCCATCAAGAACGTCGGCGAGAATACCGCCAAGGCCATTTGCGAATCCCGCGCCGCTCGCGGAAACTTCCTCAACATTTACGGTTTCTGCTCCGCAATCGAGCCGCGCTTTTTGAATCGCAGAGTTCTCGAAAGCCTCGTAAAGGCCGGCGCCATGGACTGTTTCAATGCCCCCCGCGCGCGCTTATGGAAAGCCATTGAAGGCGCGATGAATCACGGACAAAAGATGGACCACCAGCGCTCCGTCGGCCAGCACGGTTTGTTTCTGTCTGGTTCCAGCAGCATGCCGCCCGATGAAGCGCAGAATATTCTCCCCGAAGCGGACGATTGGTCGGAAGACGAGCAGCTCGCCGGCGAACATTCCGTCCTCGGATTTTATGTTTCCGGCCATCCCCTCGATAAATATGCCGGACGCTTGAAGGAAATGGGCACGGTGGAATTGGGCGCGCTCGAGGCTCGGCGCAACGGTGAAGAACTCGCGATTGCCGGCATCATCACGCAGACGCGTTCCATGCGCTCGAAACGCGGCGCCCGCTGGGCCATCTGCAACTTGCAGGACCGCACCGGTGGCGTGGAGGTTCTCGTGTTTCCGGAAGCGTTTCAGAAATTCGAGCACTTGCTGCGCCCCGCGACGCCGCTCCTGGTTCGCGGCCGCATTAATGTCGAGGAAGTTGGTACCCGCTTCGTCGCCACCGAAATTCGCCTCCTCGACAAAATTGCTGACCGCAGCCCCAGCTTGTTGCGCGTGCGCGTCGACCTGCGTGCCGTCGATACCGGCACGCTCGATCAATTGCAAAAAGTTTTCGCCGAGAGGCCCGGCCGCTGCCGCGTGGCTTTCGACTTGATTTCGGACGATGGCACGATGGCCACCCTCGAAGCGGAGAAGGGAATCGAACCCGCTCCGGAATTGTTCGCCCGCGTTCGTGAGATTTGCGGCGCGGATTGCGTAGCCGTATCGCGCACCTAGCCGTCGCGCGCCTTGCGTGGCACAGGCCTGCCTGCCGCAGGCGGGCTTCAGCCTTGTGCCTTAGTTTTCGTGGGGGGCGAGGTTCACCCCCGCCCGTCGGCGCAAAGCGCCGAGTTTTCGTTTCGCAAGACCGCCTGATGCGGTAGGCTCTGGGACAGCGCTGCGTTTGCTTGGGAGGCGATGTGAAATCCAAGCGCCGGAAACGTGAATTGGAAGCTCTCGAACGTGACGTTGACGATCTCGTGCGCCTTGCGCCTCAGGACGAAGTGGCCGCGCAAGAGTTGCAGCGCCTACGCCGCGAAGTCGCCGAGCTGAAACGCGAATTTTACACGCACATGAGCGCCTGGCAGCGCCTGCAAATCGCCCGCCACCCGCAACGCCCTTATACACTCGACCTGATTTCCCGGCTGTTCGAAGGTTTCCGCGAGATTCAGGGCGACCGCGCATTTGCCAACGATCCCGCCATCGTTTGCGGTATGGCCGAGTTTCACGGCAAGCCCGTCATGATTGTCGGCCACCAGAAGGGCCACGACACAGTTCAACGCGTGGCTCGCAACTTTGGGCAGGCTAAACCCGAGGGCTATCGCAAGGCCCTGCGCGCCATGAATCTCGCAGCAAAATTCCGTCGCCCCATTTTCGTTTTTATCGATACGCCCGGCGCATATCCCGGAGTCGACGCCGAAGAACGCGGCCAGGCCGAAGCCATCGCGCGAAATCTTCGCGAAATGGTACGGTTGCCGGTGCCGATTCTGGTCACCATCACAGGGGAGGGCGGCTCCGGCGGCGCGCTGGCGGTCGCCATCGGCGATCGCATCATCATGCTGGAGAATGCTGTCTATTCTGTGATTTCGCCGGAGGGCTGCGCTTCCATCATGTGGCACGACGCCGCCAAGGCCGAGCTCGCCGCCGAAGCCCTGAAGATCACCGCCCCGGATCTCCTCGACATGAAACTGATCGACGAAATCGTATCTGAGCCGGACGGAGGCGCGCATCTTGACCACGATGCCACGGCCCGCCTGCTCGACGAAGCCCTCACCCGCGCTCTCGCCGAACTGTCGCAGGTTTCCGAAACGGATTTGGTCGCGAATCGCTACCAGAAGTTTCGCCGCATGGGCGAATGCTTCTCTTCGGGGATTCAGCCGAGTTAGCCAAACTGCGGCGCCTCGCCGGCGCTCCGCTTTCTGCAGTTGCTTTTTAGGAGGGCGGGGCTTCAGCCCCGCCATAACCGGCCTCGAAAACGGGGCTTTAGCCCCTGAGTGATACTCACGGAATTGCCACCCAGGCTCTCCCGCCCCTGAAAGTTATTTCTCCTCAGCGCCATTCGTTTCCGCCCATTTGCGATTTGGACACGTTCTCGATTCTCTTAGTTGCCCGCCGTTCTTCCGTGGCTTAGTGTGAGGGCCATGGAACAAACGCACAAAAACGGTGTGGCGAACGCCTTGGAGTCGTCGGAAGTTTTTCGTCCCTACGAGCGCCTGGTCGAAATCACGGTTCTCGGGAAAACTTTTCTCGTCCCGGAGCGAAATTCACTGCTGCGATGCTTCCAGTTCATCAGCCCGGAAACGATTCCCTACGGACGCTTCTGCTGGAACCAGGAATGCCAGTATTGCCGCGTGAGTTGTCAGCTCCCTGATGAGGATCAGCCGAAACCCATCTTGAGCTGCAAGTTCATGGTCTCCGCCGGTATGAATATCACCGAACTCTCTCCCGAACTGCTCTTCTGCCTCAAGAACAAGCTCGGCGCGTAGAACCAACGGATTAATCTTTGAGGAGCGGTATGCCTGGCTTCACGCCGCCTGCATTTGTTTCGCGTTCACTTTGTTTCCGACGCAGCTCGGCGGCCTTCTCGCCCGCGCCTTGTATCACGCTCATCACCGAATGTGATAAACTTCGCCGTTATAACATAAACTTTTGGGAGTCCTCTAAATGAGCGCCCGAACGAAGTTTTCTGTCGGAGCCGTTATCATAGTCGGTGCCTTGGTGTGGCTGGGCTGGGTGGGAGCGTCGCAAAGCAAGACCTACTACCACACCATTTCCGAATTGTCCGCCCTTCAAGGTCCCGCTCTTCATCAACGTATGCGCGTCAGCGGCAACGTCGTCGACGGCTCCATCAAGCATCTCCCCGGTCGCATCGATTTCACTCTTACCGAGGAAGGCAAGACACTGCCGATCAGCTACGTCGGCGATTCTCCGCTTCCCGATACATTCAAGGGCGGCGCGCAGGCCCTGGCGGAAGGGAAGTTGATGCCCGACGGCCGCTTCGTTGCCGAACAGGTCCAGGCGAAGTGCGCCTCGAGGTATCAAGCGACACCGGGGCAGGGCGCAGCCACTCCGGCGAAATCAACCACTCAAGCAACGCCACAAAACGCAGCAGGTCCTCGCAGTTAATGGGAGCGAGCTAAGTCAGTGGATATCATCGGGTCCTTTGCATTAATCCTGGCGCTTCTCGCAGCCGCCTACGCTTTCGTCGCCGGAATCATCGGCATCCGCGCGCAGCGTCCTCTCCTGATCAAGAGCGCCCGCAATGCCGGCATGGCCATCTTCCCGCTGGTTACCCTCGGCGTCGGCTGCCTGGTCGCGCTCTTCTTCCAAAACAATTTTTCCATGGCGTATGTGGCCGAGCACAGCAATCGCGCCCTCCCGGCTTACTACAAGTTCTCGGCGCTGTGGGCCGGGCAGGAAGGCTCCCTCTTATTCTGGAGTTGGCTGCTTTCCATCTACGCCTTCATCGCGCTATTCATCAACCGCAAAAAACATCCTGAGCTGATGCCCTATGTCGGCGTGATTCTCGGCGGCATCCAGCTTTTCTTTCTCGTGCTCAATAATTTTGTCGCCAGCCCGTTTGCTTTGGTCGGAACCATCGGAGCGGCTGGCGCCATGCACGTCGTCACCTTGCCCGATGGCAGTGGCTTGACTCCGCTGTTGCAGTACGCCGAGATGGACATCCATCCACCGATGCTCTATTTGGGCTACACAGGATGCACGGTGCCGTTCGCATTTGCGCTGGGGGCGTTGCTCGGACGCTACCCGGGCGAAAAATGGATTCACATCACGCGCCGCTGGATGATGGTCGGCTGGGCCTTTCTCGGCGTCGGCATTCTGCTCGGCGGCCATTGGGCCTATCAGGTGCTCGGCTGGGGCGGCTATTGGGCTTGGGATCCCGTCGAAAACGCCTCTCTCCTGCCCTGGATTTCAGCCACTGCGTTTTTGCATTCCGTGATGATGCAAGAAAAGCGCGGCATGATGCGCGTCTGGAATGTCTGGCTCGTATTCATCACTTATATGCTGAGCATTCTGGGAACCACGCTCACGCGCTCCGGAATCGTCAGCTCGATTCATGCCTTCGCGCAATCCTCCATTGGCTCGTGGTTCGTTTCCTTTCTCGCACTCATCTTCGTCGTCTGCTTCGTCGCCTACTGGAAGAATCGTGACTATCTGCGCACCGACAATCAGCTCGACTCCGTCATTTCCCGCGAATCCAGTTTCCTCTTCAACAATTTGATTCTTCTAGCCGCCTGTTTCGCCGTGCTCTGGGGAACGCTCTTTCCGGTCTTCTCCGAGTGGTTTCAAGGCAGCAAAATCACCGTTGGCCCTCCGTTCTTTAACAAAGTGAATATACCCATCGCGCTGTTCCTTCTATTTCTCACGGGAGTCGGCCCGCTCCTGGCCTGGCGCCGCACTTCTTTCTCCAGCCTCAAGCGCAATTTCGCCTGGCCGCTCGGAACCGGGCTCGTAGCGGGCGCGATTGCTTTCGCCTTTGGCTACCGGCACTTTTACGCGCTGGTTTGTCTGATCCTCGCCGTCTTTGTCTCGCTCACCATCTTTTCGGAATTTTTCCGCGGCGCCCGCGTTCTTTCTGCGCGCAGTGGCGACAACATTTTTTCTTCCGTCGGCCAGTTGACCATGCGCAACACGCGCCGCTACGGCGGCTACATCGTCCACTTCGCCATCGTCCTGATTTTCATCGGCATCTCCGGGCAGGCCTTCAATCAAGACATACAGAAGAAGATGTCAGTCGGCTCCCGCTTGGCCATCGGCCCTTACACTCTCCTGTGCCAGAATTTCGATGCCACCTCGAACAGCAACTACACTGCGGAACGCGCCACGATTGAAGTTTTCCAGGGCGGCCGCTCCGTCATGATGCTCTATCCCGAGCGCCGTTTTTATCTGGCCAGTCAAGTCACGCAGACAGTTGTCGCCATTCATTCCTCGCTCGCGCGAGATCTATACGTCGTCTACGCTGGCCGCAGCCCGGATAGCAACGATCCTGTGATTCATGTGTACCTGAATCCGCTCGTGCGCTGGATCTGGCTGGGCGGACTTGTGCTTGTGCTAGGCACTATTCTGGCGCTGCTCCCCAATCGCCAGCCGCAAATCGTCTTGCAAGCCGCCCGTGAGGAAGCAAAGGCAAAGGCCTTCCCCGAGCCGGCTCCCGTGCGTCACCACGGCGATGATTAACAGCCTAAGAGGTCGGCTTCAGCCGTGCTGGAATTGCCTTTTAGGAGGGCGGGGCTTTAGCCCCGCCGTAACAGCGCCCAGAAAACGGGGCTTTAGCCCCTGAGGTAGGGAATGGGCGCTTCGGGTAACCAAACAACGATGAGTAATCACTCAACTCGGCGAATCGGCCTCTTCCTGCTGACCCTTGCGCTTTGCTCTTTTTCGGGCCGTTCTGCAATCGCGCAGGATCCCCTCGCCGGCGAAGGCGCAAAAAAACTCGGCAACCGCGTCATGTGCATGTGCGGCGGCTGCAACGACACGGCCGCGAAATGCAATCACATGGGAGGCAACTTCTCCGGTCCCTGCGAAACAGCCCAAGCGGAATTGAAAGAATTAAATGACCGCGTCGGCCAGGGCAAGGCGGACGATTTGGTCTTGCAGAGTTTCGTGCAGGAGTACGGGCCCACTGTGCTGATTTCTCCGCCGGCAACAGGTTTCGACCTTTGGGCCTGGCTGATGCCCGTTCTGGTGCCGTTGATTGGCATCGCGCTGGTGTGGATGGTCGTCGCGCGCTGGCGCCGCAAGCTGGCCGCCGCCGCTGGACCTCCGATCTCGCCGGAACTTCTCGCGCGCGCCCGCAACGACATAAGCCGCCACGCAGATGAATAACGAGAACGTCTTTGTATCAGCGGCCGGTCGGCATGAGTCTTTGCGGGTGCCCCATCCTGAGCGCTTTTCGCGAAGCCTGCCTGCCGCAGGCAGGGGTGGGGATTTTCCCGTCAGCGAGGCCGCCTGAATCGCTTTCGACGCCGCCTCGCCTTTGTAGTTTTTAGTTGTTCTTGGAGTGCGGCGGCTCGACGCCGCTTTGCCTTTGCAGTTTCCGGGTACCGGGCAGCCAAAGTTAGGGACGTGTCGTCCTCCGGTTTTGCGGGTGCCTCATCCTGAGCGCTTTTCGCGAAGGGTGGGGATTTTTCGTCGTCGACGAGAACTGAATCGAACTTGTGACAATGTCTACTGAACTCATCCTCATCACGCTCTGCTGCGTCGCCATCGCGCTCGCCACTTTGTGGTTCGTCTTCGCCATCAAGCTCGAACCCTCCGACTTCGCCCCGCATCGCTCGAAACTCGACCAGCTTCTCGAGCGACGCGACGCCATTTACGAAAACATTCGCGATTTGCGTTTCGAACATCGCGCCGGTAAATTCTCCGAGGAAGACTACGAGGAAATGAAGCGCGCCCTTGAAATCGAAGCCGCCCGCGTCATCGCCGACATGGACAATCTGACGGGAGGCGCGCCCACTCCCGCCGTCCGCCAGGCCATGTCTGGAAAACCTCGCGCATAATCTGTGGACATAGATAAAATGGAGCCCATGACCACCAAAGCAAATCCGCTAACCTCGCGTTCTGGATACGAACGTCACAATTTCTGGCGGCGCGCAGCCGTCGCCGTCCTTTTCGTTTTCGCCGCCCCGATTTTCGCCTACGCGGCGGGAACCGTTTCCGGCACCGTGAATAACGGCACCACCAACGCGCCCGTCCGCGGCACGGAAGTGATTCTGATGCAACTGCAGGGCGGCATGGAGCCGGTCGGCACCACGAAAACCGACGCCTCCGGCCATTTCACAATCACAAGTGACGCGCTCGGTGCCGGCCCCATGCTTCTCCGCGTGCCCTACAAAGGCGTCCTCTATCACGAGCCAATCACTCCCGGAGCTACCACCGCGAACGTCACCGTCTACGAACCGACCACCGACGCGCATTCCTTCGCCGTCACAACGCGCGCAATCGTTTTGCAGCCGAAGGGTTCCGGCTTGCTGGTCGGTGAGGAATACACAATTCAAAATCAAACGCATCCCCCCGTCGCGTATTACTTGAAAGACGGCACGTTCAAGTTTCAGGTTCCTCAGGGCGGCCAGCTCAATCAAGTCTCCGCGTGGGGCGCAACGGGAATGCCTGTAATTCAGGGCACGATTGACAAAGGCAACGGCGTCGAAGCCGTCGACTGGCCATTCCGTCCCGGCGACAACGGTGTGCGCCTTTCCTATCAGCTTCCCTATGCTTCGAACCAGGCCACCTTCCATACGTCTTCGCTCTACAACGTCCAGCGCGTTCTGCTTGTCGTCCCGCCTGGTCTTCAGGTCTCGAGCCCCGGCTTCACGCCTGCCGGCACGCAGCAGGGATATGACATCTACACGCGCGATTCAGTCGCTGCCAATTCGCTGCTGACGATTTCAGTGTCAGGCACCGCCCCCGAACCCGCGCCCGCGGACAGTTCGCAGGATCCCTCTGTGAATTCTCGTGCGGATGCCAATGGCGAAGCCGCCGCTACCACCACGCTTCCGCCCCGCGTCAGCAGCAATCTGCAATACATCTTAGTCGTGGGATTCGCCGCTCTGTTTCTGCTTGGAGTTATTTTTCTGTGGCGCCGCCCGGCCACGGAAACGGTTCCTCCCGCGGCCGCGAATGCAATAGCCGCAAGAAAGGGCCGCGACCGCCATCGCGACCCCGTCTCCACAAGCCCAGCCGGGCAGCGCGGCGAGGCTACTCAAACCGTCGCCGAAGTCGAACGCGAAGTCACCCACAGCCTCGACGAATTGAAGGAAACATTGTTTCGCCTCGAATTGCGCCGCCAGGCCGGAACCATCAGCGAAGAGGAATACGCGCGCGAGCATCAGCGCACCGAAAAGATTCTGCGCGATTTCGTGAAGGGCTGAGCGTATCGCCTTGGCGACTCCGCACTCGCAAACCCCGCTCGGCGTCCCATCGCACGCCATAACATCGTTAGGCGTGCAATTTGACCGAATCGAAAAACGTTACGGCGCCTTTGTCGCCCTCCGCCGTGTTTCTCTCTCCATCGCGCCCGGCGAATGCGTCGCCCTCCTCGGCCCAAACGGCTCAGGCAAAACCACGCTCCTCAAAATGGCCGCGCTTCTGGCGCGCCCCACCTCGGGACGAGTTCTTTTCACCGGCGACGGAGCCGCCGATGGTGAGACGCTCGCTATGAGGCGCCTAATCGGCCTCGTGGGACACAATATCCTCGCCTACGACGAACTCACGGCAAAAGAAAACCTGGAATTCTTCGCGCGCCTCTACGATTTGGAGGATCCAGCCAGACGGGCAACCGAAGCTCTCGACGCCGTCGGCCTCGCTTCGCGCTCCGAATACCTTGTCCGCACTTTTTCACGCGGCATGCGCCAGAGGCTCGCCATCGCCCGCGCATTGTTGCCTTCGCCCAGCCTCTTGCTCCTCGACGAACCTGCCGCGGGCCTCGACCGCCAGGGCGTCGCGTGGCTTTCAGAAACTCTGCGCCGCCTGCGTGCGGAGGGCCGCACCATCGTCATGAGCACGCACGCGCGCAACGAATCGCTCGATATCTTCACGCGCGCAGTCGCAATCGCAAACGGCCGTGTCGAACGCGACTCCGGCCCCGGCGGAGATCCTCAGCCGCTGTTCCAGCAAATGCGAGCGGAGGCATAAATGACCACCGTTCGCGCCGCCTCAATTATCTTCGGCAGGGAAATCCGCGCCGAGATGCGCACGCGCGAACTCTTGCAGACCACCATCGTCTTCGCCGTAATCGTCGTCGTGCTTTTCAATTTCGCGTTCGAGCCCACCGTCGGCGAAGCCCGCCGCTTCGGCCCGGGACTCATCTGGATCGCCTTGCTTTTTTCAGCGTCGTTGATGCTCAATCCCTCCTTCGCGCGCGAACAATCAAACGACACGATTTACGCCCTCCGCATGGCTCCCGCCGGTGCCTTCGCGATTCTCCTCGGCAAAACGCTCGCGAATTTATTGTTCCTCTGCATCACCGAACTAATCCTGCTGCCCGTATTTTCCGTTCTTTACAACGTCCCGCTCTTGCCCGTCATCGGCCGCCTCGCGCTCGTGCTTTTCCTCGGCACATTCGGAATCGTGGTCGTGGGAACGGTTTTCTCCGCCCTCGCCACGCAAGCGCGTCTGCGCGAACTGCTTCTCCCGCTCCTGTTGTTGCCGGTGCTCATCCCGCTTCTCTTCGCCTCAGTCGAGACGACCGCGGGGCTGTTGGGAGATTCGCCCGCGCTCGATCGCACTTGGATGGCTGTTCTCATCGCCTTCGACGTGGTATTTTTTACGGCTTCTTGGCTGCTGTGCGATTATCTGTTGGAGGAGTAAGCGCGAAATGAAACGCTACGGAATTGCGAACGTGATAACGGCGGCGCTGCTGTTCTTCGCCGGATACGCCGCGCTCTTCATCGCGCCAGACGAAGCCACCATGCACGCGATTCAGCGCATTTTTTATTTCCATGCATCTTCGGGCTGGGCCGCCATGGAAGCATCCATCATCGTTTTCGTCGCCAATGTCGCCTATCTCGCGAAGCGCAATCCTCAATGGGACTGGTTGGCCGTTTCCGCCGCCGAAGTAAGCCTCGCATTTTGGAGCGTCATGCTCGTCACCGGCCCAATCTGGGCTCATCCTGTCTGGGGCGTCTGGTGGACTTGGGATTGGCGTCTCACTCTGACGCTCATCCTTTGGATTTTGTACATCGCGTATCTCATCCTGCGAACGCTCGTCACTGACCCTGAGCGCCGCGCCGTCTTCTCCGCCATTTTCGGCATTTTCGTTTTTCTCGGCGTGCCCCTCGACTATTTATCCATTCGCATCTGGCGCACGCAGCATCCGCAGCCCGTGGTTTTCGGCGGCGCGAATTCAGGCCTCGACCCCACCATGCTGAAAGTTTTTTTCTATTGCAGCGGCGTGATGACGCTGCTGATGCTCTTGCTCGTCTGGCAGCGTTACAAACTAGAGCGCCTGCGCCATCAAACGGAAGAGCTCCGCATCGCCGTCGACGAAGCCGCCGACGCGCGCATGAATGCCCCCGCGCCCGGGGCAGGGAATTCGTAGCAGCTTTCGTCGCAAACTTTGCGGCGGCTTTACGCGGGCAGTCTTTCGCTCCGGTCTTGCGGGTGCCCCATCCTGAGCGCCCGTGAACTTTGGTCGCGAAGGGAGGGAGTTGTCCCGTCAGCGGGGCCGGGCGAATCGTTTCGCCGCCGCTCTGCTTTTTGTGGTTGCTTTTTAGGAGGGCGGGGCTTTAGCCCCGCCGTAACTGCGCGTAGAAAACGGGGCTTTAGCCCCTGAAGCAACGCTTTTGCGGAGTGCAGCGACTCGCCGCCGCTTTGCCTTTGCAGTTAGCCTATGAGCAGCAGAGAATTCGTAGCAGAATCCCCATCAAAGGAGGAACACCGTGCAAAATTTCGGAAGCCTTTTCGCCGCGTACATTGCCGTCTGGGCCATATTTTTCATCTACGATTTCACGATCGCCCGCCGCATGGCGCGTATCGAAAAGGATCTCGCCCAAGCGAGGCAGCAGTTGCACCACCAGTAGCAGCGGCCGTTGGTATCACGGCCAACAAGGCTCAGCCCTGACCCAAACCTTCGTCATTCCGAGCGGGACGACTAACTGCTTTTGGTAGCAAAGGTTAAAATTGTCATCCCGAGGAGTTTACCCGCCGCAGGCGGGCCATGCGACGAGGGATCTGCTTGTTTCTGGCGACGGCAACGCTTCGTTTCATCTGGGCCTAAGGCTTCGCCGCTTTGCTTTCTGTAGCTCAGGTCCCGTTTGCGCGTTCCGCGCAAACTGACCTGAGGTTCTGCAGCCAGACAGGCAGGGCTCGCCGCCGCTTTGCTTTCTCTAGTTGGCGCGTGGCGGGCAGCCAAAGGTGGGGATTTGTCGTCGTCTGGTTTTGTCAGGGCACGGCTTCAGCCGTGCCGTAAACGCAGCAAGTACCGGCGGCTTTAGCCGCTGAGGTGCGTCGTGCGCTGTGCGAAGCATCGAATCACCTGAGATCCATTTATAGAGCTGAAGCCTCACGCCATGCCATCGCGCAAAAAAATCGGGGTCGTATTATTCCAACTCGGCGGCCCGGACACGCTCGCCGCCGTCGAACCATTCCTCTACAATCTCTTCTGCGATCCCGAAATCATCAACTTCATGGGCGCCACGCTCGCCCGCAAACCGCTCGCCCGGTTCATCGCTCGAAAGCGTTCCCAAATCGTTCGCGAACATTACGCCGCCATTGGCGGCTGCTCCCCCATCGTCGAACTCACCAATCGCCAGGCCCGCGCCCTCGCCGCCGCGCTTGCGCCCAATTTCGACGCCACCGTCGTCGTCGCCATGCGCTACTGGCATCCCCTCACAGCCGAAGCCATCGCCCAACTTCAAGGCCGCGAACTCGAAGAATTAATTCTCCTCCCGCTGTATCCTCATTATTCCTTCGCCACCACGGGCAGCAGCCTGAAAGAATGGCAACGCCTCTATCGCAACGCCACCGCGCCGAACAAATCCCTCTCCGTGAAAATGGTGAACGACTTTCACGACCATCCTCTCTACATCGCCGCCCTCGTCGAGCGCATCAGCGAAGCCCTTCGCGGCCTCTCGCGTCCCGATGAAATCCATCTCGTCTTCAGCGCCCACGGATTGCCCATGAGCCTCGTCGAAAAGGGTGACCCCTATCCCAAGCAAATCGAGGCCACGGTCAATCTGGTAAGACAATCCGGCGCGTGGAAAAATCCGCACACCCTCTGCTACCAGAGCCGCGTCGGAAAACAAAAATGGCTCGAGCCGTCGCTCACGCAGACAATCGAGCAACTCGCGAAGGCCGGCGCAAAGCGCATGCTCGTAATCCCCATTTCGTTCGTCACCGAACACATCGAGACGCTGCACGAAATCAATATCGAAGCGCGCGAAGAGGCCGAAGCCCTCGGCGTCGCCGAATTTCGCATGATGCCATCCCTCAACGATTCCCCCACCTTCATCAGTGCCCTCGCCGATTTAGTCACCCAGGCCGCCGGCGCCAAGACTGTGTCGTAATGCGACATGTGCAAATTTTTTTGCGCGAGAACGCTTGACACCAGTTGCCGCGCGTCATATAAAAGTACGTTCAAAGCGTTCTTATAGAATTCATCTTTATACTTAAGCAGGCGAAGCAGTTAATCCTGATGCCGGAAAACATTCAGCAGAAGTCTGAAAAATCTCACCCCGCTGCGGCGCCTTCAGCGCCCGCCAAATCGAATTCCCCAAATTCCCCCGAAGCCGTAAACAAAATACGGCGCCGGCTCTTATGGACGGGCATCTGGGGCTACCTCGGCGTCAACCTTCTGATGTTCTTGCGCTATTTTTTTCCGCGCGCCCTTTTCGAGCCGCCCACGGTTTTTAGCGCCGGTTATGTCGCCGATTACAGCCTCGGCGTCGACCAGCGCTTCCTGCAATCCGAACGTTGCTGGGTCGTGCGCGAACCGGGGCGCCTCTTCGTGATTTTCGCCCAGTGCACTCACCTCGGCTGCACGCCGGACTGGGAACCGTCTCAGAATATTTTCCATTGCCCGTGCCACGGCAGCGAGTATGACAGCGAAGGCGTAAACTTCGCCGGCCCGGCTCCTCGGCCGATGGACCGCTGCCACATTATTCTCGATCCATCGAACCAAATTGTTGTCGACACCAGCCAGCGCTACATTCAGGACCCGGCCGCTGGCACGAATCAGTTCAACGATACGGGCGCGTTCATCAGCGCCTAAATTCAGTAGTGGGTCAGTTTGAATTTTTTTGATCGTGACACAAAGAGTCAAAATTCAAACTGACTCAAGACTCTAAATTCAGTTCAGCAGGGAAGAGGCCTCCGAAATGGCGGATGAAGGCGGAGAGAGCGGCCGCAAGCCCGGCGTTCTCGAAGACATAAAAGACAAGACGCGTGAGCTGGGCGAAACGCTCAAGGTAAAAGCTCGCGAACAGGCTGAAGAGCTGAAGAAGCCGGAAGAAACTCAGCTCTATCGCGCCATTTTCCGCATCAAGCACAATGACGAGCCGCGCAACCGCGCCCTCTCCACGCTCAACAATCTTTTCTTTCACATCCATCCCGCCAAGGTCAATCGCGACGCCACTCGTTACGGCTACACATGGGGCATGGGCGGCATCACTTTTTATTTGTTCATCGTGCTCGTTTTCACCGGCGTCCTGCTGATGTTTTATTACCACCCCACAAAAGTTCAGGCGTTTCGCGACATTCTCTATCTCGAAAACGACGTTCCCTTCGGCCAGCTCCTTCGCAACATGCACCGCTGGGCTGCTCACCTGATGGTCATGGCCGTCTGGCTGCACATGTTTCGCGTTTTCATGTCCGGGTCATACAAACGCCCGCGCGAATTCAATTGGTGCATCGGCGTACTGCTGATGGTTTTGACGTTGCTTCTCTCGTTCACGGGATATTTGCTTCCCGACGATCAACTTGGTTTCTGGGCCGTCACCGTCGGAACCAACATGGCGCGCGCCACTCCTTTGCTCGGCAGCCAGGGTCCTTTCGGCCCGCAGTTAGGCATGACTTCTTACAATGACGTGCGCTTCGGCTTACTGGGCGGCTCCATCGTTGACGCCAACGCGCTGCTTCGCGCCTATATTTGGCATTGCATTGCCATTCCGCTGATCGCCTCGATTTTCATGGGCGTCCATTTCTGGCGCGTCCGCAAAGACGGAGGCATCTCCGGCCCGTCGCCCGTAATGCTCGAATCGGAGACCAAAGTATGAAAACCTCCATTCGTTGTCATTCCGAGGAGTCGCGCGACGCGCATTTTGCGCCCCGATTGCGCAGCTCTCAAGATCGTTGTCATTCCGAGGAGCCGCGCGACGAGGGATCTGCTTTTTCTTGGGGGCAAAGCTAAAGATGAACGTGGAAGCCAAATACGCAGGAACTAACTAACGATGTTCGGTGACTGGCACCAACTCTGGGTCATCATCTCCACGCCCGACAATATTCCTATTGTCGCGATGCTCCTTTTCGTCCCGTTTTTCACGTGGCTTGCCTTTCACAATGCCTTGGCGAACGATCGCCTTATCGCCCAACTCGAATCCGACCCGCAACTCGCGCGCACGCACCACCGCACCACTTATCCTTACAACTCCCGCTGGGAACGCGAACTCCACACGAACCCATTCCTCATGCGCAAAGAATTGCTCGCCGCCCTCATCATCACCATCATCCTGATGGTCTGGGCGCTCACGTTGAACGCGCCCCTCGAAGAGCCCGCCAACGCTAGCGTCACTATGAATCCCGCGAAGGCTCCCTGGTATTTCCTCGGCCTTCAGGAAATGCTCGAATATTTCGACCCCTGGATCGCCGGCGTCATCGTTCCCACTCTGATTATTGTCGGCCTCATGGCTATTCCTTTTATCGACGCGAATCCGCTCGGCAACGGCTACTACACCTACAAGCAGCGCCGCCACGCTATTTGGACTTTCCTGATCGGCTTCGAAGCGATTTGGCTCGTGCTCGTCTCCATTGGCACCTTCATTCGCGGCCCTGGCTTCATGTGGTATTGGCCCACGCAAACTTGGGATCCCGATAGAGTCGAATTCAACGTCAACCGCAACCTCGACCAGATATTCGGCGTCAACGGGCACTGGCTCGCCCACATTTTGCCCGCTAGCTTGAAACCTCAAGCCGTGATCATCGCGCGCGGCCTGTTCGGAATTATTCCCATGGTGGTTTACGGCATCGTCGCCGCGCTGTTCATTCACTGGATCTGCACGCGCACCGACTACAGTCGGAAAATTTACCGCAAGATGAGCTTGGTCCAGACCGTCACCATGTACATTTTCCTGGTCACCATGCTCTTCTTGCCGGTCACCATTTTCTTGCGCCTCGTGTTCCGCATTAAATATGTTTGGGAGACGCCGTGGTTCAGCATTTAGAGCATCGTGGAGAAAAATTCTGGCCGTCATTCGGGGGAGTTTACCCGCCGGCGGCGGACCACGCGACGAGCTTGCCTGCTTGTCCTGACGAAGGAAGGGCCGCGGCGGCAGGGAATCTGTTTTTTCTTTTGAAGGAGATTGCGTTTGCCTGAACTTCCGCCCGACGATCCGATAAAAAGCCGGTCCTACGCGAACTGGATTTTGATCGCGGTCTTTGTGCTTTTGCTTTGCGTCACGTGGTCGTTCTACGCGGAATTCATCGGCCTGCGGCCGTGGCGCTCCTACCAGAGCCGTTTCGCATCTTCCTATTCGGTTTATTTGCAGAAACAGCTTCGCGATCGTCGGGCCGCCGAAAAAACGGTTTACTCTTCTCCCGACTATCAAAAACTTTCCGCCGCGCTCCAGCAGGCCGAGGCTGCCGCCAAGCCGCGGGACGCCGCCATCCAGCAGCAAATCGCCGTGATCGACGAGCAGCGCGCCGCAGTCCTCCCTGCTTTCCAGGAAGACCGCAGCCTCGTCGGCTCGCTCATTTACGACTACGAAATCGTTCCCAACACCGCGTCCTACCGCAGCGAAAAGCAAAGCAAGCTCAAGGAGATGCAGGAGGCGAAGGCGAAGACCTATGCGGTCGATTGGCCCGAAGGCGGCGGCAAAACTCTCGAAAAGAAACTCAATTACGATCAGCTCAACGATACGTTCAATCAATTGCTCGACCAGAAAGCGCAGCTCACCGCCAAAGAGGGCGACGTTGATAAGCCGGTGAAAGACGCGCAGGACGCCATGGCGAAATATGCTGGCGACAAACTTCCCGGCTTGAATTCCACGCAGCTTCTGGGTCTGCTCAATACCGTCCAGTCCATGGACGTTTCGTTGATTCAAATCAACGTCAATCCGCCGGGTCACGAAATCAACGATGTCGGCGGCGTTGGCCTCACCGACCGTTGCCAGTCGTGCCACGTTGGCATGGAGCCGAAATACGTTCCTGCGGCGATGACGCTCACCAAAGCCGATCTCGGCCTGCAAAAGAATAACGACGCGCCCTTCACCAGCCATCCTGACGCCCAACTCTTGCAATGGCATCCGCTCGACAAATTCGGCTGCTCGCCTTGCCACGGCGGAAACGGCCGCGCGCTGGACACTGTCGAGACAGCTCACGGCCGCTACGAACACTGGCTCTGGCCGCTCAATTATCCCGAAAATTATGACGCGGGTTGCCAGCAGTGCCATTCGGCTGACGCGTGGACCGAGCACGCCCCCGTATTGAACGAAGCGAAAATGCTCTATCGCGAAAAGGGCTGCATCGGCTGCCATAATTACGCTGGTTTCGACGATCAAGGTCAGCAGCTTCAAGACACCGTCCGCGAAATCGCCAGTCTCGAAAAACAAAAGGCCGACGACAATCAGGCCATTCCGCAACTCAACAAAGCGGGCGACCAGGCTCCCGACAACGCCACCGCGCAAAAGCTCTACGCCCAGGCTACCGACCTCACCGTGAATGTCAGCAAGATCGACGGGCGTGTCGAGCAACTTGACGAATTGACCCACAGCCTGCAGCAGGAAGTGAAGCGCGTCGGCCCGGACTTAAAGGAAGTCCGCATGAAGTTGAATCCCAATTGGATTCCGTACTGGCTCGGCCACACGTGGCAATTCGATCCCTCGACGAAAATGCCGCAATTCCGTCTCGAGCCCGATGAAGTTCAAGCCATCTCCGCGTTCATTTGGCAGCAGGGCCTTAAAGGTCCCGCGCTTGAAAAGCAGCCCGGAGGCGACGCCGCCAAGGGCAAGGACATGTTTGATTCGCTCGGCTGCCTTGCGTGCCATTCCATCGGAGAGGGAACTCAGAAAATCGGCGGAGACGTTGCCGCAAACCTCAGTCGCGTCGGCGAGAAAGCGGACTACGATTACGTCGTCCGATGGATTCACAATCCCCGCGTCCGCACCGAGCCCTATTGCCCGTACGAACATAAAGACATCGGCCCAGCCGACTACGCGAAGCACAACTTGCCCTACGTG
>Ga0134128_10001234_pt1 | contig 33394 bp, 25 predicted proteins | sample KB31754_FD_96462 | JGI IMG/M metagenome (GOLD analysis project Ga0134128, IMG submission 96462) | Terrestrial soil microbial communities with excess Nitrogen fertilizer from Kellogg Biological Station, Michigan, USA - KB3-175-4 | ecosystem: Environmental > Terrestrial > Soil > Unclassified ...
AGATCACCACGAAGTTGTCGGCAACGTCGCGCATCACCTCGAGCTCGAATTCCTTCCAGCCGAGCACGCTCTGCTCGAGCAAAATTTCGTGAACAGGGCTGGCGTTGAGCCCTTCGTTGGCAATTGAGTCCAGCTCTTCCTGGTTGTAAGCGATACCACCGCCGGTACCACCGAGAGTGAAGGCAGGTCTGATGATGATTGGGAAGCCTATAGACTGGGCAATTTCGCGTACATCGCCTATCTTTCGGGCGATGCCTGACTTGGGCACTTCCAACCCGATTTCGAGCATCTTCTGTTTGAAGAGCTCGCGGTCTTCCGCCAGCTTGATTGCCGGCAGCTTGGCGCCGATGAGCTCGACGTTGTATTGATCGAGCACGCCCGATTCGGCAAGCTCGACGGCTACGTTCAAGGCTGTTTGTCCACCCATTGTCGGCAAAAGCGCGTCCGGCTTTTCGCGAGCGATCACCTCTTTGGCAATGGACGCTGTCACGGGCTCGAGATAGGTGCGATGGGCGATTTCTGGATCAGTCATGATGGTCGCGGGGTTGGAATTGATGAGGATGACCTCATAACCCTCTTCGACCAGCGCCTTGCAAGCCTGAGTCCCTGAATAATCAAATTCGCAAGCTTGCCCAATTGTAATGGGACCGGCGCCGAGCACAAGAATTTTGCGGATATCGGTTCTCTTAGGCATTAGCTTCCACGGATAGCGACATAAGTTTAACACCATAGCTAGCGCGCTTAGGGCCGCCGTTACGGGATTGGTACCGAGGTTGCCGACCGAGATTTAATCGGCTGAGGTTTTAAGGCTGTTGGATTCTTGGGTACATGACAGGTACGGCTGTAAATAGAAAGCAGATTGCATGGCAAAAGGGCGCCCTCTTTTGGCATGGCCGTCATGGGTTTCATGAGGACAGTTGATGCGTATCGAACAGAGGCAACGTCGCTTCAGCCTGAGCTGGCTGCAAGCGGCCTTGGCGGTTTTCGTCGCACTTATTTTTTCGGCGCAGGGCGTCTGCGTTGCTAAGACGCAGGGGTCCATAGGCCAAAACTTAGCGTACGAGGAAGACGGCGTCATAGGCCAGCAATTGAAGCTGCCCGTTTATCACTGGTGGCAGCCTGGAGTTGTGCCGCGCGGCGTCATTCTCGCCGTGCATGGAGTCGTCATGCACGGACGCAGCTATAACACCATGGGCAAGACGTTGGCGTCCGAGGGGTTCGCGGTATATGCAATGGACCTACGCGGTTACGGACGTTGTGTGGCGGACGACCACCGGTATTGCACTTCGGTGGACGATTGCAAACATCGCATCGATTACGACAAGAGCTTTGAGGACCTTGTGCGTCTGGCGCGCACACTGCGCGAGCTGTATCCGGCGGTGCCGGTATTTGCCGTCGGCGAAAGCCTGGGTGGCGGCATGGTGATTCGCTTGGCGGCGAAAAATCCGGACCTCGTCGATGGGCTGATTCTGTCAGCTCCGGCGATCAAGCACCACAATTTCATCGATCCTTACATGGTTGCCGACGGCGCTATGGCCATCGCGCATCCTCGAGGACAATTGGACTTGATGCCGTTCGTACGCAAATTCAGCTCTGACGATCCGCGCGTGATCGCGGAGAAGGAAGCGGATCCGTTACTACGGCGCACGCTTAGCGCGTACGAGCTGATGCTGTCGAGCAAAGAGGTGCGAAAAACCGTAAGCTTCATCAACGAAATACCGGCTGAGAAGCCCGTGCTCGTTATTCAAGGCAGTGCGGATCGGTGCATCAAGGCTGATGCTGTTATGGTTCTGTTGTCCAACCTGCGCTCATCGGATCAAACCGTAAAGTGGTTCCACGAACGCGGCCATATTCTGCTTGAGACTGACTATGTCAAACCTGACACGATGGATGCGGTTTCTATCTGGCTCAACAATCATGTTGATTCTTCAACGATGCAGCTGGGCGCCAACCGGCTGCCTGATGTATCTGTAGAACCGAATTCAACTGCGCAACCACTCACTCAACTCAACCTTAATCTGGGCAATTTCGAGCTGGTGGGTGTTCGCTAGCTAGTCGCGGTTCGCTAGCGGATTAGCCGAAGAGATCGCGCAACGAGAAGTTTTTGATCTTGCTCTTCCACCAATCCAATGAGTTGTCAGCCGATTGCTGTTGGGTGCCTTTATCGCGCGAGCCGTAGTATGGGCTGCCTTGTGGTGCGGGTGTTCGTCCGAATATGCGATCGACGATACCGCTGACGCTCGTATCATTCGATGGCGCCGCTGCCTGTGCGCGCGCGACTGTCGTTCCGTCCCGTCTGACCTGATTAAGCAGGTCCTGGATATCTTCGGAAGTAGTGATGTATCCGTATTCGCCGTCTGGTCCCGGCTTGCCGCCGTTTCTTCCATCGAGCAAGGCGAAATCTATTGCCCCGATTACACCGCCGGTTTTTTGGTTGACTACAAGCTCGCCTGAATTGCCCGGTTGGATGTTCGCTTCCATGACTTTGAAGTTTTGATGGATGTCTTGCCCCGGTGGCAAGCCGCCTGTGATTTTGTTAGCGAACTGTCCCAGGGTGATATCACCGGTGTAAGTGCCGGGCGATATGCTGAAGTCATCGCTTTTCAAAGCATAGCCGGCCGCTAGCAGCGGCGTGCCGGCGGTGATTTGTTGGGAACTTTCCAGGCGAACCGGCTTGAACTTTTCGCCTTCGTAGTTGGGAATTATTTGCAGGAGCCCGGCGTCTTTTCTCTGGTCATTAGCGATTACCTGGGCCTTGTGCTTGTGGCCATTGATAGTAACTTCGACCTGGTCGTTTGGATTGATAATGGCATGTCGGTCTGTGAACATAATGCCGTCATCGGTGAGCACAAAACCGGATGCCCAATCCTGGTGGTCGGTGCCTGGAGTTGTGACGTGAATGCGCCCGGTACTGTCCTGAATGTCCTTGACGATTTGAGCTGTTTTGGAATTAGCGGCATACCAGCCATGTGTTTCCATGTTGCCATTGCCGACATAATGCGTGCGAATGTCGGCCACACCTGCGCTGGAGGACAAATCGGCCAACGTCTGAGCGGCCGGTGTGTCGTTTCGGACCATATCCGGAGTAAAAGCGGCCTGCGTGATCGAGCGCGAGAATTGGTAATCGGGAACGTCGGAGTAAGACGCCTGCGTTACCAGATGCTCGGGCTCAGCTGAGGATTGTCGGGTGCTTTCGAACATTTGGGGACCATGATGCATGCTTCGCAACTATACGCCCGGCAGCTGTTTCAGCGTGAGGCGGTTATTACGAATTACACCGTAAATTCTGTATCAAGGGATACAAAAGGTTTCTGCCTTCGTCTTGGCGGGTATGTCTATATCAGGCGGAGGATGCTTTATGAGCGATGAAGAGCAAGAGCAGAAGCAAGATCCAAAGGAGATACAAGAATTTCTGCAAAGGCTCTCGAAAGATAAGCATGCCTTTGGCGCGCATTTAGGCATGCGTGTCGAACACGATTTTGACGAAATAGAAAAGCATGAGCGCGCCAAGCAGGCTGCGCGCCGGCTGCAGCAGAAGAAAAAGCCGTAAGTTTTAGTTCGTTACTCGAGTGCGGATTTGGTGAAGCTGTCGCCTATGCGACCCAGCACGTGCACTCCAACCATGGCGCCTACTGTTTTGGCGAGGCCCCAGGGTTTTGTGGTGAGGAATGCCGCGCCGACGTCGGCACCCCACGTGATGAGACCAGGTGACGAGCCTTTGAGCATCGTGTGCTCTAGTGCGAAATCGGCTCCGTACCCAAATAACATTTTGCGCAAATTAGCAGCGCCGGCACCCTTTAACGCCGCGCCTTCTTCGCGGGCTGCTATGGCGAGATCGGCAGCCAGTCCTTCAGATGCTTTGCTGAAGTCGCCGGCAGCAATGCTTGGACTGCTATCGATTTTGACAGCCCACGGGTTCTTCGCACCATTGCCGAAAAGCGTGCCCGGGGCATCGGCAGTCAGCGGAATCGTTGGTTTGGCGACCGGCGTTTGGAAGTTGATTTCGTCGAGCGGGCTGTGGAATGTTTCCAGTGAGGTCTTCATCGTGGAGCTTTCCGCCTTGAATTGGCGGTATACGTCGAACTGGGCGGCCTGTTCGGCGTCTAACGACGCTCTATAAGCGCTCGCCGCTTTCTCATCTTTGATCGTTGAAGGTAAATCGACGTTTCTTTCGGCGGCAAGCTTTTCCGCTTCGCTCTGCACTTCGTCATATCGTGCTTGCAGCATGTCGTAATAGCGTATGCCGCTTGTTCCATATTTGTCGAGGCTGCCCTCAAGCTTTTTCTCTGTCTTGGGCGTTAATTTGTCTATGCCCTCTTTTAATTCGTCGAGTTTGTGCGTGCGCACATACCACGCGCCGCCTGCCTGCGCACCGACATCAGCCCACTTGCCCCAGGCGATGCCAGAGTTGTCGGAGGCTGGGCGGAAGTTGATGTCGTTGGAGCGATCGCTGATGCGTCCGTTTCCAGGCGAGCCCATTTGTGGACCGGGATTCACCGTTACTCGCGGCAAGTCCGTTGATGGTGCAGGCGTTGCCGGGGCCATTGGGTATTGGCTATACGGAGCTCCATGCCCGGGATAAAGTCCTCTGGGATCCACTCCATAGGGTGCTTTCCCGTCATTCGGCTGGTTGGTGCTTACCGGCGGTCCGTTGTCCCGCAGCGCCGGACGCCGCGTGTAGATGAGTGAAGGGAGATCATCTTGCTGCGCGGCAGGGATGATTTGATTCTGCTGACGCGCATCCGAGTACAACAGGTGTCCGAGATCATCTTGTTGCTCGACGCGTTGCGTTCTATCTATATTGCCGTCGCCGAATCCCATAATTTCCTCTGCCTAGCGCGTTGGGAAAGCATAGAAGGATCGTGCCGCCGTGACCATACGGTTTCCCACACTGACGTCGCAAGAAGGCGCCGGACTGAAACATTGGCACAACCGATCTGAACAATTTCCACAACCGATCTGAACACTAGAGATCTAGATATATGTGCATGCTGGCGCACCAGAATTATTTGGCTGATCCCAACTGCATTTTGTACGACTCGGCATACCCTATGTAATTGCGCCAGCCCTTCATGACTCGCTCTTTGTCCTCAGGCGTCAGTTGACGAATTACTTTGCCCGGCGTGCCCATCACCAGGCTACCTGGTGGCACATTCATATTGGGCGGCACCAGAGTGCCGGCGGCGATTAGACTACTCTCACCGATGACGGCGCCATCAAGGACAATCGCGCCCATTGCGATCAAACAGTCATCATTGATCTCACACCCGTGCAGAATGGCGCCGTGTCCGACCGTCACGCGATCCTTCACTATCAAAGGATGCTTGTGTGTGACGTGCAACAAACAGCCATCTTGAATGTTCGTCTGGTTGCCTATCGTGATTGAGTTGATGTCGCCACGTGCAACGCATTGGAACCAAATACTAGACTCACGGCCGACGGAAACTCTGCCCACGATTACGCTGCCCGGCGCGATGAATGCGCTTTGGTCGATGCTTGGGGCTGCGCCATCGAATGGAAGAAGCGTCATGGTGGGCCTATTTGGGCGGCATGCAATGCGAGCTTAGACTATATCGTAAGCATCAACATCTTGACAGCCTGGACTGAAGCGGAGACCCGATCATGGCGATACGAAAATTTCCTCCAACGAAACACGCTCAATCAGGGACATTTGCCCTTAGCAGCGGGTTCTAGCCTTTTTTTGTGCGATCAAGCCGTTTCGTCAGACGAAATTTTCCGATCGCGGGAGCAGGGGACTCTGGCGTGCCGATGGTGGTCAAGAAGAATTACTGCTGTTTTTTGACTAGATTTTTTTCAATGTGATTCATCGAGTTCGTGCTCTTGTGCGCATACGCGTGCAGGACTTTGTCTCTTATCTAATACATGAAATGGCGTGCAGTCGATATGCCACAAGTAGCTCGTCAAGACCAATAACAAGCCAGTCCGCCGATGCGAGTCTGGCTGGATTCTGGTTACGGGAGTCGCCAAGATGTTACAATCAAATGCTTGTGGGGAGGAACTTTATGACTGCTTACTATGACCAGCCGCTTCGGAAGCTACTCGGTGTCCTTTCACCGACGATCAATTGGCTTACGGAGAAGGGGACTGTCGAAGTCAACGGTGTTCCCGGCGAGCACGTCGATGCGATAAAACAGCTTGAGCGCATCGGCGTTGTGCATAAGCGTAACAACCGTCTGTACGAACTGCAAAAGATTCGTCTTAAGAAACTCATGGACTCGATGGGAATGGACACGCTTCCGATAATGCCCGTCGTCGTGAAAGCCGAGACGGCCATCGGCACGCTCGAGCCGGCCGGGGCACCACCGATAGCACCAATCGATCCGGGCCTCAATTAGTTATTTAACCTCGTGGACATCGAAGCACGCACCAGACGTTCACTTGAATGGGAGCGGCTGAAAGGCTATCTGGCCGCCGAATGTTCTTGTGCTGCCAGTCGTGAGCTGGCGTTGCAAGCCCAACCTTGTCGTTCCAGAGAGCGGGCACAGATTTTGCTCGATGAAACGGCGGAAGCCTTCGCCATGCTGTCTTCCGGATTCGGCTTATCGCAGGATGGATTGCCGGAGCTGGGCGAAGTTCTATCTCGTTTGCGCACCGGTTCACAAATGAGCGCCACGGAGTTGGTGGGCATTAGGCGCATGCTGCAGATGACCAGGCGTGCGCGCCAGCAGTTGGCCCAGCTTTCGACCAATGATTTCCCGCGACTGACGCTCTTGCCTGCAGGTTTGCATGCACAGGAAGATCTAGTCGCGGCGATCGACGACGTTTTCGACGAGGACGGCAACATTCGCGAAGATGCTTCGCCTTTGTTGAAATCGTTGCGGCGCGAAGTGGCGCGCCTCAGTAATCAGACGCGCGAAGAGTTGCAGCGAATCATCAACTCATCTGCCGCCTCCAAAGCGCTGCAAGAGCCACTCTTTACTCAGCGCAACGGTCGCTACGTGCTGCCGGTTCAGGCAAGCATGCGCGGGGCGATTCAAGGCATCGTGCATGACAGCTCGGCCTCAGGGCTGACGGTATACGTGGAACCGCTCAGCGTCGTCGAGTTAACCAACAAAGTACGCCTCAAAGAATCCGAAATCGAACGTGAGATAGACAGGCTGCTAAGTGCGCTGAGCGCGCTCGCGCAGCAACGCCATGAGCAGTTGGAAGTCAGCTACGCCGCGCTCGTGGAGATTGACGCAATTGCTGCACGCGCCCGCCTGGCGCGTAAATATAATGGCGTCAAGCCTGAGCTGGCCGAAGACGGACGCTTGAATCTGAAGCAGGCGAGGCACCCGCTGCTGGTCTTGCAGAATCCGCAGGCGGCATCATCGGTGGTGGCGAACGACATTATGCTTGGTGGCGACGTTCACACCATGATCATTACGGGACCCAACACAGGCGGGAAGACGGTTTATCTGAAAACGGCGGGGTTGCTGTCCATGATGGCCGGCATCGGGCTGCTGTTGCCGGTGTCCGCTGGATCGAAAGCGGTGGTGTTCCAGGCTGTTTTTGCCGACATCGGAGATGAGCAGTCAATCGAGCAAAATCTGTCGACATTTTCTTCTCACCTGACCAATATCATCGAGATCGTCAACCGCAGCCGCGAAGGCACGCTGGTGCTGCTCGATGAGATCGGTGCAGGCACGGACCCGCGCGAGGGCGCGGTGCTGGCTCGTGTGATTCTTGAACATTTGAACGCTGCCGGTGCTCTCACGATCTCGACCACGCACTATGGCGAAATGAAGTCACTGGCCTACACGACGCCCGGCTTCCTCAACGGCAGCTTCGAATTCGACGATGTTCATCTTTCGCCCACTTATCATTTGCGCATAGGCGTGCCCGGCTCGTCGAAAGCTGTCACCATCGCCTCACGACTGGGTTTAGCACAGCCTTTGATCGAAGCCGCCAATGCGATTTTGAGTTCGGGAGAGACGGACATTCAGCAGATGATCGACGAATTGGAACGGCGTCTGACCGCACTCCATCAAGCTGAGCAAGAGTTTGCTGTGCGCGCGCAGGCGCTTGAAGAACGCGAAACCATGAGTGCTCGCACCATGTCGCAGATCCAGCACGATAAGGACAAGCTGAAGGCTGAGGCTGCTGCGCAAATGCGCAAAGAGTTTGACGAAGCCCAAACGCTTGTCCGTTCGCTGATCGCTGATTTGCAAAAGCAGCCCTCAATTGCCAGAGCACAAAAATTGCAGAAAGACCTCGAGCAACTGCGTGCGGATCTCGGCTGGATGGCGCCTGAAGAGTTTCGCGAAGCGCAGGCACAGTTGCAGGTCGGACAGAATGTGAAAGTGCTGTCGCTCAATCAACGCGGCATCATCGAGTCTTTGCCTGAGCAAGGCAAAGCGGGCGCGGATGCGCAAGCTACCGTGCGTGCCGGTGCTATGAAAATCAAAGTTCCGCTTTCAGATCTGCAGCCGTTGCAGCCTGCGCAAGGCAAGCCCAAAGCCGAAAGTGCCGTGCAACACACGCGATTGAAATCCGGAGCCGCTCGCCATCAGACTCTTAGTCGCGTCTGCGCCGGCTCCGGCCAAGTTGACGTGTTTGTGCGCACATCGCGCAACACGATCGATATCCGCGGGCAGCGGGTGGAAGAAGCTTTGGGCAATGTCGAGAGCTTCGTCGATTCCGCTTTTCTCGAAAAACTTTCGCCGATCATGATCATTCACGGGCATGGCATGGGACAGTTGCGCGCTGCTGTCCGCAAGTTCCTCAAAGAGTCCTCCTATGATGCGTCATGGCGGCCGGGCGAAAACTACGAGGGCGGCGACGGCGTCACGGTGGTCCAGTTTAAGTAACCTGCGTTCATCGGATTGGCCAGCGTTTTTCGCAACGCCTTTGGTACCGGCGGGCTTGGCAGCAGTGCGTGCTCGCGTAGCGAGCCGCCATGCGCCCCTCGGGTAGCCCGCTATTTTTCGTATTCCTCCCACCCTCGACGGCGTTTTTGTTCAATCCCTCTATTGCTGCGCTGGTGCAGGGTTTAGCCGATCGTCTTCCCGCAGGCGCCTGTCTCTACGTAATTCCCGTACTTACAAAGCGGCTTGACGCCGCTAATGTATAGCAACCTGATTTCAGCAGGTTGAGGAAAGCACAGTCAATGACCGCCGATACCCCCCCACGCAGGCCGGACGCAGCTTTGGATAAGCCCGATGCAAATCAGGCAGATCTAGCAACCCGGACCAGATTGAGCCAGACGATGCTCGACGGCGTCAATCGTGGCGATCGCGTCGTGCAAGCGGCGCAGACTCAGGGCACCGATCGCGCAGCTTTTCGCCAGGACATCGCGCGACGCGCTCAAGCTATGAATGATTCACTTCATGCGGCCAGCCAGAGCATGAAGCAATTCAACCTGGAGGCCCAGAATGGGCAGTTGCGCCCGGGCACACAAGATTATCTCAAGGCATATCAACAAGCGATGGGCGGCTACAAGCAAGCCATCGACATGGCCGCCGGACAGTTGCTGCAGGCAGATGCACAGGGCAAACCAGTCGCAAGCGATCTATCCAAGCAAGTAGCTGAAGAACAACAATTAGTCGCTAAAGAAAAACAGTTTCTCAAGCAAAAGGTTCAGTCCGGACAGAATTTGAGCACTGAAGAAGCCCAGCAACTGGGCGTCAACACCACCGATGCCCGCCAAGCGTTCAAGCAGAAGAAAGATCAATCGGAAATGCTGAACGACTTCCAGCACGCACTGGTCTATGCTCAGGCAAACTGCGGATTGGCGATGATTCGCTCGAGTGCCACTATGCCTGGTCAACAGAAACAGCAACGCATCGAAGCGGGCGAAATGATGATCCAGCAAGCCGGCACCATGGATGCCGCCATGGACGGCTCGATGGCTCGCGATTCGAATTTCTGGGCGCACTACATTAATGATTATCAGAAAGCCGGAGTTGCCCCCAAAAGGCAACCGCCGCAAGACCTCGACCGCCCGGATCCCACCGATCTGCCGCCAAACCCAGGCACGCCGGCAACCGCTGGTGATGGTCGCGACCAAGCACAGCTACCAGGCAATTCCGCGCTTCCCCAAAACAACAATCGCTACCGTTTGCCGTCAGGCAATGCTAATCCCGACGCCGACGGTTTTGTCGATCCAGGCGATCTATTAAAGAAAGCGGACGACCAAGTAAGACAAGAAACCGCGGCTGGTGCCAAGCTCAGTCAGGACGACATCAATAATTACAAGGCTGCCATGGCGGCTGCCGATTCCGTCGACCGCAAATATCTCGAAGGCCGCATGCCGAAGGAGAAAGCTTTCCTCGACGAAAAAAGGAACGGCAACGCCGACCTCAGGTCAGCCGTACAAGCCGAGCAGACTTTGATCGCTGCCGACGCCAACCTGGAAAAGGGCATCAAGAGCCTGGCCGCTAACGTAGCTAAAACGGCGGGCGATGGCGTTCTGCCCATGATCGATGATATGAGCAAACTGCAAACCGTTGCCGATCTGCAAAAGTTTGCCGAAGACAATAAAGATGCAATCGCGGCCATGAGCAAGGCGCCGGCCGGACAGCAACTCTTCCAACAGATCAAGACGCGCGTCGCCAACAACGAGCAGCTGAATGTCTTGGATCAAAAGATAGCAAAAATAGATCCGGACTACGCTAAGGTTGCAACTGATCTTAGCCGCCATCAAAGACTGTACCTCTCATCTGTGGACGCTCGTGCTCATGCCGTGCTGGCACTGGGCGCGCATGCCCAAGAAGATGCCAGCTTCGCCCCGGCGGCACGCAATATGATGTTGCAAATGGCGTCGATGGACAGAGCTTTGCCGAAGGACGCGCAGTTCATGCAGATGTCCCGGGCTTTTGGCATTGCGCCGGAAGACTTGAATCGGGTGGTGACCGGACAGACTAAACCGGGCGATGCCGCCTCTAGCGATCAACTGAATCCTGTCGGAATCAAACCGGACACCAGCGATAGTGCGACGATTCCCGAAAAAGCTCTGGCACTGTACAACTCGGTGATGCAGCACGTCAAGCAAGGACAGCCCATTAACGATCAGGAACAGAAACAGTTCGAAGATATGATCCAGCAGGCCGGACAGCTGGATCCCGACGGCGTCAAGCAGCAAGATCAAAAGTTGCAAGAGCTCAGTCGCCAATTGGGCGGTGGCAAGCCGGTCGAGCAGACCGTGGCAGCGCTGGCGCAAAGCAATGGTCCCGACGCGCAGCAACGACTCAACCAATATATAAACAGGCAAGACGTTTCCGACTACCTGAAGCGTCGTCAGCGTTTCGATGTCGCCGTGCACGGCGACAAAGTCACCGAGGGCATCTACGGACTGGCTTTGTTGCGCGGCAGCAACGATCAGACAAAGCAGGATAAGGCGAAGGCATTGCTCACCGACGCTGCAACTGATAAGGTCGCGTCGCAAACGCTCAAGCTCAACGCGATCATGGACCAGCTCAGCTCCGGACATGGCCCCGCCACCGATCTCGGAACACCAGGCGCGCCGGCAAAACCGGGCGACACGACCAATCAACAGGGTCCGAAACCGGGACAACCGCAGACAGATCCGCTCTATCAATATGTCCCGGGCATGGAAAACCGGGTGAATGCCGAGCAAATTCTCAAGAACACGCCGAATCCGCAGGAAGCCCTGACAAAGGTGCGCCCTGAGCTCGACAAGGCTATACAACTTAGCGATCAGATCAATCCACAGCAAGAACAACAGAAATTTGCCAATCCGCAGGCGATGGTAGGTAAAGACGGCAAACTCACAAACGACGCCGTCGTGGCCATGAATCGCGATGCCGAGCCAGTGCGCGCTCGCATCCTTTATGCCAACGCCCTCAACCATGCCGCAGTCGATCTCTACCAGCAAGCCGACAAGGATCCCGATCATTCAGGCGATTTGCGCCAACAAGCAGACAAGCTGAATACTGAGGCAATCCAAAAACTGCAGGAGATCGGACAAAAGGACAAACAGTACGGCACCCTCAACCCGGACAATGTTGAGCAGGCCAAACGCACCGTTGATGGGCTGATCATTCAAGCTCAGCACCATGAAGCCATGGATGGCAATACGGCCGCTGCGCGCAGCTACGGCGAAACGGCCAAGACCGGTGTCGATGTCGGGCTGAATACATTCGGAGCTACGGGCATCGCGCCTGTGTCCGCAACCCTCGATGGCTTGGATGTCACCATGAGGGCAGCCTCTAAAGTTCCCCTTCTCGGACAAGGGCTCACCGCCTTAGGATTGAATGGATTCCCCACGCCATCATGGGAAGTGCGCCCGGGCGTCGTGAAAGATCTCACGATGGCCAAGCTGAATGATCCTGATACGGCAAAGAAAATAGTCGCAGAAGGGAAACAGCAGACCAAAAATACTTGGGTACACACAGGTATCGATCTACTGAGCGGTCCCGGTGCAATTTATGCCGCCGAGAAGGCCGGATCTTTCCTGGCAAACTATATCCCGAATCCGGTCGTTCGATTGGGCGCTCAGGGATTGCTGGCCATCGGCGGCGGTCTAGCCGCTGAGAAAGGACTGGATTGGGCGGCGAACAAGACAATTGGATCCGATCAACTGACTACAGATCAGTGGTTGTCGCACTCTCTGGCTTCGGTCGGAATGGCTGCGGTGGGACGCGGGGCCATGGAGCTGACGTCCAGATGGGCGGCTGCAGGCGTGGCGGACGGCGCCAGTGTTAAAGCGGCGAGTCAACTATCTCCGAAGCTTGCCGGCTCGCTCGAGCTGAATGGCAGCACGGAAGCCGCACGCGCATACCAATTGGGCAGAGGACTGAAAGTCGCCAGCAGCGATGCTCAAGATGCTGTCGTTGCGGCGCGCACAAGACAAAATTGGTTTTTCCAGAAGGGACAGCACTGGGGCGAGGTGGCCGCCGATCAAAAGTTGGTGGATGCTGCCAAATTCTCTGAGCAGGCGCCGCAACTGGGAGACAAGGTCTCGACAGCTCAGTTCGTCAAAAATGAAACCGGCGCCGAGCTTGGCAGTCGCTGGTCTTACGTGAAGCCGCAAAACATCTTGGACGGCTTGAAACAGCGCACCCTCCAAATTGGAGACGACGGAAAGCTCGTAGGCTCAATTCGCGATCTCAATTCGCGCATGATCTGGTCTAAAGTCGCCCCGGCGGCAGCAGGCGGCGGACTCGCCGCTGGAGTATACAGCTGGTCGGATGTTAATCCGTGGCTGACGAAAGCGGACGGCACGAAATATACCCCTGAAGAAATTGCCCAACATACGGCCTGGAACGGCGCCATGGGCGGTTTGGCTTCCGGCGTCTTTGCGCCGGCTGTTCCTGCGATCGGACATTTCGTTGCCGACCAGTTCATAGGCACCGGCAAGCTAATTGGACGCGGTCTGCAGTGGGTGGCTCCGGACACTTATAAAGCCGTCGCCGCCTCAAGACCGGCGCAGGCGGTGGGTTCGGCAATTGAAGGCGTCAGCAACACGGCCGGCGCTTCACGCGATTGGCTGCTCGCCCCGCAGAAAGACCTGAGCACGATCATGGCAGAACCGCGTGGCGTGCAGAATGCCGTCAATACGTGGACTCGCGGCTACGCGCCGTACATGTCTCTGCCAATCTACAACGGCGTGGCGAGCCGGCTATACGGCAATTACGTCGAGTGGAATGAAGTCGACAAAGAGTCCGAACGCAATGCAGCAATCATTCGCGAGCGCAATGAAGAAGCGCAAAAGAAGGATAAACCGGCACAACAGCAAGGCAAATAGACACAAATCCGACCGATCGCCAGGCAATTGCCTCGCCCTATCGGGATTCTACGAAACGGCCTCTTCCCAATTCGGCGGGGAATATCTAAGATTAGCCTAGTCTAGAGCCTATCTCGACTTTTCGACCTTCTCGACTCTGTCGAATTTTTTTCCACCCTGTATACATCCGGCTAGTTAATTCCCTTGCTCGCAACAGTTCTTTGAAGGTGCCAAATGGGCAGCGCTGATACTACTCCAACCAAACCGGAAACTAAGCCGGACAAATTCAACAAGGACGGCGCGCCGGACGCCGACAAACCCAACGTCACAGCCATTCGCGACAAAATTCTGCACCAGCTGGCAGGCGGCGGCGGTGCCGGTCACGACAATACAGGTACGCCGCAGCAGACGGCAGCGCAAAGAGGGGCAGAACTTGGCGCCCATCTCGATGTTCTTGGACGTGAGCTAAATGCGCTCAATCAATTGGGCGACCGTCGCAGCGGATTGTTTCGCGACGGCTCAGGCAAGGTGCATGATGTTCACACCGTTATCGAAGATGCCGACAATCACTTCCAGACCCTGGACATCGCCGCGCAAAGAGAGGCCAGAGGCAGCGCCGGCGTCATGTGGCAGGCGATGCAAAATCAAGAACACTACATCGACAAGCGGCTTCCCGAGCTGCAGCAAACTCTCAAGTCCGAGATATCGCCTGCAGATCAGCAGAAGTTAGGCATAAACTTCGACAAGCCTCTAACACCCGATCAAATTCAGAACGCCATTATTAAGCACGGATTGGATAGCGATCCCAAAAAGCCGATGGATCCGGTAAGCCAACACCTTACCGAATATCTCACGCTCAATGAGATGAACAATCTCTACAGCACCGTGAAGACTGCTGCCGATGTCGCCAATAAGGCGCCGGCGATGGTCAATCTCGCTTATGCCGATTTCTTGATGAAGTACAAGAACGGAGTTACGGAGAAGCAAGGTCCGGATGGAAAAACTTACGCCACGACAGCAGCTGATATCGTAAAGGCAATCTCTGCGGCCGACAAGGCGGCACTTCCAGGGTCCCAAATCACCCAGGAGCAAGCCGAGAAGATGACTGTTGATTTGATGCGCAGTCACGGCATATCCGACGACAAGAACCCGCTGATTCCGCTGCTTGACGGTCAGAAGAAAAACGACATCGGCTTGCTGCAAAAGGCGGCCGATCTCTCGAAGGATGACAAATTCGACAAAGATAAGACCGCGCCCGAATGGAATGCCAACCAGAAGGCTATAGCCGAGCTGAAGGCGAGCGTTAAAGATAGAGAGCCCACAGCCGACGAGCAGAAGAAATATCAACAGTTGTTGGATGACAATGCAGTTCTGCAGGCACGCATGTTCGTGCGTTCAGATGCGTACAAGGCGCTCGGCGAAGCCGAACTGAAGCAAAAAGATCCCGATCTCAATAAAGCGATGGGCGATCTCCGCACTTCGATACAAAGCGATCCGCGCAATACACCCAAAGGTAGCGAAGGTTATAAGGCGGAAACCGATCCCGATATTCGATGGGCGAACTACCAAAAGCAAGCCCAAGCGATTAAGGATGGCAAATTGCTCGGCGATCATCCTGAGCTAAAAGATGCCCTGAAGATGGCCGAAGAAAATCCCGAGTTCAAAAAGAACTTCGTAGGCGCGTTTGCAGACGCGCAAAAATTCCAGGAAATGTTGAAGCAGCACCCGCCTGGAGCGAAGCCGCCTACCGATGAAGAAATGAAAGAGATGAGAAAGACTCTCGATAGTTGGAACGCGAATGGCGATGCCGTGCAGAAAGCGCTGGGCAACTCTATTCCGGCGATCGACAAAGCCTATCAGGACATGTCGGCGAAGAAAGACCTCAGCCCTCAAGAGAAGCAAGAATTCGAAACAGTAAAACAGCTGTACTTTGGCGCGCATCAAAAGACTTTCGCGGAAATGGAGCAAGGACGTTTTGATGCGCGAACCGGACACATCGACGATGCCAAAGCCAAAATGGAAGACGCCGGAAAAGACGCGGCGTTGTTGCAGAACCCGGCTGTGAAGGAACAGTTGGATGCTTACAACGGTATCGTGAAGCAGGCGCAATTCGACAATTCACCCTGGTACGCCAGATGGGGCAAGTACATAGGCGCCGGCGTTGCCGCAGCCGCCGTACCTGTGCTGGCATGGGGCGCTGGCGTGTTGCTCGCTCCTGAAACGATGGGAGGATCATTAGTGGCTGCGGCCGCTGTCACTGGTGTCGGTCTTGGTGCCGGTGTGGTTGGCACCGCTGCTGGTGTCGGACTCGAACGCGTGGGCGGAGCAAGAGATAGCACGTGGGACGCTGTGAAGGACGTGGCTCCGTGGGCGATGACTACAGGCGGTTTGGTCTCAGGCGTGTACGGATTTGCAGCGCCGGCTCTGGCTACCGGAGAGGCGGCCGTGGGTGCGACAGGCGCCGCAGATGCTACCACTACTCTTGCTGGAACAGCCGCCAAAGCTGGTTTGGCGAGCAAAATACCGTTCATGGGCAACCTCAACGAGTTCATGGCGACGAAGACGATTTTCACTCCAGCCAACCAGATCAATGTGTTCGCCAACATCGCGAAGGGCGGCGAAGCGCTGCCGAGCGCGTTCGGCGCGGCTCGTCCGTTGATGGCATACACTGCTGCCAACGCATTGCGCAACGGCGCCATGTTGGTTCCCGGAGCAATTGGGGTCGGTGCGACAAGCGATCATCCATTCATCGACTCAGCCAGCATGATCGGCACAGGCATGGCGGCTGCGCCGCTAGGTGTTCTTGGTAAGACTACCGGAGCTATACTGCCGCGCGGACTGCAAACGATCGGCGGCCTTGCATTGCCGGTTGGCACTGCCGGTGGCGCTGACTACCTGAAGAACCTGGCGCTAGCCCCGCTCGATTCACGTGGCGGTGATGCCACCATTTGGGATAAAGCCTTTCTGCCTACCTTCTATGATGTAACGAAGGCCATGCCTGCGGGAATATTCGTTCCGGGCATTCCGGGTATTCTCAGTGCCAACAATCGTGATGAGGCGATGCGCGCCGCGGCGCTCCAGGCTGCCGAAGAGAAGGCAGCCAGACAACAGCCGGACGACGACGACCAGAAAGATAAGTAAAGTCAAGGGACAGACCCGGACGGGTAGCTCTCTGCCAGCATGACATAATAGTTGCCGTACTACCGGCAACAGTTGGCATGCCAGACTTTTCGGTTATCATCCCCGCGTACAACGAGGAGCAACGGCTCCCTGCCACTCTGGCATCCGTTTATGATTACTTGTCGCGTTCGGGAAAGAGTTTCGAGGTGCTGGTTGTCGATGACGGCAGCCGGGACCGCACCGTCGATGTAATCGACAACTTCGCCAAGGATCATCCCGGAGTAAGAGCTATAAGTTATCAGCCGAACCAGGGCAAAGGACACGCGCTCAAGACAGGCGTCATGAAGGCCGACGGCGAGCTGATTCTCATCGATGATGCGGACGGCAGCTCACCAATCGAAGAGGTGGCGCGCCTGGAAGCTGGTATCGCATCCGGTGCGGACATCGTCATCGGCTCTCGGGCGAAGCCCGATCCTTCGCGCAGAGTTGAAGCGCTCGTTCACCGCAAGTTCATCGGCAACACGTTCAACCTGATCGTCCAAAGTCTTTTGCTGCCTGGACTCTATGACACTCAATGCGGGTTTAAACTGTTCAAGAAGCAGCCTGCCAAAGACATCTTTTCGGCATCGGAAGTTCGCGGCTACGGGTTTGATGTGGAGATCTTGTTTATTGCCAGGCTGCGTGGCTATAAAGTCGAGGAAACGGCCATCAACTGGCACAACGTCACCGGCTCTAAAGTGAACGTACTTGTTGACTCGCCAAAGATGCTCTGGGACGTGTTCAGGATCGCCGTCGGCAGTTTGTTCGGGCGTTATCGCAAATAGCGGGCTTACGCCCGCCGTTACAGGAGCAGGCTGACGCCTGCGATCCCAGTGCAAGAACGGTGCCGATAAATCTAAGCCTTGAGGGCTTCGGCGCCGCCGACGACTTCCAGGAGCTCCTGCGTGATGCTTGCTTGACGGGCTTTGTTGTAGACCAGCGTCAGCGCGCCTATCAGCTCGGAGGCGTTCTTCGAGGCGTTGGACATGGCGTTCATTCGAGCAGCCAGTTCAGATGCCGACGCTTCAAGCAATGCCTGGAAAACGACGTTCTCCACGTACTTCGGAATTAGTTCGTTTTGCAGAACTTCCGGAATGCTTGGATCAAAAAGCATGATCGGCTTCGGCTCGCCTTGCTCTTTATCGGCTGCCGGCGGCAATTCTACAGGCAAGAATTGGAAATTCACCACCTCGGAGCGCAACATCGAAATGAAGCGTGTAGAAATGAGTTCCACGCGATCGACCGTGCCGTTTAGGAAAACTTCTTCGGCATTTTTGGCGATCAACTTAGCTTCTTCGACAGTGGGAATGGCCGGCAGCAGAGTGTACGTCTTGTGCTTGGTGTACTTCTTGAAGCTGCGGAAGAAGCCGACTCCCTTCAATCCGACCATGATCAAGGACACTTCCATGCCTTGGGCTTCTAACTCGCGCAAGCGCTCCAGTGTCTTGCGGAAGATCGTGCTGTTGTAAGAACCGCACAGACCGCGGTCGGAAGTTATGACCAGAAGGGCGACTTTCTTGGTTGGACGGTGCTGCAGCAGCGGAAGTTCGTTGAGATCAATCGGCTGTACTTCCCGCACGATCTCGCGAAGCATGCGAATGACTCGGGTTGTAAACGGACGAGCGGCTAGCGTTCTTTGCTGCGCGCGGCGTACCTTCGCGGCGGCCACCATCTTCATTGCTGAAGTGATTTTCTTGGTCGCTTGCACGCTTTTGATGCGGCGTCGGATTGCTTTCAGGTTTGCCATTCTTTTTTGCCTTCGCTCGAGGGCGATCTACAGGAGATTTCGCCACTACTGTTGCTTACTTCTGGAAGAAGTTTTGTTTGAAATTGATCAACGCGTCTTTGAGCGCTTTCTCGTCCTCAGCACTCGGCTTGGCGCCGGAGTTGAGCTTGGTCTCGACGTCCTTGGCTTTCGCGCTCAAGAACTTTTTCCATTCTTCTTTGAACTTCGGAATGTCCTTGTTATCGACATCATCCATGACACTGTTGTTGGCGGCGAAGATGAGCGAGACTTCTTGGGCGAGAGTCAGCGGCTGGAACTGCGGCTGTTTCAGCACTTCCATCAGCTTTTGACCGCGGCGCAATTGGTCTTGGGTTGCTTTGTCGAGGTCGGAGGCAAACTGGGCGAACGCTTCCAATTCACGGAATTGAGCGAGGTCGAGACGCAGTTTACCTGCCACCGTCTTCATGGCTTTGGTTTGAGCGGCACCGCCCACGCGGCTTACCGAAATACCGGCGTTGATAGCCGGACGAACGCCTGCATAGAAGAGGTCTGTCTCAAGGAAGATCTGACCGTCGGTAATGGAAATGACGTTGGTCGGGATGTACGCCGAGACGTCGCCGGCTTGTGTTTCCACAATCGGGAGCGCCGTGAGCGAACCGCCACCGAGCTTATCGGAGAGTTTGGCAGCGCGCTCGAGCAAGCGGCTGTGCAGGTAGAACACGTCTCCGGGATAGGCTTCGCGACCTGGCGGACGACGCAGGAGCAACGACATGGCGCGGTAAGCCGCAGCGTGCTTGGAGAGGTCATCATAAACGCACAGAGCGTGTTTCATTTCCGGGCCGGCGCCGCCGTGCATAAAGAATTCGCCGATGGTGGCGCCTGTATACGGAGCCAAGAATTGCACCGCCGGCGGTGCTGTGGCGGAAGCCGAGACGATGATGCTGTACTCCATGGCGCCTTTTTCTTCCAGCAGGCGCTGGATGGCGGCCACGTTGGATTCCTTTTGACCGATGGCTACGTAGATGCAAACCGGACGGTCTTTTTCGAAGTTTTTCTGGTTGATAAAAGTATCGAGCGCGACGGCGGTTTTACCGGTTTGGCGGTCGCCGATGATAAGTTCGCGCTGTCCGCGGCCGATCGGAATCATGCCGTCGATGGCCGTGATGCCGGTCATCAGAGGTTCGCACACAGACTGGCGGGCGATGATGCCGGGAGCTTTGAATTCGATTGGACGGAATTGATCGGATTGAATCGGACCTTTGCCGTCGATTGGTTGACCGAGCGGATCGACGACGCGACCGAGCATGTTTTTGCTCACCGGAATGGAGGCGATGCGCCCGGTGGTTTTGCACTCGGTGCCTTCTTGAATGTGACGTCCCTCGCCGAGAAGCACAACACCGACGTTGTCTTCTTCCAGGTTGAGCACCATGCCCATGGTGCGCTCTTTATCGCTGAATTCGACGAGTTCGCCGGCCATCGCTTTTTCGAGACCGAAGATGCGGGCGATACCGTCGCCTACTTGCAGCACGCTGCCGACGTTGGTGACGTTGAGCGACGAGCGATATTTGTCGAGTTGCGCCTTGAGTACTGATGTGATCTCGTCCGGTCTAATTGCCATGGTGTCGTCCTTTTGTGGTCTTGGTCAATTTATAAGCTGTGATGTTGGTCCTGGGAAATTATCTGTCGGTCATACCGACAAAAGCTGTTTCTCTATTGATTGGAGCCTGCCTTTGAGGCTGCCGTCAATAATTTGATCGCCGATGCGCAGCACGTAGCCGCCGATCAACGATTTATCTTCCTTCTCTTTGAGCTCGAGGGTTTTTCCGAGCGTTTCCTTCAAGCGAGATTTGATCTCGGACAGGATTCTGGAATCCGGCTTTTCGGCATAGTACAACGTGCCGTCGAGAATATTTTGCTTTTCGCGCCAGAGTGTTTCGTATGCGACGGAAATAGGGGTAACTAGATCGAGCCGCCGTCTGTCGGATAGCAGTTCCAACAAGCGCAAGGTCAAATCATTGATCTTGTTGCTGAACGTGCTGATCAATAACTGCTTCTTCTCGGAAGGCTTGATGCCAGGGTGACGAAGGATTACTTCGAATTCCGGAGTCAGCCTTATAACCTCGGCGACACGTTGCAAATCCTCGAGCACCGTTTTGTCCGTCGAGGATTCAGCTGCCAATTGCATGAGCGCTTCGGCATAATTAGTAGCTGCTGCTGAGACATTTCTGGTCATTTTTTATTGGCACCAATTTGATCGAGTTGGGAAACGAAACGCTCTTGCAGTCCTTTCTTCACATTGTCGGTGATGGCGCCGGGCAAAGACGCCTCGGCCAGGCGGACGGCGGCGACTGCGGCTTGCGAGCGCAGCTCGGTAATCACCATCTGCCGGTGCGTGGCAATTTGCTGCTCCAATTTCTTTTCCAGTTCGGCAATCTCTTTCTTGATCACCTCGGACTCTTGTTGCTTCATGCTGGCAGCGGTTTGTTTTGCGTCTTCGAGGATTTTCTTTGCCTCGGTTTCCGCATTGGCGATGCGCTGTTTCTGCTCTTGGAGGAAGTCCTCTCCGTCGCGCTTGGCATGCGCCGCGTCGTCGATGGCTCCCTGAATGCGCTGGTGGCGCGCGGCAAAAATCGGCGGCATGAACTTGTTCCAGAAATAAACGATGACACCAACCAGGATCACCCAGTTGATGATGTTATTGCTGAATATCTGGTGCATCAGATCTTGATGGGCTTCCACGACTAGATTTCCTCCAGCGTCCGGCGAACCTGTCCATTGTCCAGGCTCACCTGCACGGATTCATCGCCCAGAACCTTGCGAGTAATGGTTTCTACCAGGTCTTTCTCCTCAGCCACAAGCGCGTCAATGAGTCTTTCTCTTTCGGCAGCGATGTCGGCTTTGGCTTTGTCGAGCTTGGTTTGACCTTCCTTGGCAACACGGTCGAGCTGCGAATGGCGCTCGCGGCTGACTTCCTCGGTGGCGCGGGTCAGCACTGCATGCGCGTCGTGGCGGATCTTTTTGAGATCGTCCTCGTAGCCTTCCAGCAGTCGCTGCGCTTCACCTCTGGAATTCTTGCTTGCTTCCAAGTCGGCGTCGATGAGCTTACTACGTTGCTCGATAACGTCGCCGACCGGCTTGAGCATGATCTGATTGAGCAACCACATGAAAACGAGGAAGCTCACAACAAAGATGACAATGGTTCCGTTTAATTCAAAGATCATGAGATCACGTTGTTGGAATTGGATGCCTGGCTGTTGGACGTGGATGTTCGGGCGTTGCCGCTCGCTCGTAGGGGCGACGCCGTGCGTCGCCCTTGCCGTGCGATTTAGTGAGACGAACCGAAGGTGTAGAGCATGATGGCGATAACGAACGCCAGCAGACCAAGCGCTTCCATAAGAGCGGCGATGATGATCGCGTTGGCGAGCAACTTGCCGGCCATTTCCGGTTGACGCGCCATGCCTTCGAGAGCTCTCGAACCGGCGACACCGATGCCGATACCGGGGCCGACGACGCCTACGGCGGCGATGCCCGAGCCGATCAATGAAGCGGCTTTGATCATCGTGGTGGGATCCATAGTAGCGGCGCCTGCTTGCGCGATGAGTGTGTGGTCCACAGTCGATCTCCTCTTAGTTCAAACCAATCTGTACAGTTCTGCATTCGCACTTACTGTGCGAACCAGCGGTGCCTTTAGAAAACACCTGAATTATATCAATCGTAGTTGGCGCCTCTCGCGCCTTTTCCGGCTGTCTTCGCAAGTGATCACGAATCACCGGGTTAAATCTCTATCAGTGGTGTGCGACAGTCAACCCGATGTAAATCGAGGTCAACAGTGCGAATACAAAGGCCTGGATGAGCGCGATGCCCATTTCGAAGCCCATCACGCCTGTGGGAACGATCACCGGCGCGAGCATGAGCGCTGCACCTCTGAGGATCTCATCAGCTGTAATGACCATCATCAAACGGATTGAGAGCGTGGCGGGGCGAATGATCAGATCCATCCACTCAATCGGGTTGAGATAAAGCTTGAGGTACTTCACCTTGTGCGCCCAGAAGCCGGAGCCCAGGTAGGTGATCAACGCCACAACCGCCAATCCGAAGGTAACGTTGAAATCGGTGGTTGGCGCCGCGACTTCGAACTCTTTGTACTTCTCGGCAAAACCAGGCATGCTGTGATAAATCGAATTCCACATGGCAGGCCAAGGCAGAATTCCGATCAAATTGCCTATTAATACAAAGATAAAGATTGCTGCAATAAGTGGAAAGAAAGGACGCCATTGATCGTGAATTTGCTCTTTGGCAATGCCCTTACAGAAGTCGTAAAGCATTTCGGTGACCGCCTGGACTTTATTGCCTGGTCCGTTGGCAGTCAACATCGGGCGAACCACTGCGGCGGCGGCGAGAATGCCCAGCATGCAAGCCCAGGCGAGCACGATGGTATCGATGTGCACATCGCCCCAAGTGCCCATGTGTCCGAGCAGCGGCAAATCAAACGGTAGAAAGTTATGTTCGGCTGTCTGTCCAAATCCCGGCACTGATGCCAAAGGAAGATTGTTGCCAAGCGACATAGATCTAAAGTTGCTCCCGTTGTCACGCGCACTTCCGCGTCGCCCGACGCGGCTGCAGTCCGTTAGTGAAGCATGATAACAGATGGTCTTCGGCTACTTGTGGTTGGTTTGACGCTTGTTACCTCGGCGCTCATTAATCGAAACTCAACAGCCGGTTCAGGCGCGGTAGTAGTCCGTAAGCGGCTGCGCATGAGCTAGTTAGCCGATCGATAAACAGCGTATATCGATCGATTGCGTGTGAGCATGGCCGTCGGGTCGGCACCATATATGGTGGCAGCTGCAGCCTGGTACGGAGCGCATTCCGGCTTGCCTCGCAAGCACGCGCTGCTGCCTGATCTGCGCTCCTCTTGAGCGGGCTTCCGCCGCCGCTACGATGGAGACTGCTCGGTCATTTCGAATCGCCTTGATCTAGAAATTCAAAGGACGAGCGGGCTTCGGGGTCCTTCATTTCGCGAGATTTTTGCTGCGGCAATGGGCGCGGCGGTGCAGGCGGCGAATCACTTGGCTTGTCCGTCTCGTATGAGCCCGAACCGGGCGCGAGCGGGTCTATATCGTGGGCGTCCTTGCCCATCTGTATGCCTTTTCTGATCATGCGCCACAGTCCCAACCCGGCGCCTATTAACGAGAGCGTGATGGTAAACCATGGCGCCGAATGCAGCTTACTGTCGAGCATTGTGCCAATCCAGACTCCCAGTCCCACCAAAAGCGCTGCGCCAATCACAGCATCACTAGCCTGGACCATAGACTGCTTAAAGTCGCCCGATTCCTTTGCCATGACTTTGCCTCACAGTGTCAGATAGTGTAGAGCAAGGTTTGGTTCCAAAGCGTGGAATATCGAAAATAGGAATCCCTTACTTTGCTACACTGTTGATGTTAATAGGGCGGTAGCCCTGGCGAAGGACGGCAACTTTCGCAGGAAATAGAAGGAGTTTCAAGCATGTTCAGCCGGTTCATGACCCTCATGAAAGCCATGTTCGGCCGATTGATGGGAACGTTCGAAGATCCTGAAATGATGCTCGAGCAATCGTATCAGGAAGCGCAATCGAACCTCATTCAAGTCCGGCAGGCAGTAGCTCAGGCAATCGCCACTGAAAAACAGCTTGAGCAGCAGCTTCAGAAAAACAAAGACCAGGCGGCCACATGGCAGAATCGTGCCGCCATGGCTGTGCAACAGGGCAATGACGATTTAGCTCGTCAAGCCCTCCAGCGCAAGCAGCAGTACACACAGGCCGCTTCGGACCTCGAGCAGCAGCTCAAGGTGCAGAAGGAAGCCACCGCGACCCTGCGTCAGCGTCTAACTGAGCTGGAAGGTGAAGTCCAGAAGTTTTACACCAAAAAGCAAGTGCTCATCGCCCGCGACAAAGCGGCGACAGCAACCACCAAAGCCAACGAGATCATTTCCAAAACGACCACAACCGGCGGCATGGCTATGATCGAGCGCATGGAGCAAAAGGTGTCGGAAAAAGAATCCAAGGCGGCGGCGCTTGCCGAGCTTGGCAGCGATACGCTCGACCATAAGTTCAAGGACTTCGAAGGGCACGTCGACATTGAAGCAGAGCTTATGGCGCTTAAAGGCGGCATGGGCGCCAATTCGCCGAAGCTTATAGTGGATCAGGACAAAAAAGGCAAAGAGCCGGTGATGGCTGAACAAGCCATGGGCGATGCCATTGAAGCCGAAGACGTCCGCGAAGTCGACCGGAAAGACTAAATAGATCATCTTTTGCGGGACGGGTCGGTGCAGGACTAGCTGTCGCGGACGATCAGAAAATTTCGTCTGATGCAACTGGGCATTTAAGTCGCATTTCCACCGTGGACTGCGTTTTGGCGATTTTATGCCACACCGAAACGTTTCGTCTGACGCAATTTTCTGATTGCACCACAGACAGGTGCAATACCTCGGTGCACATTAGTGCTGCTTAATGCGAGGGGGATTTTCGCCACGGAAAGCCTTGATTACCTATGCTTAATGAGCAATCCTGTCAAGACTGGTAGCTGGCCCTTGGCAACGGTCTCAAGCAAGGAGTAGCTGATGTTTGACATGGTCTTTATGCTCATCCCCGGAATCGCCATTTTGACGCTGTTGTGGTTCCGCTTTTGTTATATGAAGAGTCTGACCGGACTGAGTTCTCAAGGATCGGTCGGTATAAGTTATTGGGGCTCGTATGGCTCACAGACGCCCGATCAAACCCGAATGGCCCTGCCCCGGGTGAAAGGCGTTTGCCCAAGATGCGTATCCAAATCCAACGGCATCAGCTCGTGCATGGAGCATGCCGACGACATGTTTGGACCGTCGGGAACGGCGATGCATTAACTGCTGTCCACAGTGCCTCTGCCGCCGCGGACAGTGCCTCTGCCGCCGCGCACAGCGGTTCTATAGATTGCGTGCCTGCTCGGTCTGCTCGAAAAATTGCCGAAAGCGTCCTTCCAATATTGCCTGCCGGCAGGCTCTAGTCTGCTCATGAAGGTGATGGATGTTGTGGATAGACAGCAGCGTGGCTGCGGCCATCTCCTTCACCTTGACCAGATGGCTTAAGTAAGCCCGGCTGTGATGGCGGCAGGTGTAGCACCGGCAACCTGGCTCCAGCGGCTGCCAATCCGCGCCGAAGCGAGCATTGCGCAGTTGCACGCGTCCTTCGCTGATGAAGGCGGCGCCGTGCCTGGCGAGCCTGGTCGGCAGCACGCAATCGAACATATCTATGCCGCAACGAACCGCATAGATAAGGTCCCACGGTGTGCCCACACCCATGAGGTAGCGGGGCTTGGCTGCCGGCAGCAGCGGGGTGGTAAACAGCACGATCTGCTCAATGAGCGGGCGCTCCTCGCCAACGGCAACGCCGCCTACGGCAAAGCCCGGGAGGTCGAATGAGGTCACAGTGCGCGCCGACTGCTCGCGCAAATTCTCATAGATGCTGCCTTGAACGATACCGAAGAGCGCCTGTTGCTGGGGACGGCTGTGCGCCGTTATGCAGCGCTCGAGCCAGCGATGGGTTCTTTCCATCGCTATTTCCGCCTGCTCATGCGTGGCGGGATTTTTGACGCATTCGTCGAAAGCCATGATGATATCTGCGCCGATAGCGTTTTGAATGCCCATGGATTCTTCCGGACCGATGAAGTGCTCGCGGCCGGTTATGTGATCTTTGAACGTGACGCCCTTATCGTTGATCTTGCGAAGCTCATCAAGACTGAACACTTGGAATCCGCCCGAATCCGTAAGAATTGGGCGGTCCCATCCGGAGAATTTGTGCAATCCCCCTGCAGCCTGGATGAGCTCAATTCCCGGGCGCAAATACAGGTGATAGGAGTTGCCTAAGACAATCTGGCTGCCTGCATCCGCCACTTGCTGCCAGGTCAATGCTTTTACGCTTGCCTGCGTGCCCACGGGCATGAACACAGGCGTTTCCACAATCCCATGCGGCGTATGCAGTTTGCCGGCGCGCGCACCGGACCAGGGGCAAACGGCCTCTATCTCCAGTCGGACGGCGGCCGCTGTTTCTGTTTCTCTATCGCCTGTTTGCATGCCGCAATTATCGCCCGTCAGCTACCTGTCACAACACTGCCATCATGCAGTGTTTCGATCAATGTTGCTGAAGCTACACGTTATCTACCGGATCGACATTGACAGATCGATCTGGTGTGTTTTAATGCTGCTCAGGTATAGGCGAAGGCCATGGAATAAGTGCGCGGCGCATAGCGTTTTCTACCTCGATGACTCACTCGTGCCAATTGGAGATCGACAGATGGAAAAAATTACTAACCAGGCCGGCGAGTTGGGCACAGGCAAAGAAGAAGAGCGCTCTCCCGAGGAAATGCGGGCCAAAGAGCGACGCGACAGCTTCCAACGCAAGCTTCAGCGCGCACAAGAAAATGGACTTGGCGAGAAGCCGGTGACTGACAGTGCCACCACCGATGATGACACTTATGTCGACGTGCTCGAGCGGTTTGGGATAAAAATCTGATCGAGAGAGCCTAGTCCCCAACCGAATAGTTTGTGCATATACGGCACCAGCGCATGCCCGCTGATCGCACTGAGAAAAAACTGCTCGTGCTGCAGCTCTACCAGCGATAACCGCCTTAGCTCAGCGGCGAATTCGTCGAGTCCCATGCCTTCGGCGTGGTCAGCTGCGAGGTCGTATTCCTTGACGTTGCCGTGCTCGAGCCGCCCGGCGAAATACATGGGCAAAAACCTGCCTATTAGATAGCACGAAAAACCGACTGTGGTGCCGATTGCCGTCATCATCCATTCGCGCCATCTTTGCGGGTGGGCGTTTATTTCTTTGAGCATCGCACCGACGATTTGGCGGTGATCCCACTCCTCTTGCTCGATTCGCCGGATCGACTGCTGCAACTGCGGCGATTTCAATGATTTCCAATGGGCGTTGTAGGCTAAACCGGCAGCTTTTTCGCCCGAATATGCCATCTGCAACACATGGATGAGCCCGGCGCGATGGTTTATGTCATTCATGGCTAAAACCTCAACTACAGGCCATTTTGCTCCTGTTTTTCGCTTGCCTCCCGAATGAGACCCTTAAGTTTAATCATCGCTTAAACCCGCCAGCCGGCAGCCTGAGGACGCTGCTATGGGTGCTTTAATCTGCTGAGATTGTCGATTGCCTCTTGCCCGCGAATTGTGCTCACGCTCATGCGCGGAATACGTGTAAGTTTTCGACTGCGTGAACTACGTAGATACAGATGAGATGGCCGATGAATATGCATCAGTAACAGCGTGCGCAGTTCAACAACACGTATTTTCCGCAATACGCATTAAGTCTGGGAACCGGCAGCAGGCCATATTTTGCGGATATCGGTCGTGCAGCGAATACATAGGCTGTGGTAGTCTCTGTGGTGGCACTTTTGCTGTGCAATCGGCACTGATGAGTTGCTTGCGATCGCCGGGAAATGCCGCTAAGCTTCGCTTCCGCTAACCACGCTAGCGTAGTTCTCACATGCACAATCCTTGACACTCATCGAGTAAATGTAGTTCAATGCCGCTGTGGCAGCGGAAAACGACGGTCATCGATTCTCAGATATACGGGATGGCTCTCCGCCAATACAGCTTGCATCGCTGATAGATAGCGCCAATCCCCTCAGGAGTCCGGATGCGGATCAAAGAAATTGAGTTAGACAATTTCAAGTCATTCGGCAAGTTGACTAAAGTTCCGCTTCTCGACGGATTTACCACGATCAGCGGCCCGAACGGCTCAGGCAAGTCCAATATCATCGACAGCCTGTTGTTTGCTCTGGGTTTGTCCTCCACGCGCACGATGCGCGCTGAGCGCTTGCCCGATTTGCTCAACAATTTGAGCGGACGCAATGAAGCACGGGTAACGGTGCGTTTTACCAATGATGCCGGCATCGAAATCGAGGTCACACGGCGTCTGCGCGTCAAAGAAAACAGCTATACCAGCACCTACTTTCTCAACGGCAAAGTAGCCACCCTCACCGAAATTCACGAAGAACTCGCCAAGTACAACGTGAGCCCGCATGGTTTTAACGTGATCATGCAGGGGGACGTCACCGGCATCGTCACCATGAGCGGCACCGAGCGTCGAAAGATTATCGATGAGCTTGCCGGTGTTGCCGAATTCGACCGTCGCATCGAGCAAGCGCAGAAAGAATTGATGTCCGTTGCTGAAAAGGTTGAGCACCAGAAAATCGTTCTTGCGGAAATCGACGGACGCCTGGAGGTTTTGCAGGCCGACCGCGATCAAGCATTGAAATATCTCGATCTTAAGACTCAGAAAGAGAAAGTTGAACGCGACCTGGCGTTCATTCGTGTGAAAGAGATCGAGCAGCGAGCGGCTCACGAAGCCAAAGAGATTCAAAAGTTATACGCCAAAGAAGAAAAGCTTGGCGAAGCTCGCGAGAAGGCTGAAATCGATCTGTTCACTTTGAGATCGGAAATCGGTCGCCTCGATGAGGAGATTCGTGAAAAGGGTGGCAACGAGCAATTGTTGCTGCGTCAAGAACTGGAGAACCAGCGCGGCGAACTCACTCGTGAAGAGAACAAGCTTTCCAACCTCGACGGTGTCATCGGCGAGAAATCGAAGTCTCAAGCCAGCATCGTTGCCCAGATTAAAACGATAGATAAGCATCTTAGAGATCTCGAAAAGCAGAAGAAACAGCACACCGACGATCTGAAAGCCAGCCAACTGGTCATGTCGGAAAAGCAAGGCGCATTGCAGGCTGTGATGGCCGAGATCGAAGTCCTTCGTCAGAACAAAGATCGCGCTTCGAGCAAGGTCGTTAATCTGCACGAAGAGTTGCAAAAGCTTCGCGAAGAAAAGCATAAGCTCGAAGTTCGCAGGACCGAACTCGTAGTGAGAAAAGACAGTCTGGACAAAGAACTCGAAGGACTGCGCACCCACGCTACCTCTTCCATAAGCAAAGCCGCTTCGTTGAAGGCTTTGCTTAACGGCTTCGAAAGAAATGACGACCAACAAGCGATGCTTGTCGGTTTGGCGCGTAATATTCGCCAGATGGAGGCCGAAATTGAATCTACGCAGGAAGAAATTGAGACCAAGCGTCACGAGCTTGATGTAATTAATCGCCGTTTGATCCAACTGGAGACGACGCGCGAAGTGGCTGGCGATTCCGGATACGGACGCGCGGTGGACACGATCATGGCGGCCGGCATTCCCGGAGTGCACGGCACCATCGGTCAGCTCGGACGGGTGGACGAACGCTACACCACCGCATTGGAAATTGCTATCGGCGGACGCATGGGACACATCGTCGTCGAGGACGATGAGGTCGCCTCCCGATGCATCGAGCACTTGAAGCAATCTCGCGCCGGTCGCGCGACATTTGTGCCGCTCAACAAGATTCAGGCTCAGCCGCCAGGATTGCTCCCCACGCGCCCGGGCGTCATCGACTTTGCTTACAACCTGATTGATTTCAACCCGAAATTCGTCAAAGCTTTCCAATACGCATGCGGACAAACCGTCGTCGTGGACAGCCTCGATACTGCTCGTAAGTTGATGAACAGCGCTCGCCTCGTCACGCTCGACGGCGAACTTCTCGAGAAGTATGGCACCATGGCCGGTGGCGGCGGCGGTGGCAACCGCCTGCGCTTCTCGCAGAAAGACGATTCCGACCTCGGTGCTCTGCGTCAAAAGAGCAAGAACATTCAGGAAGACATCAAATACCTGCAGGATTCGATCAAAGAGCTCAACGCTCAGCTTGTGGGTGATCGCCAAAAACTCAACGAATCACAAAGTGGACAAGCTCAAAAAGCCGCGGAATTCGAAGCGAAGAAAGCCGAACTCGCCGCTCTTGAGAAAGAGATTGAAGAGCTCAAGCCGCGCCTGCGCGCGAGCGGCGACGAAATCGAAACTGTCGAAGTCGAAGTCAACAAACTCGACACATCGATCGCCGAGCAAACCAAGTTAATCGACAAGATGCAAGACGAGCTGTCGTCGCTGACAACCAACGGCAACCGCTCGGAAGTCGACCGCCTGATCAGCGAGTCGGAAGACCTCAAATCCGATCTGGATCAAATCGAGAAGGGCGTCAAGGAATTCGAGCGTCAGTTGGACCGCATCGAAACCGAAATGCGCGTCGAGCAAGGCAACCGCGGGGGCTTGCAAGAGCAGCTCGATACATTCAATAGAGAAATCGACGAGCTGAGCAAAGAACGTCCGCAGTTTGAACAACGCATCAACGAGCTGAAGACTGCTATCCAAGAAATGGAACGCAAGTCGGCTGAACTCTCGGACGAACTGCAAAAACTGCACGACGAAAAAACAGAAGTTCAAGAGAAGATTACCGCGGTCGAAATCGAGAAGACCAAGATCGATCAAAGCCTGGTTCATCTCGAAGAAGAGCGTCTGAAGCGGAAAGCCGTTTTCAACCAGTTGAACGAAGATCTCGAGCGCCTGCGCGCCGAACTCGCCGCTATATTGGAAGCCAATCCGGACTTCCAGCCGCCGAGCGCCGGTGCTGTCGAAGAACTCACCAAGCAGGTCGAGCGTCTCGAGAAGCGAATGCGCGCTCTCGAGCCTGTGAACATGAAGGCTCTGGAAGAGTACAACCAGACCAAGGAACGCAAAGAAGAACTCGAGAGCTATCTCAACACGCTTGAGACCGAGAAGGACGAAATCCATCAGCGCATCGCCGGATATGATGAGCTCAAGAAGCGCACGTTCATGGAAGCCTTCGATGCGATCAACAAGAACTTCCAAGATATTTTCGCCGAGTTGTCCCACGGCACAGGGCGTCTGGAATTGGAAAATCCGGAAAGCCCGTTCGAGGGTGGATTGATCTTGCGGGCTCAGCCGCGCGATAAGAAGATGCAACGCATCGAAGCACTATCCGGAGGCGAGAAATCGCTGACGGCGTTGTCCTTCGTATTTGCCTTCCAGCGATATGCACCGGCGCCGTTCTACGCCTTCGACGAAGTGGACATGATGCTCGACGGCGCCAACGCAGACCGCCTGGCTCGCATGGTTTGCCGTCAATCGAACGCAGCGCAGTTTGTTGTTGTCAGCCTGCGTCGCCCAATGATTGAGAACGCCGATCATGCCATCGGCGTTTCCCTTAAGGCTGATGGTTTCTCGAAGGTCGTCGGAATCTCCGAAATCAACATCCCGACCGTTCCCACCCCCGTAGGAGAGCCGGTTGGTGCATGATGAGAATCTACCGCCAAACTTGCATGAGGGCATGAATCCTGCCCCGGCTGCCGCACCGGAAATTGACAACTCGGCAGTTGCTGGCGAACTCCCTCTAGCGGAAGATATGGTAGCAGCGGACGGAAGCCCGCTTGCAGAGCCGACTGCTGAGGTTGAAGAAACAGTAGCCACGAGCGAAGACCCCCAACCCGAGCCGACTACTGAAGCGGTGCAGCAACTCGCCATCGAGCAACTTGTGCTGCCGGTGATTTCAAACACAGACGACGACGCCTCAACAGCGCAAACCAATGAGTCGCAGACCACTCTTCTCATCAAAGACGATTATGTAGCCGGCAATTTAGACTTCTCTCCGGAAGGACAACCAAATTACGTTGCGCTTACCGAGATGCTTGAACATCCGGTAGCCGATGCTGCAGAGCCGGTCACGGAAGTGGTAGCGGCGGGTGAAAGCCCGGTTGCAGAGCCGGTCGCCGAAGCTTCGCAGCCAGTCGCCGAGGCCGCACAAGTCATTACCGTCGAAAGCGGGCTGCCCGCTCGCACACAAGCTCCAGTGCAAATCGTTCCTGCGCCTGCAGGTACCAAACAAGCAGCCGCTACAAAGGAAGCACCACCACCGATCGATCCGTCCGCCGCCATTGAAGCAGCGCTAAACCCAGCACCTCAGCAGATTGGTGGTATTGAGATTCTGATCCAGATGGCTGAAAAGGGCGAAATCGACGCCAAGAACATCGACATTATCGATGTCACCGATCGATTCCTCAAGGCAATCGCCGCAGCGCCCAAAGAAAACCTGCGCCAGAGCGGCAAGATCATCTTCCAAGCATCCATTCTTTTGCGCATGAAAGCAGAAGCGTTGTTGGCAGCGAAAGTCGAAGATGAGTTCGGCTTCGGTGACGATTATGTCGATTTCGACATAGATGGCAGTCCTATCATTTACGATGCCAACCACCAACCGATCGCCCGCCAAATCACACTTGCCGACCTGGAGCGCGCGCTTGTCAGGCAAACGAAACTCCGTCAAATGCGCCATCGTAGAGTCACTCTCGAACAATTAATCGAAGCTCTTCGAGACGCCGAGCGCCTCGAAGCTGCTCGTGGCGACCGCAAAGTTAAGCCCAGAATCGCCATCGACGGTTACAACGAGATGCGCGACATGGACGATATACTCGAGCTTGCGCACGACGAAGATATAGAAGACGTCATTTCGCGTATCGAGCGGTTGTTGACCAGTCTGCTCGAAGAGAGTGAGCTGCTGTCATTGTTACGCATAATCGAATCACTTGGCGGCCGAGGCGACTGGGTCGATGCGTTCTTGGCTGTACTGTTCTTGTCAAATGCAGGTAAAATTAGTCTGCAGCAAGAGCAATTCTATGGTCCGTTGTTCATAATACGGGCGGGAACCGAGGGGCAAACGGTAATGGTACCGCCGGCAGTGCCGGAGTCCGAAGAACCGCGTGCTCATTGAGGATTGACTGATGAGTTTAAAGGCGAAGATTGAAGCAGTTCTGTTCTTGACGGCAAAGCCGATCAAGGCAGTTGCGATGGCACGAATAGTCAACGCCGATGTTCACGAAACGCGGCAAGCTCTTCTGGAACTCGTGCACGACTATGAAGAACGCGGCGGCGGACT
>Ga0134128_10001237_pt1 | contig 33386 bp, 22 predicted proteins | sample KB31754_FD_96462 | JGI IMG/M metagenome (GOLD analysis project Ga0134128, IMG submission 96462) | Terrestrial soil microbial communities with excess Nitrogen fertilizer from Kellogg Biological Station, Michigan, USA - KB3-175-4 | ecosystem: Environmental > Terrestrial > Soil > Unclassified ...
AACCTTTATTGCCGAAGGACGTTGGGATGCGGTGATGCGGGAGATGAAGCCCGGCGATTGGGTCTTCATCCAGTTCGGCCATAACGACGAGGTATCTACGAAGGGCAGCTATACGCCGGAGGATCAGTTCGAAGCCAACCTCGTCCGATTCATCAAAGACGCCCGCGACAGGCAGGCGAACCCCGTGCTGATCACCCCGGTCGCCCGCCGGAAATTCGATGCCGGTGGTAAGGTCCAGGAGACACACGCGGTCTATGCCGCCATCGTCCGGAAGGTGGCCGCCGCACAACATACACCTTTGATCGACCTCGACAAGGAGAGTCAGAGCCTGTTGCAACAGCTGGGCCCGGAGAACTCGAAGTTCCTTTTCGACTATCTCACACCCGGTGAACATCCCAACTACCCGCTGGGTCGTGAAGACGATACGCATTTCAATGAGCTCGGAGCCCGAAAGATGGCGGAGATCGTCCTGGCGGGAATCCGCAGCCTGAATTTGCCCCTTGCCGCACATATCGTGGTGGGCGCCAACAAACCTAAATGAGACTCGTCACGCTCTATATCGCCCTATGCAGCACCCTCGCCGTCGCCGCCCAGCAGGAACCAAGGATCGAGCCTGGTCCGTTTGCCGATAACGCGGGTCACTGGTATGCCATCTTCAACAAAGAGAACATCATCAACCCGCTCCCCGGCCGGCCCCGCTATCAGCCCACGGAACTAAAAGCGATCGCGGACAATATCCTCCTCTTCCAAAAGAGGAACGGCGGCTGGCCCAAGAACTACGACGTCTTCGCCATCCTGACATCGACTCAAAAAGACTCCTTGGCCGCCGCGAAGAAAGCCACCAATACGACCTTCGACAACGGCAGCACCTATAACCAGATCGCCGCCCTCGCTACAGCCTGGTATGCGCTGAAAGACTCCCCGGCTGCGGCCAATGTCGACCGCTACAAAGCCGCAGCCATCCACGGCCTCGAATTTATTGTAGAAGCCCAATACAAGAACGGCGGCTGGCCGCAATACTATCCGCTCGAAACCGATTATAGCCGCCACATCACCTTCAACGACGGCGCCTACCTGGGCATCATGCAGCTGCTGAAAGCTATCGTAGACCGGCAGCCGCAATACGGGTTTGTAGACAAAAAGCTACGCGCCCGGCTCGCCGCGGCCTACGAACGCGGGCTCGACTGTATATTAAAGACACAGATCGATGACGCCGGTGCGCCTACCGCCTGGTGTCAGCAATACGACGAGGTGACCCTGCAACCCGCCTGGGCGCGAAAGTTCGAACCACCATCGATCTGTAACAAAGAAAGCGCCGACCTGGTGTTGTTCCTCATGAGCATCGATCATCCGGATGCCCGCGTGGTGGCCGCGGTGGAAAACGCCGTAGCCTGGTTCAAAGTTTCACGCATTTACAATACCCGCATCAAGACCATTCCCGCACAGCGCATGGTGACGCCCTTTCGCGTGAGCACTACGGATCGCATTGCGGTGACGGACTCCACGGCACCGCCGATCTGGACGCGGTATTATGAGCTCGGGACACACCGGCCGATGTTTTGCAACCGGGATAGCAAAGTGGTCTATTCGCTGGCCGAAGTGCTGCGGGAACGCCGCGACGGCTATGGCTGGTATACGTATTCGCCACAGCAGGTGATCGATGCCTATCCTCGCTGGTATGCGCATTGGTCGGGGGTAAAGACCATAATCGTTGCTGCGGATGGGAGCAGCGACTACCGGACGGTGCAGGCGGCTTTCGATGCCTGCGACCCTAACACGACCATCTTTATCAAAACCGGGACCTATCGCGAAAAATTACATCTCGACAACACGAAAAACCACATAACCATCAGCGGCGACGATGCCATGAACACCATCCTTACCTATGACGACCATCCCGGTAGGGTGGGCCTCAATGGCGATAGCATCAACACCCGCAACAGCTATAGCGTGCGGATCGACGCCAGCGATGTCCGCGCCGATAACATCACGATCCGCAACGACGCCGGCTTCACCGCCGGACAGGCCGTAGGGCTGGAGGCGCGGGGCGACAAGCTGCACTTTGAACATTGTCGCATCGTCGGCAACCAGGACATCCTGTTTCTAAACAGCGAGACCAGCCGCCAGTACTACCACGACTGTTATATCGAGGGAACTACAGACTTTATCTTCGGTTCCGCCACCGCCTGGTTCGAATATTGTCATATCCACAGCAAAAAGAACTCGCATGTGACGGCAGCCTCTACGCCTGAGGAACATGTCTATGGTTTTGTTTTCGATAGCTGTACGCTTACCGGCGACTCCGGCCTGAACCGTGTTTCGCTGGGCCGGCCATGGCGTCCCTATGCCTGCGTGATCTATCTGCATTGCTGGCTGGGCCAGCAGATCCTGCCCGAGGGCTGGGCCAATTGGAATAAGACCGATAACTACAAGACGGCCCGCTATTCCGAATACGACTCGCAGGGGCCCGGCGCCAATCCTTCGGCCCGTCTGCCCTGGTCGCATCAACTTACGGCGGCTGAGGCTGCTAAGATAACGCTTAGTAGCGTGCTTCGAGATTGGAACCCATTACCTTTACAACAACACAATTGATATCATTATGCGCTCCTTATGGACAACGATCGCGCTTTTTGCGACTCTCACCGCCTCAGCCCAGGACCATGCCGCCGATAGCTACTCCTGGACGAACCTCCCGGTGATCCACCGCCCCGAATTCCGCAAAGACACTTTCTCCATTGTAAAATACGGCGCCGTGGCCGACGGCATGACGCTCAACACAAAGGCCATAAATAACGCCATCGATGCCTGCAATAAAAAGGGTGGGGGAGTAGTGCTGGTGCCTCCTGGACTCTGGGCGACAGGGCCCATCGTGCTGAAGTCCGGCGTGAACCTCCACATCGACCGCGCGGCCATCCTGCAATTCACGGCCGATAAGGACCAATACCCCATTGTTACCGGCAACTGGGAAGGACATCCCGCCGCCCGCTGCCAGAGCCCCATCTCGGCGACCGATGCAGACAATATCGCCATCACCGGCGGCGGTATCGTGGACGGGAACGGCGACTCCTGGCGCTGGATCGCCAAAGACCGGCTCAGCGAAGCCGAATGGCGCCAAAAGCTGGCCTCCGGCGGCATCGTCACCGAAGACGGCAAGACCTGGTTCCCCAGTGCCCAAAGTCTCAAAGGCTACAAGACCAGGGATGCCGGCGTGCTAAAACCGGGGATGAAGCCAGAAGATTTTAACGACATCCGGGATTTCCTCCGGCCCAACCTGCTGGTCCTCACCAATTGCAAAAAAGTATTGTTAGAGGGCACGACCTTCGAGAATTCCGCCGCCTGGTGTCTGCATACCCTGCTTTGTGAGGACCTTACCTTATACGACGTCCATGTACGTAATCCCTGGAACGCGGCGAATGGCGATGGCATCGACGTGGAATCCTGCCGGGGAGTGAAGATCGAGCATAGCACCTTCGACGCGGGCGATGACGGCATCTGTGTAAAAAGCGGCCGGGACGAAGACGGCCGGAAACGCGGCCGGCCCACCGAGAACATGATCGTCCATGATGATATCGTCTACCGCGCCCACGGCGGCTTTGTGATCGGCAGCGAGATGTCCGGCGGCGCGCGGAATATCTTCGTATCCGACTGCTCCTTTATCGGGACCGATATCGGCCTGCGTTTCAAGACCGTCAGGGGCCGTGGTGGCATGGTGGAAAAGATATATGTGAAGAACATCGCAATGCGCAATATCGTCCACCAGGCCGTGTTCCTCGACATGTACTATTTTGCTAAAGCCCCTTCGATCGCCGATGTCTACTCCGGCGCTGCTAAAATAGACGTGCCGCCCGTTAGCGAGGGTACCCCCCGTTTCCGCGACATTCATATCAGTAATATTGTGTGCGATGGGGCCGAAGAAGGTATCTTTGTGCGCGGACTGCCGGAAATGAACATTCGTGATATCTATCTCTCGGATATGGTGCTCAAGGCCGACAAAGGCGTCGATATTATCGCCGCCCGGCACATCGATTTGAAGGACATTCGACTCGTGACCAAAGATACCAGCGCACCGGTAGTGTACGTAGAGAATAGTAGTGATCTGAATTTCGAGAATATACATTACAATGCCGGAACAGGCACCCTGTTCAGCGTCAATGGACCAAATTGCGCCGACATCAGGGTCACCGATACCGATCGTTCAAAAGCCGTCCGCGACGCAGCCTTCAATTATGGGGCTGCGCCAACGTCATTAGTAATAAAATAAGCGGTATGATACCAATTAAAACGGCTGTTTGTTCTTTCGGGATGTCGGGGAAGACGTTTCAAGCGCCCTTTCTCCACGTCAATCCGGGTTTTGAATTCTATTCGGTGTGGGAACGGGAGAAGGATCTCGCTAAAACCATCTACCCGGATATCCGGGTCTGCCGTACCCTCGAAGAGCTGCTCGCCGATCCCGCTGTGGAGTTGGTGATCGTCAATACGCCGAACTATACGCATTATGAATATGGCAAGAAGGCACTCGAGGCGGGGAAACATGTGATCATCGAGAAACCCTTTACCGTCACCGAAAAAGAAGGTCTGGAACTCATCGCCCTTGCCGGCCAGAAGGGCGTCAAGCTCTCCTCCTACCAAAGCCGCCGTTTCGATAGCGATTATCGTACCGTAAAGCGGGTGGTGGATTCGGGGGTATTGGGCAAAATCGTAGAGGCGGAGATCCATTATGACCGGTTCACCCCGGCGCTGAGCCCCAAGGTACACAAGGAGACACCCGGCCCCGGCCGCGGCTTGCTCTATGATCTGGGCTCGCATCTGATCGACCAGGCGTTGCAGCTCTTTGGTGATCCCCAGGCGGTCTTTGCGGATCTCTTTATCATCCGCGATAACTCGCAGGTGGACGACTATATGGAGGTGCTGCTGTATTACCCCGGACTTAGGATTCGCCTGAAGTCCAGCTATCTGGTGCGCGAGCCGCTCCCGGCTTATAGTTTCTTTGGCCATAAAGGGACTTTTCTTAAAACCCGGGCCGACGTGCAGGAGAAACATTTGCTGGCAGGCGAGATGCCCGGCGGTCCCGCTTGGGGCGTCGAGCCCGAGTCCGAACAAGGCCTGCTGCACACCGAGCTTGAGGGCAAAGTGGTGCGCGAAAAGGTACCCACCGAGCGGGGCAATGCCATGGATTATTTCGATGGTATTTACAAAGGCATTAGGGAGAACGCACCCCTGCCGGTAACCGCCGAACAAGGCGTTAAGATCATCCGGGTGATCGAAAAGGCGTATGAGAGCCTCGCGGCAAAAAAGGTCGTGCCGTTTCGATAACGTTTGCGTAAATAAACAAGCGGATTTGACGCCTGCAATGCAAATTGTGGGTTAGAATTGTCTTATATGAAAAAACTCTTCGTCTTTTTACTCGTTCTGCCATGCGCCGCAGCCGTCGCCGGTCCCATCGTGGTCGACGCTTCCGGCCATGGCGACTTTACTACCGTACAAGCCGCCCTCAACAGCCTGTCCGACGATGCCACCGCGCCCCGGACTATCCTGATCCGCGACGGCATCTATCACGAACAGCTCTTTATCGAAAAGAACAACATCGTGCTGGAGGGAGAAGACAAAAACAAGACGATCCTGACCTTCAGCCTCGCCCGCGATGCGTGGCGCTGTGAGCATAAAGACGATTGGGGCGTTGCCACGCTAAACCTCCGTGGCTCCGACATCACCCTCGAAAACCTCACCATCTGCAACAGCTATGGTTTCGACAATACCGCAGAAAGCACCACGATAACCTGCGCCGCCGATTCGGCGACACACCAGAAGACGGTCCACCGCGAAGGCCATCAGATGGCGCTGCGCAGTTTCCAGACAACCCGGCTGAAGGTCGGGAATTGCATCCTCAAAGCCTTTGGCGGCGATACGGTGAGCCCCTGGAATGTGACGGCGGGGATGTTCTATTTCAAAGACTGCCAGATGGAAGGCGGCGTCGATTTCTACTGCCCGCGCGGCTGGGCCTATGCGGAACATTGCAGCTTCAAAGCCGATAACGGTCCGGCTTCGATCTGGCACGACGGCTCCGCCGATCCCGATTCCAAAACAGTCCTCAAAGATTGCACTTTCGAAGGGTACGACGGGTTCAAGCTCGGCCGCTACCATAAAGACGCACAGTTCTATCTCATCGACTGCCATTTCGCGGCCAATATGGCGGACCAGGATATCTACGAGGTGCCTACGGCACAGAAACCCCGCTGGGGCCACCGCGTGTATTATTACAATTGCGACAAACAGGGCCGCGCCTATACCTGGTATGCCAACAACCTCGACAAGGCGCCCGGCTCACCCGACCCGCGCGCGATCACCCCGGACTGGGTCTTCCACGATAAATGGCATCCCCAAGCCGCGACCACCGCAACCGAAGCCGCGATCACCGCAGCCGGAGCCACGGAAACGGACCCCGCCACCCCGGCGGAACGCCTTGCCGCTACGGTCATGAAGCTGTGGCCGGCCGATGACGACAGCGCCAGGGCCCGCTGGACCTATGACGAAGGCGTAGTCTGGAAAGGGCTGCAAGGCCTTTGGTACAACACCGGAGACGCGCGTTATTTCAAATACATCCAGCACCAGATGGATCGCCTCGTAGATAAGGAAGGCAATATCCGCACCTATAAGCTCGAAGACTATAACCTTGATAATGTGCTCTGCGGCCGCATCCTGCTGATGCTCTATCAGGTCACGGGGAAGGAGAACTATTACAAGGCCGCCACGACATTGCGACGTCAGTTGCGCGAACAGCCGCGCACCAGCGAAGGCAGCTTCTGGCACAAAAAGAAATATACGGAGCAGGTATGGCTCGACGGACTCTATATGGCCCAGCCCTTCTTTGCGGAATATGCCCAGCTCTTCCATGAGGATAGCGTCTTCGACGATATCGCAAAACAATTCATAGCGATCGAACAACATACCCGCGACAAAGCCTCCGGTCTCCTTTATCATGGCTGGGATGAGGCCCATCAGCAACCCTGGGCAGATAAGAATGCCGGTCACTCGCCCAATTTCTGGGCCCGGGCGATGGGCTGGTACGGCATGGCCCTGGTCGACGTGCTCGATTATTTTCCTGCTGACCACCCCGCCAGAAAGACCTTGGAAGCAATCCTGAGACGTTACGCCGCAGCGATCCAAAAGGTACAGGATCCAGCCACCGGCTGCTGGTGGGATATTCTCGACAAACCCGGCGCACAAGGTAATTATCTGGAAGCAAGCGCCAGCAGCATGTTCGTCTATACGCTGGCCAAAGCCGTGAGGAAAGGTTACCTGCCGGAGACCTATCGCGCCGCCGCGGAAAAAGGGTGGCAGGGTATTCAGCAAAAATTCCTAACCACGGACGCCAGCGGAGAAACCGATCTGCAGGGCACCGTAAGCGTCAGCGGTCTCGGCAGCACACCCAACCGTGACGGCAGCTATAGCTATTATATCAGCGAGAAAGTCGTGCCCAATGATCCCAAAGGCATCGGCGCCTTCCTCCTCGCAGCCGACGAAATGGCGATGAAACCCGGCGACGGCAAGACCGTGATGCTCGACTACTGGTTCAACAACGAACGGCGCAAAGACGTCACCGGAGCCCAGGTCCGTTATCACTATACCTGGGAAGATAGGGCGAACAGTGGTTATTCCATCTGGGGACATATCTTCCGCATGCAGGGAGCCCATACTGATTCCCTACCTGTATCTCCTACTAAAGAAAATTTGTCAAAAGCTTCGGTATATATCATTACCGACCCCGACAACGAAAAAGAGTCCGTCGACCCGCATTATCCCACGGATGCCGACATCCGGGCCATTTACGACTGGGTGAAGGCCGGTGGCGTACTGGTGCTGATGAGCAACGATTCCGCCAATTGCGAATTTCCCCATTTCAACCATCTCGCGGAACACTTTGGCGTGCACTTCAATTTCGACTGCTACCACAAAGTTACCGGCAGTCAGTATCAAATGGGCGCCTTCACCATGACAGTACAGGATGGAATATTCAATACAACTAAGAAAATTTACATAAAAGAACAGAGTACCCTGAAGCTGAGCGGTCCCGCCAAAGCTGTCTTCACCGACGCCGGTAACAACATCATGGCGGTTGCCAAAATTGGGAAGGGAACTGTATTTGCCGTAGGAGACCCCTGGTTCTATAATGAATATACCGATGGAAGGAAACTTCCTGCTGATTTTGAGAATTACAATGCTGCCCGTGACCTCGCGCAATGGCTGCTGGAAAATGCGCATCCAGCGGGCGAGGCGAAAAAAAATTGAAACGATTATGAAAAATTTCCTTGACGAGAATTTTCTCCTCCACAGCGAAGCCGCGCGCCGGCTCTACCACGAATACGCCAAAGAGATGCCGGTGATCGACTACCACTGCCATCTCCCGCCGCAACAGATCGCTGCCGATCACCAGTTCGGGAACCTCACCCAGGCCTGGCTGTATGGCGATCACTATAAATGGCGCGCGATGCGCACGAACGGCGTCGAAGAAGCATATTGCACAGGCGACGCGCCGGACTGGGAGAAGTTTCAGAAATGGGCCGAGACGGTTCCTTATACCCTGCGCAATCCACTCTACCACTGGACGCACCTGGAACTGCAACGCTATTTCGACGTACACGAGACCCTCAATGGGCGCAATGCGAAAAAGATCTATGACGCCTGTAGCGAGAAGATCAATACGCGGGAGTATTCGGTGCGCAACCTCCTGCGGAAGATGAATGTCCGTGCGGTATGCACGACTGACGATCCTATTGATAGTCTCGAGTACCACAGCCAGTTAAAACAGGAAGGATTCGAGATCCCCATCCTTCCCGCCTTCCGGCCCGATACCGCCATGAACGTCGACGATCCCACCCGATTCAATGCATATATCAAAAAGCTGGAAGCCGTTTCCAATGTCAACATCTCCAATTTCAACGACTATCTCTTCGCGCTGGAGAACCGTCATGACTTCTTCGCCTCGATGGGCTGCACCGTGAGCGATCATGGGCTCGAAGAGATCTATGTGGAAGAGTTCACCGGCTGGGAAGTGGAAGCGATCTTCAATAAAGTGAGGGCCGGTAAAGAGCTCAACGAGACCGAACGCCGCAAATTCCGCTCAGCCATGCTCGTCCATTTTGCCGAATGGGATTGGGAAAAAGGTTGGGTACAGCAATTCCACCTGGGTGCGCTCAGGAACAACAACAGCAGAATGATGCAGAAACTCGGTCCGGATACCGGCTGGGATTCTATCGGTGATTTCTCGCAGGGACGCGCGCTTGCCCGTTTCCTCGACCGGCTGGATAAGGAAGACAAACTCGCGCGCACCATTCTTTATAATCTCAATCCCGCGGACAATGAGCTCATCGCAACGATGATCGGTAATTTTAATGATGGCTCCGTCGCGGGAAAGATCCAATTCGGCTCTGCCTGGTGGTTCCTGGATCAGAAGGATGGCATGACCCGGCAGATCAATGCCCTGTCGAATATGGGATTGCTCAGTCGCTTCGTGGGAATGCTCACGGATTCCCGAAGCTTCCTCTCGTTCCCCCGTCATGAATACTTCCGACGCATCCTTTGCAACCTCTTCGGTGAAGAGATCACCAACGGTGAACTACCCAATGACCTTGAGTGGATCGGAAAAGTGGTGCGCGATATCTGCTATTACAATGCACGGCAGTATTTTAATTTTCAGCCCGCGGGGTCGTTGGCCTACTCCGAATAGCGCCAGCAAGCCGCCCCAAAAAAAGAAAACCCGGTATGAAAATACCGGGTAGTGAGTCGACTCAAATTTAGACCTTATCCTAGTGCTAAAATACTGAAGTTCTAAATATAAAGCATTACCCTTATGAGAAAAGTGTTGATTTTTATAGGAAAAACTTACTGATAGCTAAAAGAAGGACTAATAAATATAAAAATTCACTATATATAATTGAACTTGTTCAATTAAAACGTTTGAGCAAACAGACCCAGGGGTCCAGACCAAAAACAGGTCCAAAAACAAGACATTCGGGCATCCCAATTGCAAGGGTATGCAGAAAACTGTATGGAAAGAACCTCCTCTATTCGCGCAGGCCGGCTGCGTTTGCTGGCCGCCCTCCTGGTACTCTCCCTAACTTCTTCTCTGCTAGGGATGTCCTCCGCCTCCGCATCGTGGAACACCGCCCGCTCCGCCAAAACCTCCCGGTGCCTGGATGCCGATGATGCACCAGCCCACACCAATGGCCTAATGGGGCCGCTCCGGCGAAAAAATAATTTCGGTAACTTACAAGTCTAAAACATCAGCTATGGCAAAAAAGGATAAAAAGACGATGGACCTCCCCGAGGTCAAAGACATACCCGGTCAGGAACATGTCAGACCACCCCGTTTGGGCGAATTGGGCGACACCACCGCCTCATCTTCTGATGAGGAAGGCAATGACGTCGATGGACTCGATGACGACGACGATCTGGAACTGAGTTCCGCCTCCAATGTATCGCGGGAAGAAAGAAGAGCCCTGGCAAATGTCGATAACCGTGAGGTCGATACGGAAGACGAAGTGCTCAACGAAGCCGCGCTCGACAGCACCGATGACGATGGTGATCCGCTGAATGAAGAAGGGTTTGGCGAAGATGTCTCCGGCGACGATCTCGACGTCCCTGAATCGGACGATGAAGAAGACGAATACGAAGAGGAGATCGGCGAAGGCGACGAAGAGAACAACGAGTACAGCACCGATAAGAACGAAGACGACAGCGATATCAATTACGATGCATAGGCGTCAGCCGCCCCGGCCTCCGGCCGGGGCGGTTCTTGAACTCGAACAACCGGAAAAGAGTCCGGATAATTGGTCTGCAAAAATTTAATGAGTCCCTCCCGCACATTACACCGCAGATCGAACGCGTTTCCCGAACTCGTGGCGCTCATCAGGGCCCGCACTTCCATGGTCTTCTCACTGGTGTTGGTGATCTGCAGGATCTTTACTCGTTTGTCCCAAAGCGGATCATTGTCCAGCAGCCGGGTCAATTCCGCGCGCAAGGGCTCTATCGGCGTCATATAGTCCAGGTAGAGAAAAACGGTGCCGATGATATCGGCCGTAGTCCGCGTCCAGTTCTGAAAGGGTTTCTCGATAAAATAGTTGATGGGCAGGATCAGCCGCCGCTGGTCCCAGATGTTGAGCACCACATACGTCAGGGTGATCTCCTCGACGCGTCCCCATTCGCCCTCCACCACCAGCACATCGTCTATCCGCAACGGTTGGGTGAAAGCCAGCTGGAACCCGGCCAGCAGGTTGCTCAAAGATTTCTGGGCGGCAAAGCCGATGATGATACCGCCCACGCCGACGCCGGTAAGCAACCCCGTGCCGATCTTCCGGAGATTGTTGAAGCTCAGCAGGATGACGCATGCCGTGAGGATCAGGATCAGCGTGATGGCCATCCGGCGGATGAACTGGAGCTGCGTGCGGATCTTTCGTTCTTTAAGATTGTCCGCCTTCTGGATATCATAGGTATGGTAGACATAGTCTTCGAAGATTTTGACGATGCCTATGAGGACGTTGGCAAAGGAGATGGCGAGGAGGATCTCTATCGTTTTGTTGACAATAGGGTAGACATTGCTGCGCATCTTCATCAATGGGAGCAGAAAGTTGAAGGCCAGCAGGGGCAGGAAATAGCTCATGGGCTGGCCCAGCCGGGACAGGGTAGCCCGGGTGACGGAGAAATGAGGCGCCCCCGGGGGCTTCCGCCGCAGGAGCAGCGTAAGCAGGAACTTGAGGATAGTACCGATGACAACGGCCACCCCTGTTAGGATAGCGTCCCAGACATAATCAGGAAAATGGTCGAACTGATCTAAAAGTTGATCCGGCATAATTACCACAATTTTACCCGTTTTTTTCTTGAGAGCGGGGAAAAATTGATACAGCCCCGCCCGGGGGCAGGCTGAATACAGGTTGGCACATTTTTTTGTGATAATCAATTCATAAGAGCTCATAAATCAAGAGATCATAATTCTTTTGTGCGATAGAGGTTTAGGTTAATGGACGCCGCCCCGGTTCACCGGGGCGGCCTTTTTAAAACAACGACCATGGAGGCAACCCCGGCTCTCTCCCATAAACAGTTTCTGCAGGCCGACCGTGACCCCGAGCAAGCGGCCGAAGTCGCCCATTTGATTTATGTCACCGATAGCCAGCCCGGCATTCTTCGCCGCAAAAAAGGCAAAGGCTTCACCTACACGCTTGGCCGCAAAACCATCAAAGACCCCGCCGTGCTGCGCCGTATCCGCGGCATCGTGATCCCGCCGGCCTGGACCGATGTTTGGATCTGTCCGGACGCCAATGGCCATATCCAGGCGACCGGCGTCGACGTCCGCGGCCGGAAACAATATCGTTATCATGGCCAATGGAACGCCCTCCGCAACGAAAACAAGTTTCACCGGCTTTATGAGTTTGGAAAGGCGCTGCCCGCCCTCCGGGAAAAGATAGCAACGGATTTCCACGGCCGCGAATTGACGCGGGAAAAAGTGCTGGCCACCGTGCTGAGCCTCATGGAACGGACCTATATCCGTGTGGGCAATAATGAATACGAAAAGGCCAATGGCTCCTATGGCCTCACCACCCTGAAGAACAAGCATGTCAGGATCAGCGGTGACACCCTGGTCTTCTCGTTCACCGGCAAAAAAGGCATTCACCACGATATTGCGTTGCACAACAAACGGCTGGCCCGCGCCGTAAGTCAATGCCGCGAGATTCCCGGCCGGGAACTCTTCCAATATTATGATGAAGAGGGCGCCCGCCATCCCATCGACTCCGGCATGGTCAACCAATACATCCACGAGGCGATGGGGACCGATTTCACGGCAAAAGATCTCCGGACCTGGGCCGGGTCGCTGCATGCCCTGCAGGCCTTTCGATGCATCGGCGAGGCCTCCAATAGCATAGAATGCAAAAAGAACATCGTCGCCATGCTCGATACCGTGAGCAAAACGCTCGGGAATAGCCGCGCCGTCTGCAAGAAATATTATGTACACCCCGGTCTCATCCGCCTGTATGAAGAGAACAAGCTGGTCACCTACATCGATGAATTCGATAAAACGGAATCCGCCGGCGCAGAAAGACATGCCCTTTCGGCGGAGGAACTGGTGTTGATGAAGATCCTCGGGCAATACATTCGCACGACCCCGATCAATGCCTAGCCAGGACGGCCGGTCCCTGCGCCTAGTGCGTGGACTCCGTGGTCGTCGTTTCCTCGCTGACCTCAGCCCTTACGCTGGTCTCGATGATCGTCGTGCTTTCGGACGTCGGCGGAGCGTCCCCTGCCGGCGCGGGTGCAGCCGCAGGCGTACGGCTTCGCAGCTTGGCATACAACATACTATAGCGTTTGAAGTGATATTTTTGCGGCTTACCCAGCAGGAAACCTATGGCCTTGAAACCGGGCAGCATGTCGAAGATGATCTTACAAATGGCGGTCACGGGAAGGGCGAGCACCAGGCCGGAAAGACCCCATAGTTTGCCGAACAACAGCAGGCTGAAGACCGCGACCAGCGGATTGATGCTCACCTTGGACCCCACCACATACGGCGTGATGACATTACCCTCGAGGATATGCACGAAAAGAAAGACACCCAGCACCCCCACCGCATACCAATAGGAGTCCTTGGTCACCAGGGCGACGATCAGCGGCAAAGCCGAGCCGATCAATATGCCGATATACGGGATCACGACCAGCATGCCTCCCAGGAACCCAAAGAATAAGGGCGACTCGATGCCCAGCGCCCACAAGCCGATGGAGTTCAGCGTGCCGATGATACAGATCACCTTTAGTAAACCACTCAGATAGTTCTGTATGACCGCATAGATCTTTTGCATCGTTTCGTCGATGAGCAATTTCTCCGAAGAAGCAAAGACCTTGTAAAAGAACTCCAGGAAAAAGACCCGGAAATAAAGCAGAAAGAAGCTAAACAAAAGGATGAGCAGGAACTGCGAGACCACGTTGGTGGTAAAGGACGTCACAGAGGAGAAATAGGCGGTACTGTTATCCTTGGCTTTTTCGAGCAGCATATGGATATGATCCGCCTGGGCAGATTTCCCGATATGGAACCGGGCCGCTATGGCCGTCTCCGCCTTGTCCGCCAGCTGCGAGAGCCTTTCGACGAACTGCGGGCCCTGGCCTGCCAGATGCACGAGCTGCATGGCCACCACGGTGAGAAATAACGCGGTGATCACCCCCGCCACCAATACCGATACAAAAGCGGCTACCCCCTTGTGACAACCCCATTTTTCAAGCTGGAAACAAATGGGGAACAGGATACCCGAAAAGACCACGGCAAACAACATGGGCACGATGACATCCTGCGCCCAGCTGAGGATCACAAAACAGATCACCAGGATCACGAGGATCGAGGCGGTGCGCACCGGCGAGGCAAATTTGAGCTCTTTCATGCTTGATAAATAAAAAAAAAGCCGGTCATCCGACCGGCCTACAGACTCTGCAATTACGCAGAATCATTACCCCGAAACATGCCGGTTAGGCTCTCCGAATGATCCCCAGAATAAGGGATATTACGGCCAATACGATGAGTATGTGAATGAGTCCACCCACACTGTAAACAAATACACCCAAGATCCACCCTATGAGGAGTATAACAGCTATCAAATAAAGTAAACCAGACATAAAATAATTTTTTGGTAGTAAGGAATCGTTTGTCTGAATACTCTATTGAAAAATGCTTGCCAAATTCTTTATACCCGTAGAAAATACCTGTAAACCTTAGTTGTGGGGAATAAAATCTACAAGAGAAGTGGCATACCTTTGCCCGTATATAACCGCATGAGCAGATTTAAATTCCGCATCTTCTGGAAGGCCATGAAAAAGGCCGCGGTGGATTTCAACAACGATAATGCATTCAAACTCGCGGCATCGCTGTCCTATTCCCTGGTGTTCTCCATCGCCCCCTTCCTCATCGTGGCGATCTCGCTCACGGGGATCATCTGGGGCCAGCAGGCCGCCGAAGGCCGCATCTACGCGCAGATAAAAGACCTGGTAGGCATCAACGCGGCCCAGCAGATCCAGGACATCATCACCAATATCCACAAATCGCATCATACCATGGCGGGGGCGATCACCGGCGGAGCGATCCTGCTGATAGGCGCCACCGGCGTATTCACCGAGATCCAGGGCTCGATCAACTACATGTGGTGTATCCTCTCCAAACCAAAAAAAGGGTGGTTGAAATTCCTCACGAACCGCCTCATCTCGTTCTCGCTGATCATCGCGTTTGGCTTTATCTCGATGGTCTCGCTGGTGGTGAATTCGCTGATGGATCTGCTGGGGGATTATCTAAAGCACTACTTTACACATTTCACCGTGTACTTCTTTTACACCGTCAATCTCGTGCTCACCCTGGCGGTGATCATCCTGCTCTTCATGATCATCTTCCGCATCCTGCCGGATGCGATCATCAGCTGGAAAGACGCGTTTGTCGGAGCCATTTTCACCGGTGCGCTTTTCCTGATCGGGAAACTGCTGATCAGCTTGTACCTGAGCCATTCCAGCATCGGCGTGCTGTACGGCGCAGCGGCCTCGATCATGCTCATCCTCGTCTGGGTATATTATTCGTCGATCATCCTCTACTATGGGGCGGAATTTACCAAAGCCTATGCGGAAGGGGTAGGGCGGACCATCCGCCCCAATTCCACCGCGGTGTATATCGAAAAAAAGGAAGTCCACGAGCTACCCGGCTGAGGCCCTGCGGCGGGGCGCCGCCCGGCCGGGAAGTGGCGTAGCCGCTCAACTCGCCTTTTTCTTCCCTTTAAGCGAAGCCTGGAGCTGCGAGAGCAGATCCGTGCTCTTCGTACTATGCACCACGCGGAGCGGCGACTTGACCTGTTTCCCCCCTTTGGCCTTGGCCTTGATGAGCTTCAACAGCTCGTCCGAATAGGTGTCCTTGTACTTCCCGATATCGAAAGGCCCCGAAAGTTGTTTGATAAGTTCGATGGCCATCTTCATCTCCGCGGGTTTGCTTTCGCCGGCGGGGATCTTGATCTCCGCCGTACTGCGGATCTCCTGCGCCCAGCGAATGCGGTTCAACACGAGCAGGTTTTCATGCGGCTTGATCAACACCAGCTCTTCCTTGTTGCGCATGACGAAACTGCCGAAACCCACCTTCCCGGTCTTTTCAAGCGCATCACGCAGCAGCACATACGCTTTGCTGCCGGATTTGTCCGGTTCTATATAATAAGGAACTTCGTAGAACATGCTGTCGATCTCGGTGAGGTCGATAAATTCCTTGATCTCGATGATCTTGGTCTTTTCCGGGGACGCCTTTTTGAAGTCATCGTCGTCGAGGACGACATATTTACCGTCCAGGTTGTAGCCCTTGACGATATTCTCCCATGGGACTTCCTTGCCGGTGTTCTCGTTGACGCGTTTGTACTTGATATGCGAGTGATCTTTTTTGTCGAGCATGTCGAGATCCAGCTCGCTGTCCTGCGTGGCGCTGTACAATTTGATGGGGATGTTCACCAGCCCGAAGCCGATAGCTCCCGTCCAGATCGATCTCATAATAGGTGTTTTTGTACTTCTTGTTCCTAAAGTTAAGGATTTCAATTCCACAACCCTCTAACCTGCGCGACCGGTATATTCATCAGCTCACGGTATTTGGCTACGGTGCGCCGGGCGATCGAATAGCCGCGCTCGGCGAGTATGGTGACCAGCTGACGGTCGGTGTAAGGCGCCTTTTTATCCTCGGCCTCGATGACCTCGCCGATGATGTTCTGTATCACCTTGTTGCTGATATTGGTGCCTTCCTGGTTGACGATACCCTCGGTAAACAGATCCTTGAGCAGGATGGTACCAAAGGGTGTTTCGGCATATTTGTTACACGTCAGCCGGCTGACGGTCGAGATATCGACCGTCACCTTGTCCGCAATATCCTTGAGCTTCATCGGCTTCAGCAACAGGATATCGCCGTATTTGAAATAATCGTATTGCATGTCCACGATGGCCCGCATGATCTTGAGCATGTTGTTCTCCCGCTGCTGAATGGCATTGATGAACCACTGCGCCGACGACAGCTTGCTGCGGAGATACTGGCGGGTAGACTTATCCGTGGCATTGTTCTGCGAGGTCTGCTGGACCATCTCCATCCACGATTGCGAGATATGCAGATTGCTGCTCCGCTGACGGTAAAGGGCCAGCTCCAGCGTATCCCCCTCGTCGATGATCACGAAATCCGGTAGGATAGAAGGATTGGCCTGGATACTGCTCATTTCGGGATTGAAAGGCCGGGTGCTGAGATGTGCCAGCAGGTTGAGGACGATCTTGATCTCGTCGTCATCGAGCCCCAGCTGCCGGCGCAATTTGTCGAGGTTGCAGCTGCGCAGATCGTGAAAATGATGTTCCAGCAGCTCGATCGCCGTGCGGACATCGGGCTGTTTGACATTCATCCGCTTCAGCTGCAACAACATGAATTCCTGCACATTGCGGCAACCGGCCCCGTAAGGCTCGAGCTCCCGGATCAGCTGAAGCGTTCCTTCCAGCTCCTCCGCTTCGATCCAGGTCTTTTTCTTGAAGCTGATCTCCGAAGCCAGCTCGTCGAGATCCTGCTCCAGGAACCCGTTCTCGTTCAGCGAGTCGATGAGGAAGTCAAAGATAAAATGTTTGTCTTCCGGCACGTCCAGGAACCGGCATTGCCGCTTGAGCTCTTCCCGGAAGTCTGGGACCTCCGCAATTGGCTTTTCGGGAACCTTTTCCGTATTGATATAATTGTTGTACTCCGTTTTATAATCCGGTATATCGTCATAGCCATATTCGTCCCAATTCTGAAAATCCTGCACCATTTCTTTGTTGTATTTGTCGGCATTGGCATCGTCTCCCGAGGCTAATTCCTCGAGGGCAGGGTTTTCGCTTAATTCATCTTGTATTCGCTGCTGGAGTTCAAGGGTATTCAAATGGAAAAGATTCAATAATTCGATCTGTTGCGGCAGTATAGTGTGTTGTTGTTTCTGCGTCTGTACTTGCTTCAGCATAATACCCATTTTTTGTACAGGTCTTAACGACAAACAAGACGCCAGAATTCAAACGGTTGTATCAAAGCGAAAAAGCTCCCATCAGCGGAAACCCATGTGGAAAATACGGTACTCTTATGTGGAAAAAATCCAACAACTTCATTGACAGCGTTTTCCCGAGATTTGGTCTGCATTTTGTCTTACCTGGATAAAGTTCTAACTTAAACATTACAGAGAATTTTAATTTATGCGCGCATCTTCCTCCGAACATCCCCCCCGCAGGTCCCTGGTTCGCCGGCTGGTACGTATCTTTTTGAAGACGCTGCTCACGATCTTTATCATCCTTCTGCTGATCTTCTTCCTCATCCAGACCCCGTTCGTCCAGGATATTGCCCGCGCAAAAGCCGAGAAATATCTCGCACGGAAATTAAAAACGCGTGTTCGGGTGGGTCATCTCGACATCGGCTTTTTTCACAGCGTTACCCTGAAGGACGTTTATATCGAAGACCTCCGCCACGATACCCTTCTTTCCGCCGGACTCATCGACGTCCACTTGAAGATGCTGGGACTTTTACACAATAATTTGGATATTAATGAGATACATCTGAGCGATCTCACCGCCAAAATAGTACGCCCTTCGCCGGATACCGTCTTCAACTACCAGTTTATCGTCGATGCCTTTGCCGGCCAGCCCACGGCCAAACCGGACACGACCAAGGGAAAACCCATGGTGATGGCTATCCGTAAGCTCCTCCTCGATAACATCCGGCTCATCTATGCGGATAGCGTCACCGGCAATCTCGCGACCGCCGTCATCGGCCACAACGTCACCGAGATGGACGGGCCCCTGGACCTGGACAGCCTGCGGTTCAATGTCGACCGCCTGAGCCTCGAGCATACTTCCATGGCCTTCCGCAGCACGACCAGCGCCATGGCCACCAGCGCCAGCGTCGCGAGCCTGCAGACCACCGGGCTCACGCTCGACCTGGGCCGCCTCATCATTCATGCCAATAAACTGGCGCTCGACAGCACGGACTATGCCTTTGACAATAACAAGCGGCCCCATCAGAAAAAGGGCATGGATTATTACCACCTGCTCGCAGGTAATATCACCCTGCACGGCGAAGACCTCACCTATAGCCCGGATAGCGCCAGCGGCCGGATCACGAAGGGGGAACTCGCCGAACGCAGCGGTTTCCGGCTAACTCAGCTGCAGACCCGGTTCTTCTACTCCGACCGCCGCATCACGCTCGACGATCTTCTCCTCCGGACCCCCGGTACGTTGCTGCAGCGCTCCGCCAGCCTCCGGTGCGATTCCCTGGCCGGGATGCTGAAGAAACCCGCCCATACGCTCGTACATCTCGATCTCCCCAACAGCCATGTACAGCTCAAAGACCTGCTGGTCTTCGCCCCCGACCTGGCCAGCCAACCCGTTTTCCGCGATCCCAATACCGTGTGGCAGCTCAACAGCGAGCTGGACGGCAATTTCGACGCGATCACCGTCCGGCATCTAACATTTGCCGGTATCAGCGATATTCAGGTAGACATGGCAGGCAGGATCATTCATCCCTTCGACAGCAAACGCATCACAGGCGATCTGGATATCCACAATCTCTCCGGGAGCAGGGCCGCGCTGGCGATCCTTTTGCCCAAAGGCACCCTCCCATCAAATATTACTATTCCTAAGCGATACGATCTTCATGGCCGGCTGGCGGGCAGCATGGATGGGGTGACTAGCGATCTGCTTCTCCATTCCTCATCAGGATCGGTGTGGCTCAAAGGTTATGTGCAGAAATTCCGGTCTACAAAGTATGCCCGTTACGATCTCGACCTGCGGACCAGGGCCCTCGATCTGGGTACCATTTTGCAGGACAGTACACAGTGGGGCGCCATGACCGCCAACTTCAGGATCGCCGGAACCGGGATGGATGTGCATAGTGCGAACGCGAAATTCTCCGGAAAGATTACCGCCGCCACCTTCTGTCATTACCAATACCACGACCTTGCCATCGACGGCTCCATCGCGGATCAGCAGGCGACGCTGCATTCGGCGATCAACAATACGGCCGTCCATTTCGAGCTGCAGGCCTCGGCCGATCTGGCGCAAAAATTCCCGGCGCTAAAGCTCGACTGGCAGGTAGACACCGTAGACCTGCACGCCATCGGATTGACAAAAGATACGCTGCAGTTCAAAGGCCATCTCACCGCCGATTTCACCAGCACCAATCCGGATAGCCTACAGGGTGTATTGAAGCTGGTCAATGCCGGCCTGCTGCAGGGCCATCAGCGGCTGGCGACGGATAGCCTGCAGCTCACGGCCAGCCGGCAAGGCGACATAGAGGCTATTCAGCTGCATACCGAGATGGCCGATCTCGAGCTCAAGGGCCACTACCTGCTCACCCAGGTGCCCACCGCGCTGCAACACACCATCAGCCAATACTATCACCTCGAAGGATTCAAGGATACAGCCTTTGTTGCGCAGGACTGGACACTGCGCATGCAGCTCAGAACCTCCCCCCTGGTGCTGGCGTTGATGCCCTCGCTCCGGGGAACGGATACGGTGGGTGGCATACTCGCTTATAACAGCGACCGGAACTATTTGAACCTGGGACTGAGAGCCCCACGTATCGACCTGGGCACGCAGTTCCTGCACAACATCACCTTCGATGCAGGCATCGTGGATACCAGCCTGCGCTATAGAATCACCATGGCCGATGGTCATGGCGGTGGACTCCTTTTCTATAAAACCTCGATCTATGGCGACCTGGCGAATGATCGGCTGAAGACGACCCTGCTGCTGAAAGACAAAAACAATAAAGACCGTTATCGCCTTGGCGGTATCGTCGAGCATGAAAGGAGCGCGACTATGTTCAGCTTCAACCCGGACAGCCTGTTGCTGAACTACGACCCCTGGATTGCAAGCCGCGACAATTACATTCAATACGATTCAACCGGACTGCTGGCCCACGATCTCACTATCACGAACCAGATGGACTCGCTTTCCCTGAACAGCAAAGGCGCTACCGGCGCCGCACCCCTCGACGTCCACTTTGGCAGTTTCAGGCTGAGTACCCTCAGCCGTCTTGCCAATCAGGACTCGGTGATCGCGGATGGGGTCCTCAACGGCAATGCCGAAGTAAAAAATGTAACGACCAACCCCACCTTCACTTCCGATCTCGACATACAAAACCTTACCGTGAGGGGCGATACGCTGGGCGACCTTGCGCTAAAGGTCAATAACGAAAAGGCCAATGCCTTCTCCGCCCGGATCGGGCTCACGGGCAAGAACAACGACATTGCGGTCTCGGGCGATTACTATACCGGCGAAAGCAAGATGGATCTAAAGCTCGATCTGCGGCGGGTGAACCTGTCCGCCTTTGTAGGCGCTGCCCAGGGCGTCGTGGATAAGATGAAGGGATATCTCACCGGGCAGTTCACCATTCAAGGGACCATCGACAAACCCAATGTTCGGGGAAATCTTTATTTCGACAGTACGGTGATCACGCCGACCGTCTCCGGTGAAGCGCTCGACGTGTCCAGGGACCGCATCGCCTTCGATGAGGACGGGTTCAACTTCAGCGAATTCACGCTCCGCGATTCGGCAGGCAACAAACTGATCCTCGACGGCAACGTGTTTACAAAGGATTATCACAAATTCGCCTTTGATATTTCGTTGAATGCCCAGAACTTCCGCCTGGTCAACGCGCCGGAGAACAGCTCCCGCCAATTCTATGGCCAGCTCAATCTCGACGCGGCCATCAATTTGGAGGGCAAAATGGATGCGCCTATGATCGATGGCACGATCCGGGTCAATAAACGCACCAATTTCTACTATGTCCTGCCCGCGGATAACCCCGAAGTCGGCGACCGCGTCGGCGTGGTACGTTTCGTGGATCATCATACCGGGGATACGCTGGTCGACAAAAAAGCCCTGGTCTTGCATTCCAGGAAGACCGAGATCAAGGGTATGGACATCAGTTTGAATCTGCTCACCGATACCAGCGCGCTGCTCAACGTCGTCATCGACCCCACCAGCGGTGACGCGGTCAATGTCCGCGGTCGCAGTACCCTGGTCTTTCAACTCGAGAAAAGTGGCAAAATGGACCTTACGGGTTCCTACCAGGTGACCGGCGGTTATTATACCATGTCCTTCACGGTGATCAAACGCAAATTCAACATCGAACCCAGCAGCATCATCACCTGGACGGGCGATCCCACCCAGGCCACCGTAGACCTCACGGCTTCGTACACCGCGCAAACCCCTTCCATCGACCTGGTATCCAATGTCATTTCCGATCTTCCCCAAAACGAACGATACAAATACCGCCAGAAGCTACCCTTCCTGGTTACATTGAAACTAAATGGCGATATGCTCAAGCCGGTGATCGGCTTCGATATCTCGCTGCCATCCACGATCCTTACACTCTGGCCCGACGTCGACCAGCGTCTTACCGAATTGCGTACGCAGCAATCCGAGATGAACGAACAGGTTTTTGCACTCCTCCTGCTCGGTCGTTTCGTTGGCCCCAATCCCATGAACTCCAATGATGGCGGTGGCTCTGCCGTGAATAGCCTTGCTTACTCCACCGGCTTCCAGATCATCACAAGCCAGCTGGATCAGGCGGCCGCCAGTCTCATCAAGCCGGTGGACGTCCACTTCGACCTCAACAACCAGCAGGACTGGAGTACGGGTACCAAGATCGATTATACGGAGCTCGATGTCATGGTTTCGAAAATGCTCATGGAAGACCGTCTGAGGGTTGGCATAGGCAGCAGCTTCGATATCGTCGGCACGGGGGCGCCGCAACAGGCACCATCGAATATTGCCGGTACCCTGGACGCGGTTTACAAGCTCACGAAGGACGGAAGATACATGGTGCGTGCCTACCGGCTCAACCAATACGAAGCGGTAGTATTTGGCCAGGTGATCGAGACCGGAGTAGGCTTCGTCTTCACTTTTAATTATGACAAGTTCAGCGAGATCTGGCATCGGTCCCAGGGCGACAAGATACAACCAAGAAAAACACAACATTCGAATACAAATCCCGGCGCCAGCACCACCACCACCGGGACAACCTCCAACCCCCAATGAACACCCGTTTGCCACTGCGCTTGTTTTTACTGGTAGGAGGGTTGTCCGCCGTCCTCGCCTCCTGCAACGAATCGAAACACCTTGCAGGGAACGAGACCTTATACGCAGCCAATAAAACGGAGATCCATTCGTCCGTGCCGATGACAAAAAAGAAGCAGAACCAGTGGAACGAGGACATGGAAGGATATCTGCGGCCAAATCTCAACAGTAAGTTCTTCGGTATCCGGCTAAAACTCTGGATCTACAATATCGCCGGTACCACGCATAAGACTAAAGGGTTCAAACACTGGCTGAAATACAAGCTCGGCGAGCCTCCCGTCCTGGTGTCCCCGGTTCTGCTGGCGAACAATGCGCAGGTGCTGCAAAGCCATTTCGAGAACAGGGGTTTTTTTCATGACACGGTACTCGTCACTACGTTTGTGAAGGACAAACAGCTCACCGCCACCTATACGGTGCAGGTCGGACCCCGATATGTTATCGGGAAGATCAACTACCCCGACGACTCCGATGAGGTGAGCAACCGGATCGACACCCTGCAGCGATCGTCATTGCTGAAAACCGGGGATTTCTATGATCTCCAGACGATCAGGGACGAGCGCGTTCGCATCGACGCCCGGCTCAAGAACCGCGGCTTCTATTATTTCAATCCCGACTATCTCATTGTCGATCTGGATACGGCGGCAGGCAATCACCGGGTGGATATGTTCATGCGGTTAAAGGATGAAATGCCCGATCCCGCCCGCGAGGTGTATCGCATCGATACGATCACGGCCGTCGTCAACACGGGTAACCCCGCGACCCGGGCCGATACCAGCCATGGAAGCGCCTATATCACCCCCGAAGGCTATCGCATCATCGATCCCGATCACATTCTGCGACCGCACGTTTTTAGCAGAACGCTGCTGATCAAGCCCGACAATATCTATAAAGAAACCGACCATAACTCTTCGCTGAGCCGGCTGGTCAGTCTCGGCGTCTTCTCCTTCGTCAAAGCCCGTTTCGAGCCGGCTTCCAAGGTCGATTCGAATAATAAGCTCAATCTCTATTACAACCTGACCCCTGCCCAGAAAAAGCAGCTGCAGTTCGAAGTCACCGGTCTTACCCGCAGCGATAATACCACAGGGACCGAGCTGGCCCTGAGCTGGCGGCATCGCAATCTGTTCCGTGGCGGCGAGTTGTTCAACATCCGGCTTTACAGTGGTCTGGAAGGGCAAAGTGTGAGTACGACGGAGAAATCGCTCACCCGTCGTGTCGGTGTCGATGCCACCCTGACGATCCCCACCATCGTCTCACCCTTTAATTTGAATACGAGCAGCAAGTTTGTCCCGAAGACCAAGATCGAAGCAGGCTACGATATCTATGAGAATAACTCGCTATATACCCTTACGTCGTCGCGCGCCAGTTTCGGGTACCAGTTCAAGAACCGCGTAACCTCAGAAAATGGCATCACGATCCTCGGCATAAGTTATGTCCGGCCTGCTAATATTACAGACAGTATGCAGGTGGCCATTGGCAAGAACAAGAACCTGTACTATGCGATCGAGCCGCAGTTTATTATCGGACCTTCCTGGAATTTCAATTACAACTCGAGCCTCGATCGACGGAATGCCCGCAAGCCCAATAACTTTTGGTTCAATGCGAATCTGGATTTTTCGAACAATCTGCTGGGCCTCTTCACGGGCGCGGATGTGAACAGGACGGGCCGGCAAAAGGAGATCTTCGGCGTGCCTTTCGCGCAGTACATGAAATTCGATCTCGATTTCCGGCATTATTTCAGCTTCAGCAAGAGCAGCATGCTGGCGTATCGGGCCACTGCTGGCATCGGCGTTTCATACGGCAACAGCACGAGCCTGCCTTTTGTCAAAGCCTTTTTTGCCGGCGGGACCAATGATATCCGCGCTTTCCGCGCCCGCGCGCTGGGGCCGGGACACTACTATGCGGGCAACCCCAACTCGGATGCTTTTATCCCTGACCAGCCCGGGGATATAAAAATGGAGGGCAATCTCGAATATCGTGCACGGTTATATGGCCTGATCAACTGGGCCGTCTTTGCAGACTTTGGCAATGTCTGGACGCTTCATGATGATAACAACCGGCCGGGGGCTGTGTTTACACCGGGTTTTATCAAAGATTTCGCCGTGGGCGCCGGTGCCGGTTTGCGTTTTGATTTTACCGTCCTGGTCCTGCGCATCGATATGGCCGTTCCCCTGCGGACGCCCTGGAAACCCGAAGGGTCGAAATGGAATTTCAAAGGTGCAACGGATATCAGCGAAATGGTGTTGAATCTGGCGATCGGTTATCCATTTTAATGTCGACTGCGGAAACATTTCCCCGTCCCCCGGTTCTTCCCCCACTGGCATTATTTTTTAAGCCACTTTATAGGATGACCTCCTGAACCCTAAACTTCGCGCTTTTAAACTTTTTTTATGAAGTCGAAGTTTTACGATTATGAGGGGCCGTTGCGGGCGTCCGGACAGAGTAAAAAAACTGTAAATATTCTAAACGACCTCATCCGGATCAATATCGATCGAATCACAGCCTACGAGAAAGCCTCCCATGCCGAAATAACACCAGAACCGGAGATACGCGAAGTCTTTTACCGGTTGGGTACCGATAGCAGAGCATATGTCAACACCCTGCATGCAGAGGTGATCAAGCTGGGTGGGGCCCCGGTGACCCAATCCACGATCTCGGGGAAGATCTACCTCCACTGGCTGGAAGGCAAGCATAGTTTCGAGGGGCTGGACACACCCTCCCGGCTGGATGCCTGCGTGGTTTCGGAAGAGGCCATCCAAAAGGCGTATAACCAGGCCCTCCTTGAACAAAATGGCGCGCCCGAACGTATTTACCAATTAATAGAAAATCAATTGTGGTCCCTGGAACGGGCGCACCAGCTATTGTCAAGTCTTCACGAAAGCCAATCACAAGGATAAACAGCCAAGAAGTATGATCAATACCACCGACCTCTCCGAATTCGAAGTCCTGCTACCGGGTTCCTGGGTGCGCAGCGGCTCGGGTGAGATCTATTCATTTACCACCGACCAGATGAAGCTACGCGACGAACGCCTGTTCAAGGAACTAAATATTACCGGCCCGGACGGCGGCGCGCACCGTTCGCTCCCCTATGCACTAACCATCGAAAGCGATTACTGCGGCATCCTCGCCGGCGACCAGGAATTTGTTATCACGAGCATCACCAAACATCCGGACGGTTCGATGGATATGGAATGGAAGGATAGGGTAAATACCCTGATATCCTTCCATCGGAATGCGTGATATCATCCATGCTTGAAATATTGAATGGCGCGTTCGTGCTTTTTCGCTGCTTCCATGCTATCGAACGTTCCAAGATTCCTTCTTTTTCCCGTCTTCTCATCCTTCTTCCGGGAATAGATGCGGTATTGCCCCGATTTTAATTTGCGTATCATAATATAGGTTTTACAGTCAGACCCCAAAAAACCGGGCCCCGTGTTACGGCCCCATACGAAACAGGCCCCGTAGAAACGGGGCCCCCAATTTATTCTTTCAGGTTTATTGACGGAGTATAGACCAAAAAAATTATGCCAGCCAGGACGAACATTTTTGTGCAATATTTTCCTCATCGTGAGCACGATCCGGGGGGACAAGAAAGGCCCGATCATACGTCCCGAATCGGGAAAAAATGTGTTTTTGCCTGATAATGAAACGCTCCGGCATTCTTTAGCCGCTTACCCACTTACCTGGTGGTTCGATGAAAATAAGTGGTATTGATTTTGAAAAATTCAGTTCTAAAAAACATAAATATGTTGCCCCAATCCGATCTGCGCTTTCTGCGAGAAAAAATAGAAGAGCTGAAAAATGCACTTTTTTTTAGCGAGAACAACGCTGTTTTGAAAATAGCGACCACCATCGTTTCGGTTTTGAAGGTTGACGAGCTGGGCGAAATGTGGTTCTTTGTATCGCGTCCCCAACAGGCCTTGCATGAATTCGACCGGGAATTCCCCGTGAAGCTCGAGTTCTTCAGAAAGGACAAGGATTTCTTTGTCCATGTACTGGGTAAGGCCTTTATTGTGAACGACCCGGAAGAGATCAACAGCCTCGTGCATGATGATATCCGCGAGCTGGCGGCAGGCCATCTTGTGCTGATCAAGGTGAGGATGTTGAAGGCGGATTACTTCGAGCGTACCCCCACGGCTACGCATGCCAGCTGGTGGCGCGATCTGCGGAACCAGCTCCATACCTGGATATTCAACACTCGCCCGGGATACAAACCCTATCATCTCGCCGACGCTCCGATGCCTATGCTGTATTACCGGCCCGTAGCTTAATCGTCCCTGATCAATCCTCCCTGTCCAACCTCTTGGTTCCGTACCCTTCCTCTTTCTTCAATATCCTCCTTCTCCCCAGTATCCTCCTTCTCCCCAGTATCCTTCCTCCCCCGGTATCCTTCTTCCCGTTCTGTCGCATGGCATAGGAATTGAAGCCCTACCAGAAAATATTGAAACTGAAAAACAGCCAATTATGAAAAAATTATCCAATTATTGTCTCGCCGGTGCATTTGCCCTGTTCCTTTTCAGCTGTGGGAATGGTGGTTCTTCTGATAGCACACAGGCTGCGAAAGATTCCAACGCCGTCAAGATGGACAGCGCCAAGGCCGATTCAAGTAAAGCGACCATCCCGAGTACGGTTTCAAAGGCCGATCAGGACTTTGCGGTCAATGCCGCCAATGCGGGCATGACGGAGATCCAGGCTGGTCAGATTGCCGAAGCCCAGGGCAGCGCCAAAGATGTAAAGGCATACGGCGCCATGATGGTAAAAGATCATACCGAGGTGGCCAACAAATTGAAGGCCATTGCCGAGCAAAAGAATATCACGCTTCCCACTTCGATCTCCTCCGATATGCAAAAGAATGTCGATGACCTCAAGGCCAAATCCGGAAAGGATTTCGACAAGGCCTATCTCGATATGATGATCTCCGATCATAAAAAGGTGATCAGCGCTTTCGAGGATGAGGCCAAAAAAGGTTCCGATGCGGATATCCGGGCATTTGCGGATAGCACCCTACATGGCCTTCATCATCACCTCGATGTAGCGGAGAAGGATAAGAAGATGGAAAAGAATATGTAAACAGATACGACTATTATACCAACAAGCGCGGGCGGAGCAATTCCGCCCGTTTCCTATTTGCGGGGCGGCGGGAACCGCACCCGTTTGCCGTTTCGCGCGGCGGCGGCTGCTACTCCGTTTTTAAACTCTTCGCGGGATTGGCCTGCGCCGCCCGCATCGCGCGCAGCCCTACTGTGAGTATGGCGATCAACACCGTTATCGCTCCCGCACCGAGGAAGATCCAGACGCTCACAGGCGTACGATAGGCGAACCCTTCGAGCCAGCGGTGCATCGCATACCAGGCGAGCGGCGTGGCGATCAGGATCGATAGGACCACGGGTTTGATGAGGTCTTTGGAGATCAGCAACACGATACCGGAGACATTAGCTCCAAGGACCTTGCGGATGCCGATCTCTTTGGTGCGTTGCCCTACACTAAAGGTCACCAGCCCCAGCAGACCGAGACATGCGATAAAGATGGCCAGGACGGTAAAGGTCAGCAGCAGGCTGCCCTGCTTGCGTTCGGCGTCATACTGCCGGGAGAAATTCTCGTCGAGAAAATTATATTGAAAGGTGCCGCTGGGATCGAATCGGTGGTATACGTCGGCAATATGTTTCAGCGCCTCTGGGACACGCGTGGGATTGACACGCACGGCGACATTGTCTTCTTCCATTAGATTGGGTGGCATCTCGAGCACTATCGGCTGGATCTTGTATTGCAGCGAATAGATATTGAAATCGCGCACGACACCCACGATCCTCGCGACACCCAGTGAATCGCCGGGGCCTATCCTAAGCCGCAGCCGTTTGCCTACGGCGCCCGTCCAACCCATTTCTTTTTCAAAGGTTTCGTTGACAAGCACACTGCCCATGACGTCGGTAGGCTGTACCGCGGAAAAATTCCGCCCTTCTTTTAAGTTGATCTGCATGGTAGGTAGGTAATCGGCATCGACATAATAACTTTGCGCGAGCTTGCTCTGATGCGAGAAGGCGCCGCCCTGTTCGAAAAACACGGGGGTCGTGCCGATATAATTTTTCCCAATGGGATTACTGGCGGCAGCTGCCGCCTCCACACTGGGGTCTTCTTTTAGTTGCGTCTTGAGCTCTTCGATGTGCTGGCGTACAGTCCGGTTGCCGAGATGGAAGTTCAGCACCTGGTCTTTGTTGAAACCGAGATCCTTGTTCTCCATATAGTGCAGCTGGAGATAGATGATGGCGCTGCCGGCGATCAGGAAGATGGTAATGACAAACTGAAAGGTCACCAGCCCTTTACGGAAAAGGATCGTATTCTGCTGGCTCCCCTGCAATCCCTTTAAGGAGAGGATCGTTTTGAACCCTGAAAGGAAGAGGGCAGGGTAGAGGCCGCCCGCCAGGCCGATCAGGGTCGCGAATAAGGTCAGCGCTGTCAGCGTTCGCCCCCAGCCATAACGGTCGATAGTAAGCGTTTTTTCCGACAAGGCATTGAATGCGGGCAGGAAAACGATGGTCAGCACGATTGCTATGGCCGCCGCTAACAGCGCGAACACCACGGATTCGGTGAGGAATAGCGCCATCAGCTGCTTGCGGCCCGACCCGATGACCTTGCGGACGCCGATCTCTTTTAACCTGACGCTCGACCTGGCGGTAGCCAGATTGATGTAATTGATGACGGCGATGCCCAGCACCAGCAGCGCGATGGCGGCAAAAAGCCAAATGTATTTGATATCGCCGTTGCGGCTAAGCTCATAGTCGAGATGGCTGTGCAGATGGATCCAGGTGAGTGGCTGCAGCCCGATCTGTAAGGTCGAGCCTTTGCCCATGGGCGTTTTCAGATATCTGTCGAAAAACTCCGGCAGCCGCGCCTGCAGCTTGTGCACGTCCGCGTCCTTACGGAGCAGGATATAGGTATAGAGATAGGCGCCTAACCAGTTGTCTTCGGTGATCGGCGGCATGGCACGGAGGGCGCTGGGCCGAAGATGCGCATTCTCCGGCTGGTCTTCGATGACGCCGGTGACCTGGCTCGGTGTGCCATGCTCGATATCCACGGTTTTATCCAGCGCGTCTTCCGCACTACCGAATAGTTTTTCCGCGAGCGTCCTGGTGAGGACTATCGAGTTGGGTTTTGTCAAAGCCGTGTTCGGGTCGCCATAAAGAAAGGGAAAACGAAACACGGTGAGAATAGCGTTGTCGGCGAATAGCATATCGCCCGCCTCTATTTTCTTATCGCCATTGATCAGCGTTGCGCCGCCGTCGGCATCGATGCGTGCCGCCGCTTCGATCTCGGGGTAGTCCCTTTTGAGCGCCGGGGCAAATGGCGGCGACGTGATCGCCAGCTTAAAGCTCCCGCCGCTCCAGGTCCCGGATTCTACGACGCGATAGATGCGGTCTGCGTTCGGCGAGACCCGGTCATAGTTCAGCTCGCCCGCGATGTACAGCGCCATCAACCAAAAGACGGCCAACCCTACGGCCAATCCGGCGATATTGATCACCGAAAAGATCTTATTGCTGCGCAGATTCCGCAGCGCCACGCGGATATAACTTTTAAGCATAACCATCCGGCTGCCGATTTCATGCCAAGTTAACTAAATAGCTGGGAAACACGAACTTCCGCTTACCGCATTGCCCCGCCCGCGTTCAAATTCAATACACCCGCTGTCCGGATTCGATACACGCAGTCGCTAAAACCCCTTGGGGTGCTCCTTATTATACGGCGTCGCATCCTGAAAAGCCTTCGCAAAAGCCAGCAGCTGCGCTTCCCCATAAAGCTGACCGATAAAGCTGATACTTCCCGGTAAACCGCCCGGTCTATAACCTACCGGCAGCGTCACGGACGGATGACCCGTAAGATTCGTGATCGCGAGCTGATCGCCGATCTCCGTTGGCGCGATGATGATATCGTATTGCCTGATCCACGGATCGACCTTTTGCATGATGGCGGTTCGCATCCGGCAGGCATTTACATATTCCACGGCGGGAACAAAACGCGCGGTACGAAAGGTATTGGGCCAGCGATCCTTGTTCTGCTGAACCATTTGGTCGTCGGCGTTGGTACGCGTGAGCTTGTCGAAGGCCGCGGCGGCTTCCACGCCAATGATGAGGCTGAGGATCTCGTTACCATGAAGGTCATCCGGAAAATCCACAGGGATCAGCTTTACACCCAGCCGGCGAAGGATCGCCAGCGTTTGTTTCTCCGGACTGTCCTCCGGTAAAGTATCGATATAATTCCGGGTATAGGCGACACGCAACCGCGAGAGCTCGACTCTGCCGGTATAGTTGAACGGCATTGTTCGTGAGGAGGCATCGATGCTGTCGCCACCATGAATATAGGCAAACACGATGGCCGCGTCTTCGGCGCTGCGGCAGATGGGGCCCACTTTGTCCGAGCTCCAGCAGAGGGCCATGCAACCCGTTCGGGCGACGCTGCCGAATGTCGGCCGGAGACCGGTGGCGCCGCAACGCTGTGACGGGTCGACAATGGAACCATAGGTCTCGGTTCCGATGGCAAAAGGTACCAGCCCTGCCGCCGTGGCCGCAGCCGATCCCGCCGAACTGCCGCCCGAGCCCAGCGTCCTATTCCAGGGATTGCGTGTCTGCCCGCCGAACCATACATCGTCCATCGCCAGTTCCCCCAGCGACAGTTTGGCCACGCACACCGCCCCGGCGTACGCCAGTTGTTGGGCCACATAGGCGTCCTGCCGGATAACCTGGTCTTTGAAGGGCGGCGTTCCCCAGGTGGTATGCGTGCCTGCAATAGCAAAAAGGTCTTTGATGCCATAAGGAATGCCCTGCAAAGGGCTCTTATAGATGCCCCTTGCCAGATCCTTGTCCGCCTCGCGCGCCTCTACCAGCGCACTGTCCTCTCGAAGTTCTATCACGCAGTGGAGCACGGGGCCGAAACGTTTCAACCGGTTCAGAAAAAAGGTCGTGAGCTCGACCGAGCTGATCTTTTTTCGCCTGATGAGCGAAGCAAGCTCCGGTATGGAATAAAAGGCGAGATCGTCGCGGTTGGTGGGAAGGGTCACCGCCGGCGGGATATTCCAATGTAAGGGAAGCTGTCTCCGGTCGTATGGCGTACCCGGCAGCAGGGGATCGAATACGAGCGACAGCGGCACGCTGTTGTACAGATCATGCTCATGCAGGTATTGATAGAAATGGAGATGGTCTATCGCCCCGCTGAGGATAGAGTCCTCCTTCACGGGGGTGAAATGGAGATCGAAGAGTTTTTCCGCTGCCTGAATATCGGGCAGGCCGATGGAGTCCTGGGCGGTCAGCGAAAAACACGGGAGAAAGAATGCAAGGACCACCAGGTAATTGTGCACGCGCATGTTAATCGTAGTTTTAACGGTATAAATTAAGGAAAAAACCGGCGCGATCTGTAACATTGGGTTTGGCGTCCCGTCACCATAGAAGCCACATGTCAGCCGAAACATTCAAACAACACGTTCTGCCCCTGAAAGACAAGCTGTTCCGGTTTGCCTTGCACCTTTTGCAAAACGTGCAGGAGGCCGAGGACGCCGTTCAGGATGTGATGGCCGGTATCTGGGCGAAGCGGACGGAGTGGCCGCAGTGGAACAGCATTCCTGCTTACTGCATGACGGCTACCCGAAACAATTGTCTGGACCGGCTTCGACGCCGCCGCATTAACGCCGTCCGCGCGGAAACGGCAATACAACTGAAAAATCCCGATGGGGACCCATACGAACAAGTGACAAGTAAAGAAATGATAGCGCGGATACGGCAATGCATGGAAGCACTGCCACCCAATCAGCAGCAGGTCGTCCGGCTGCGGGAGATGGAAGGTTTTAGCTACAACGAGATCGCCCAGGTGCTGGACATGACCCTCGAACAGGTAAAGGTCAACCTGCACCGCGGCCGGAATGCCATTAAAAAGACAATAACCAAAGAGGAAACCCAATGGAGAAAGCCCAGGTGATAATCCTGCTCGAAAAATACTGGCAGGCGGAGACGACGATCGCCGAGGAACAAGCCCTGGCCGACTATTTCCGGGAAGGCCCTGTCGATCCCGAACTGGAGGCCTATCGCGATGTGTTCTTCTACTTCCGCGAGGAGGCCAAGGTCTCGGCCGGCCCCGGCTTCGGCAACCGCATCCTTCAACGGCTCGGGCTGCCGCTAGAGGAGGCGACTCCCGTGGTTCCAATCTTCCGCCAGCGCATTCGACTGGGAGTGGTGGGGGCCGCGGCAACTATCCTCCTCGTCGTCGCGGGATTGTTCCTGCTGAGACCGCTTGGG
>Ga0134128_10001240_pt1 | contig 33252 bp, 34 predicted proteins | sample KB31754_FD_96462 | JGI IMG/M metagenome (GOLD analysis project Ga0134128, IMG submission 96462) | Terrestrial soil microbial communities with excess Nitrogen fertilizer from Kellogg Biological Station, Michigan, USA - KB3-175-4 | ecosystem: Environmental > Terrestrial > Soil > Unclassified ...
ACATCGGCGCGCGTCCTCACCAGCGAATGGATTGACGGCATTCCTCTGCGCGACGCCGCGTTGCTGGAAAAAACGGGCCATGATCCCAAAAAGCTGGCGCTGCTGCTGGTCAGAAGCTTTCTCACCCAAGCGCTGCGCGATGGCTTTTTTCACGCCGACATGCATCCCGGAAATCTGTTTCTGGACGCCCAAGGCCGGCTGGTAGCGGTTGATTTCGGCATCATGGGCCGGCTCGATCCCGACATGCGCCGGTTCATGGCCGGAACGCTGGCGGGATTTCTGGCGCGCGATTACCGGCGGGTAGCCCAGCTTCATTACGATTTCGCTTTCGTGCCGCCGCATCATCCGGTGGAAATTTTCGCCCAGGCGTTGCGCGCCATCGGCGAGCCGATCTTTGGCCGGAGCGCACGCGAGGTCTCCATCGCGCGCCTTCTGGCGCAATTGTTCGAGACCACGCGGCGCTTCGACATGCAGGCCCAGCCGCAGCTGGTGCTGCTGCAGAAGACCATGGTGGTGGTGGAAGGGGTGGCGCGCAATCTCGATCCCGATTTCGATATCTGGGAAGCGGCGCGTCCGGTGGCGGAGCGCTGGGTCTCCGACAATCTGGGTCCCGAAGCACGGCTGCAGCGGGCGGCGGAGGGCGTGAGCGCCTTGGGCAAGTTGGCGGAGGATCTGCCACAATTGGTGCGCAACGCCGAGCAGCTTTCCCAGATGGTGGCGGAGGGCGGGGTCAGGCTTCATCCCGACACGGCGCGCGAGATTGCCCGCGAGCAAGACCGCAAAGACCGTCCCCTGCGCGTTGCGTTGATCGCGTTTCTGACCCTGGTCGCCGCGCTTCTGTTATGGCGCTGGCGCGCGTTCTTTTGACAGGAGCGTCGGCCAGGAAAAGTGTGAAGCGTGCGGAACATGCGGAACGGTTGCCGCTACGCTGACGCTAGGTAACTCCGTCAGGCCGTGCGACCACGCGAAAGGATCGCGAAGCGGGTGGTGAGTAGCACCGCCGCAACCAGAAGCCCGAAGGCCAGGCCCAGCCAGATGCCCAGCCCCTGCATTTTAAAGCCGAAGCCCAGCAAGGCACACATGGGCGCGCCAGCCAGCCAATAGGACGCGCCGGCCAACCACATGGGGCCACGCGCGTCCTTCAGACCGCGCAAGCTCATCGAGGCCGTGACCTGCAACCCGTCCATCAACTGAAACCCGGCCGCAACATGCAGGAAGGTGACTGCCAGCGTCAGCACGTCGCGATTGGCGCTGCTGTCCGGCAGCCAGAGCGCGGCGATGCTGTGCGGAAAAACCAGCAAGACCAGCGCGGCGCAAAGCATGAAGATGGCGCCCAGCCCCATGGCGGTAAAGCCGGCGCGCCGGGCGCCATATATGTCGCCAGCTCCGGCCGCGAGCCCGACCCGCACCGTGGCTGCCAGCCCGATCCCCAGCGGCACCATGAAGGTAAGCGAGGGAATGGTGATGGCGATCTGATGCGCCGCGAGCATCGCGATGCCGAAGGTTCCCATCGCCAGAGTGGCGGCGTTGAACAGCGCCACTTCGAACAGCATGGTGATACCGATCGGCAGTCCCAGATGGAACAATTCGCGCAACGATGCCCAATGCGGCTTGCCGAAACGGCGCAGGAAGCGATAGGCGCGAAGCTCAGGCAGGACGAGTGCGATGATCGCCATCGCGATCAGGGTGAAGAGATTGGAGGAAGCGCTGGCAAAGCCTGCGCCCACCAGGCCGAGCCGGGGAAAGCCGAAATGGCCAAAGATCAGCACATAATCGCCCAGCGCATTGAACAGGATGGCAAGCCCCATCACCACCATGGGCGGGACCGGCCGGCTTAGCGAAGTGGAGAAATTGCGCAGCACCTGGAAGGCGAGCGAGCAGGGCAGTCCGAACGCCAGGGCAGTGGTATAGATACCGGCATCCGCCGCCAACTGCGGCTCTTGGCGCGCCAAGAGCAGAATATCGCGCGTGAAGAACAGCGCCGTCAGCAGCGGCGGCGTCATCAGCGCCACCGACCAGAGCCCCATTCGCACGACAAGCCGAATTTCGCGTCGTTCGCGCGGCTTCATTGACCGAGAATGGCGGCCAACCACATGCGCGATCATGGGCGCGACGGCGGAGACCGGCCCGGTGCCGAGCAGCCAGATGAAAAAGAACACGGTATTGCCGATGGCGCCCGCCGCCAGCGATTCCTTGTTGTAGTGCCCCAGCATCACCGTGTCGGTGGCCAGGATGATCATCTGCGCGAGCTGCGTGGCCGCCATCGGCACCGCCAGGCGCAAAAGCTCGCGCGCCTCCGCCGCCCAGGCGGAAACGCTGTGCCCCGTGATGCGGGGACCGGGATTGGTGACTTCCAGACCGGCGTCCATGGGGTCTTTTACGGGATTCGGATGACAAAAGGGCGCAAAGCGGTCATGCACGGATTGGCATGTAACCTTTCTGGCGGCTAGCGTGCCGGTCATGTCGATTTGGAACATCGCGCATCGGGGCGGGGCGGGGCTTCGGCCTGAGAACACGCTGGCGGCTTTCGGCCATGCCGTCGCGCTTGGCTGCGACGGCGCGGAGCTCGATGTTCAGCTTTCCGCAGATGGCGTTGCGGTCGTTCATCACGATTTTTGCCTCAACCGTGCCTTGACCCGGCGTGATGGCCATTGGCTGGCGGGTGAAACATCCCAGGTCAAAGATTTGTCTTTCGCCGAGCTCAAGCTTTTCGATCTTGGCCGTCCGGATCCTCCCAGCGACTATGCGCGCGACCATCCTGGTCTTGTGCCCGTGGATGGCGCCCGGATTCCGTCCTTGGCGGAGGTAGCGGCGCTTTGCCCTAGGCAGTTCCATCTTTTGGTCGAGTTGAAGTCTTCAAGCGATCCTCGCTCCGCAGATCCCACCGCCTTGGCGGATGCCGCGTTCGACGTCATGGCCGATCAGCTGGAGCGCACGATCTTCGTGGGATTCGACTGGCGCGGCCTGACCCGGATCAAGCAGCGATCTTCAGCCGCGCGCTGCTGGTTTACCACCGATAAGCTCCAAGGCGACGCGCAACCTGTGCTGGACTTCATCAAGGCGGCCGGCGGGCAAGGCTGGTTTCCCTGCTATCAGGACGCTACGGCGGAGAATATTCATTCAGCGCGCCATCGCGGGCTCCAGGTAGCCGCCTGGACCGTGAACGAGCCCGCCGAAATGAAGCGTCTGATGGCGTTCGGGCTGGATGCGATCTGCACCGACCGTCCGGACCTTCTAAAATCCCTCGAACAAAGCGGTTGAAAGATACCGCTCCGCGAAGGAGGGAATGACAGCGACAATGGTCTTGCCTTCATTTTCCTTGCGCGCGCCGACCTCAAGCGCCGCCGCGATCGCGGCACCTGAGGAAATGCCGACCGGAATGCCTTCCAACTTGGCCGCCTGGCGCGCCGCCTCCAACGCCGTTTCGTTGGAGATGGTGATGATCTCGTCGATCACCTTGCGATCCAAAATGGCGGGCACGAAGCCGGCGCCCAGGCCTTGGATCTTATGCGGTCCGGGCTGGCCGCCGGACAGCACGGCACTGTCCTCCGGTTCCAGCGCGATCATCTGGACACTGGGCTTTCTGGCCTTCAGCACCTGACCAACGCCGGTGATGGTGCCGCCGGTGCCAACGCCGGAGATCACGATGTCCACCTTGCCCTCGGTGTCGTTCCAGATCTCCTCGGCCGTGGTGCGGCGATGGATGTCGGGATTGGCGGGATTCTCGAATTGCTGGGGGATCACGGCGCCGGGAATCTCTTTCATCAATTCTTGCGCGCGGGCGATGGCGCCTTTCATGCCCTTAGCGGCGTCGGTCAGTTCCAATTCGGCGCCCAAGATCAGAAGCATTTTGCGCCGTTCGATCGACATGGATTCCGGCATCACCAGGATCAGGCGATAGCCCTTGGCGGCGGCAACGAAGGCCAGCGCGATGCCCGTGTTGCCCGAGGTGGGTTCGACCAGGGTGGATTTTCCGGGCGCGATCTGGCCTTTCTTCTCCATCGCTTCGATCATGCCCACACCGATGCGGTCTTTGACCGACGCGATGGGGTTGAAAAATTCTAGCTTGAGCAGAATGTCGGCCTTGGCGCCGGCGTCCTTCGCCATGCGGTGAATGCGGACCAGGGGCGTATCCCCGATGGTTTCGGTGATGGAATTATAGACGCGGCCTCGGCCGGGCTTTCCGGTCTGCATGGATGCTCCCGTCAGATTGCGAAATCGGTACTGGCGCCGCCGGCGATATCCACGCCATGGGCGCGCGCGCGCTGACAGAGGTCCTCGATCGAGATCGAGTCCAGCTCCGTCATAATGCCATCTTGCAGCTTCTGGATCAGCGGCGCGACAATGCGCACGCCAAGCTCTGAACGCGGGCGGACTTTCTCTTCCTCGCCATCCTCGATGCTTTCCGCCACACGCACCACATCGCCGACGGAAATGCGGCGCCGTTCCCGCGCCAGGCGATAGCCGCCGCGCGGTCCGCGCACGCCTTTGAGAACACCGGCCCGCACCAATTGCTGCATTACCTGCTCCAGATAGCGCTGCGGCACGCCCTGGCGCGCGGTGATCTCCTTGGCCTGCACCGGTTCGGGCCGGGCGTTGAAGGCGATGTCGATCACTGCTTCCAGCGCCAGCAAAGTCTTGCGTGAGAGCCGCAGCATCATGGCGTCTTCACCGTCATGCCGGTCGAGCCGAAGCCGCCCGCGCCGCGCGCGCTCTCGGATAAGCTTTCGCTTTCCACCAGCATGGCCTGCTCATGGCGGGCGATCACCATCTGCGCGATCTTGGTGCCGCGCTTGATCAGGAAGGGCTCGGCGCCATGGTTGATGAGAATGGCCTTGATCTCGCCGCGATAGTCGCTGTCGATGGTGCCGGGCGCATTCAACACGGTGACGCCATGGTTGAGGGCGAGGCCTGAGCGGGGACGCACCTGTGCTTCAACCCCCAGCGGCAGTTCGATGGCGATGCCGCACGGAATGGCGGCGCGCTGACCGGGCAGGAGCTCGATCTCATCATCGATGGCCGCTAGAAGATCGAGGCCGGCCGACCCGGTGGTCGCATAATGCGGCAGCGCCAGATCATGCCCATGGGGCAGGCGCTTCAATCCTACTTTCATGCCGTTTTTCCTGAAATTGCTGGGTGATGTGCTGAACCAGGCGACGTGCCACATCGGTCTTGGACATTTCCGGCCAACTTTCCTCGCCGGTCGCCGTAATCAGATGGACTTGGTTGCGATCCCCGCCCATCACCGCGCCGGAGACGTCGTTGGCCAGGATCCAGTCCGCGCCCTTGCGCACGCGCTTGGCAACCGCGTTGGGCACCACATCGTCCGTTTCGGCCGCGAAGCCCACCACCAGCCGCGGCCGCTGCTTGTGATGCGACAGGGTCGCCAGGATGTCAGGATTTTCCACCAGTTTTATCGCCGGGGCCAGGCGGTCGCCGTCCTTCTTGATCTTGCTGTTGGCAGCGAGGTCGGGCCGCCAATCGGCCACGGCCGCGCTCATGACCGCGATGTCGGCGGGCAGTTCGGCTTCGCAGGCCGCCAGCATTTCGCGCGCCGTGGTGACCTTCAACAATCTCACATCGGCGGGCGGCACAATCTCAACCGGCCCGGAAACCAACACAGTGTCCGCGCCCGCGCTGGCCAAGGCATGGGCGATGGCATAGCCCTGTTTGCCTGAGGAGCGATTGGCCAGGAAGCGCACGGGGTCGAGCGGCTCCTGCGTGGGTCCGGCAGTGACCAAAGCCTTCAGTCCGTTCAGCGCGCCACCGCGCGCAGCAAATGCTCTTTCGATCGCCGCGACGATCTCCAGCGGCTCCGCCATGCGGCCGGGGCCGAACTCGCCGCACGCCATTTCGCCGTCATTGGGTCCGATGAAAAGCACGCCGTCCGCGACCAGCGTCCGAGCGCTGCGCTGCACCGACGGGCTTTGCCACATGCGGACATTCATGGCCGGCGCCATCAGGATCGTCTTGTCGGTGGCCAGAAGCGCAGTCGAAGCCAGGTCATTGGCGAGGCCCGACGCCAATTTTCCCATCAGGTCTGCCGTGGCCGGCGCGACAACCACCAGATCGGCGGCGCGGGACAATTCAATGTGCCCCATCTCGCTTTCATCGGTCAGGCTGAAGAGGTCAGAAAAGACCTTGTCACCGGTCAGCGCGGCCACCGAGAGGGGGGTGACGAATTCCGCGCCCGCGCCGGTTAGAATGGCTTTCGTCCTGACGCCGCGTTCCGCCAGCCGCCGGATCAGGTCCAAGGATTTGTAGGCGGCGATGCCGCCGCCGATGATGAGCAGGATGCTTTTGCCATTCATTGCTGTAAAATCCGGGAGACGTAGAAAAATACGACGATGTCGGCGGAGAATATAACGAACCACGCTCATTAAGTGTAGTTCTTCAACAATCCCAAAATAATAGGGGAAGATCAAGAACTTGGGAAAAGGTCCCGGGTTAATGATTCGCTAATCCTCCTATGGTCATATGAAGGCTGGCCTTGGGGGGCTGTGACATGGCGTTGTCGAAATCCGGCCTGGATTGGCCGGTCAAAACCCGGCTAACGACGGGTGAAATTATGCGTTTGGCTTCTGATTTCGCGGAGGAACACGGCGCCGACGCCTGTGACTACGCCTATCGCGCTGTGGTCAGCTTCGAACGCGAAGGCGAAGGCGAGCGCGCCTATTTCTGGTTTCTGCTTCTGATCATGCTGGGCGACATCACCAGCAATAAGCTGAATCCGGACGGCCTTCTGACGATCCACTAGCTTTACCCCATCTGTCTGCCAGCCCTGTGCTTGGCGCTCCGGCTCACGCCTATGCGCTGGCAAGCGGCCTGGCAGCCATTCGGTACGCTGGCGCTACTGCACTCCTGCCAAAAAGTTTGGAATGCGGTAGCATGGCCGCTCAATCGTCTTAGGACAGCATGCCTCTCGATCCGCTGGTGAAGGCTTTTCTCGATCAGGCGGCGGCGATCCCACGTCCCAAACCGTGGGAGATGCCGCTTGGCGCCATGCGCCAAAGCTTTGCCGGCATGATGGGGCTGGTGGGCCGGGCGGATGTCCCGGTCGGCAAAATCGAGAATTTCAAAATCCCCGGCCCCAGGGGTGAGATATCCGCGCGCGCCTATGCCCCTGTTGCGGTCGGCGGTGGGGCGATGCCGGCCTTGGTTTATTTTCACGGCGGCGGTTTCGTGGTGGGCGATCTGAACACCCATGACGGGCTCTGCCGCCTTTTCACCCATGAAGGTGGCTTTCGGGTGATCGCCGTCGAATATAGTTTGGCGCCGGAAAACAAATGGCCTCAACCGCTGGAAGATGCCGCCGCGGCGCTGCGCTGGGTTTTCGACAATGCCAGCGCGCTCGGCGTCGATGCCGGACGGGTCGCGGTGGGCGGCGATTCTGCGGGTGCGCTGTTGACGGCGTCGCTGACCCATCAGGTGAAGGAAAAAGGCGGCGCGGCGATCGCGTTTCAGCTTCTGATGTTTCCTTCGACCGACCTGGCTGGTCACTTCGCTTCGATGGAGAAATTCGCCACCGGCTATTTCATCGATAAGCGCACGCTGGATTGGAACAATGAACAATTGTTGCCGCCCGGTTTCGACCGCGCTTCGCCCGCCATCTCACCGCTTCGCGCCAAGGAATTCGCCGGCCTGCCACCGGCCTATATCATGCTGGGCGGCTATGATCCGCTGCATGACGAAGGTCTCGCCTATGCCGATAAATTGCGGGAAGCGGGCGTGACGGCAACCGTCGCCGATTATGGCGACATGGTGCATTGTTTCATTTATCTGCAGACGGTGCTGCCGCAGGCGCATGAAGCGGTGGCCGATGCGGCGAAAGCGGTGCGCGAGGCTCTTGCGGCGGCGTGACGCAGGGGCGAGGCGAAGCCTTACTTGATCTTGCCTTCCTTGAACTCGACATGCTTGCGCAAGACGGGGTCGTATTTCTTGATCGTAAATTTTTCCGTCATCGTGCGGGTGTTCTTCTTGGCGACATAGAAGAAGCCGGTATGGCCTTCGCTGTTGAGGCGAATTTTGGCAGTGGTGGGCTTGGCCATGGCAGTGCTCCAGAAGAACAGATCGAGAGGGGCGGTTTTTGAGGGAAGGGGCCTGGGCTGTCAAGCCGAAGGCTCAAATCCTTGAAATTCAATGCTTTTTCGGCTTGAAGCGCCGCTTTTCCGGGCGCTTGGAGGACTTGTCGGGCCTGACCGCGGGATGGCGGCGGGCGGGCTTTGCTTCCGATTCCGCCAGTTCAAAGCGCAACCCTCCCGTCACGGGGGCCGCCTCCCTCAGTGTGACTTTCACCATATCGCCCAGCCCATAGACCGCGCCCGTGCGCTCGCCGCGCATCGCTTGGGCACATTCGTCGAAGCGGAAATATTCAGGGCCGAGCGAGCGGGCGGGCAGCAACCCCTCTGCGCCGAGATCCTTCAACCGAACAAAAAGGCCGAATTTTGTGACGCCCGTGATGCGAGCTTCGAACACTGCGCCCACGCGATCTTCCATGAAGGCGGCGACATAGCGGTCGGTGGAATCGCGCTCCGCCGCCATGGCGCGCCGCTCGGTCATCGAGATCACCTCCGCGATCTTGGGCAATTCCTTGATCTCGCGGTCGGTCAGGCCGTCGCCGCCGCTCAGTTTCAGACCGCGGATCAAAGCGCGATGCACGATCAAATCGGCATAGCGCCGGATGGGCGAAGTGAAGTGCGCATATTTTGCCAGGTTCAGGCCGAAATGGCCGATATTGGCGGCATCATAGATGGCCTGCGCTTGGCTTCTCAGCACGACATCGTTCATCACCGCTTCATGCGGCGTGCCTTTGGCCTGCGCCAGAATGCGGTTGAAGGTGCGCGGCTCGATCACCTGACCCTTGGCGAAATTGATGTTCAGCGTCTTCAGAAAGTCGGAGAAGGCATACATCTTCTCGCGCGTAGGGGCGCCATGCACGCGATAGATCAAGGGCGTGCGCGCTTTCTCCAGTGCCTCGGCGGCTGCAACATTGGCCAGCACCATGAATTCCTCGATCAGCCGCATGGATTCCAGTCGCTCGCGGAAGGCGATGGAAGCGACATGGCCGTCGGCCCCCAATTGGATGCGCCGCTCGGGCAGGTCCAAGTCCAGCGGATTGCGCTTTTCTCGCGCGACTGTGAGCGTCTTGTAGGCGGCCCATAGATCGGCCAGTGCCGCCCGCACGGACGCGCTCATCTCGGCGTCCGGGTTGCCATCGAAGGCGGCCTGGGCGCGTTGATAAGTGAGCCGCGCCGCGGAGCGCATGACCCCGCGCAGGAATTTGTGGCTACGCTGGTGGCCGTTGGCATCGAACACCATGCGCACCGCCAGACAGGGACGGTCTTCGCCTTCCTTCAAGGAGCAGAGATCGGCCGAAAGCTCTTCCGGCAGCATCGGCACCACCCGGTCGGGAAAATAGGCGCTGTTGCCGCGGTTGAGGGCTTCCTTGTCGAGAGCGGACCCCGATGTCACATAATGGGCGACATCGGCGATGGCGACGAGAACGATGTGACCGCCCTTGTTGGCGTCATCATCGTCTGGTCCGGCCCATACCGCGTCGTCATGATCGCGTGCATCCACCGGATCGATGGTGAGAAGGGGCAGCGACCTGAGATCGGTGCGACCGCGTGGATCGATGGCTTTGGCGGCCTTGGCTTCATCCAGCACGCTCTGTGGAAACGCGGTCGGGATGCCATGGGCATGAATGGCGATCAGGCTGATGGTCTTGGGACTGTCCATGCTGCCGATGCGTTCGACCACTCGCACGCGGGGAAAACCGGCGACCTTGCGGCCGGTTGGTTCGCACAGCACAAGGTCGTTGTTCCTGGCGCCCGCGGCATCGACTTTTTCCAGCGCATATTCGGCGCGCGCCTTGCGATCCACCGGCACGACCCGGAAATGCGCGCCGGATTCGCGGATCACGCCCAGAAGACGTTGCGGTCCCGCTTCGCTTTCCAATGTCCGGATGACACTGGCTTCATAGGCTTCGCCGTGCCGTTCCAGTCGCGCCAGAATGCGTGCGCTCTTGCCGGGCGCCGAGCCGCTCTTGGGCGGGGCGACATAAATGACCGGCGGCGCGGCATTACTCTGCCAATCGAGCGGTCGCGCCAGCACTTCGCCATCGGCGTCGGTGCCGGTAATTTCCAGCACGGCCACTTCGGGTAATTCTCCGGCCTTGGTCAGGCCGCGTTTTGCCTGTCCGGCGATCGCGCCCTCGGCTTCCAGCTCGCGTAAAAGGCGCTTCAGCAGAATGCGGTCGGAGCCCTTCAACCCGGTAAGCCGCGCCAGGTCGCGCTTGGTCGCGCCAGGATGCTCGGCCAGAAGCGTCAGCAGGCGGGCCTTGTCGAGCTTCGGTGCGTTGGTGCGCGCCAATTATTCGCCTGCGACCGGCTCGGGCTTTTTCTTGGTTTTGGCGACCGGCTTCTTCTTGGTGGGCGCAGCCTTGGCTGCTTTCTTGGCAACAGAGTCGGGCTTGGCGTCGGCCTTGGCTTTTGGCTCCGCCTTCGGTTTTGCAGGAGCCTTCGTTTTTTTCTTCTTCTTGCCGCCGCCTTTGGCTGCGCGCTCGGCGATCATCGCCAACGCCTGCTCCAAGGTCACGTCCATCGGGTCGTTGCCCTCGGGAATGGTGGCGTTGGTTTCGCCATCGCTGACATAGGGACCATAACGGCCCTTCAGCACCTTGACAGCTTTGCCGTCGCCGTCCTGTCCCAATTCTTTCAGGGCCTGCGGTCCGCGGCGTCCACCGCCTTTGGCTTTCTTTTCCGCCAGGATCGTGACGGCGTGATTGAGACCAATGGCGAAGACGTCGTCAGGCGATTCCAGCGATGCGTATTTGCCGTCATGGGCGACATAGGGCCCGAAACGGCCGAAATTCGTCGTGATCATCTTGCCGTCTTCGGGATGGGCGCCCACTTCGCGCGGCAGCGACAGCAGCTTGACCGCCAGCGCCAGATCGACGGCGGAGGGATCGGTTCCTTTGGGAAGGCCGGAGCGCTTGGGTTTCTTGTCTTCGCCCAATTGCACATAGGGCCCGAAACGGCCCGCGCGCAGCGTCACTTGTTGATCCGTGCCGGGGAAGAGGCCCAGTTCGCGCGGACCGGCGTCGCCTTCGCCCGGCTTGGCGCCGATCTGGCGGGTGAATTTGCACTCGGGATAGTTGGTGCAGCCCACAAAGGCGCCGAAGCGGCCCAGCTTCAGATTGAGGCGTCCGTCGGCGCAGGCGGGGCATTTGCGGGGATCGGCGCCGTCTTCGCCCGCAGGGAAGATGTGCGGCGCCAGCACCGAATCGAGTTCGTCGATCACGTCGCTGATCTTGAGATCCTTGGTTTCGCCCACCGCGGCCGAGAAATCCTTCCAGAAATCCCTGAGCAACTGCTTCCAGTTGAGTTCGCCCGCAGAGACTTCGTCCAATTTCTCTTCGAGATCGGCCGTGAAGTCGTATGCGACATAGCGATGGAAGAAGCTGTTGAGGAAGGTGGTGACCAGTCGGCCTTTGTCTTCGGGATAGAAGCGGTTGCGATCCATCCGCACGTAGGCGCGGTCGCGCAAGGTGGAAAGGATGGTGGCGTAAGTGGATGGCCGGCCGATGCCCAGCTCCTCCAGCTTTCGCACCAGGCTGGCTTCGGAATAGCGCGGCGGCGGTTCGGTGAAATGCTGCGCCGGCGTCACTTTTTCAACTTTGCCGGCCTCGCCTACCGCGACCTTGGGCAGTTTCGAGCCTTCTTCATCAGAGGCGTCATCTTCGCCTTCCAAATAAAGCGTCAAAAAGCCGTCGAACAAGGTGACCGTACCGGTGGCGCGAAGGGTGATCTTCTTGTCGGCGGAGATCACATCCACCGTGGTGCGTTCCTGCTCGGCACTTTCCATCTGGCTGGCGACAGCGCGCTTCCATATCAGCTCATAAAGACGGGCGGCGTCGGCATCGAGATAACGCGAGACTTCCTCCGGCGTGCGCGCAAAACCGGTCGGCCTGATCGCTTCATGGGCCTCCTGCGCGTTCTTGGCCTTGCTGGTATAGACGCGAGCGTTCTGCGGCACATAGCGGGCGCCATATTTGCTGCCGATTACTTCGCGCGCTTCGGCGACGGCTTCCGGCGCCATGGTAATGCCATCGGTCCGCATATAGGTAATAAGGCCGACCGTATCGCCGCCGATATCGACGCCTTCGTAAAGACCTTGTGCCACCTGCATGGTCCGCTTGGCGGCAAAGCCAAGCTTGCGCGCCGCCTCCTGCTGCAAAGTCGAGGTGATGAAGGGCGGGGCCGGGTTGCGCTTGACCGGCTTGGCCTCGACGCTGCCAATGGCGAATGTCTGAACCTCAATCGCCTGGACAGCGCGTTTCGCGTCAGCCTCGTTGCCGAGCGAAAGCTTTTCCAGCTTCTTGCCGTCCAGCTGGATCAGGCGGGTGGAGAAATCACCCTCCTTGGTGGAGACATCGGCATCGATGCTCCAATATTCCTGGGCCTTGAAGGCTTCGATCTCGGCCTCGCGTTCCACCACCAGGCGAAGCGCAACGGATTGTACCCGACCGGCGGAACGCGCGCCCGGCAGCTTGCGCCACAACACCGGCGACAGGGTGAATCCCACCAGATAGTCCAGCGCCCGGCGCGCCAGATAAGCGTCCACCAACTCTTCGTGAATTTCGCGGGGATGGGCCAGGGCTTCGAGGATGGCCGACTTGGTGACCGCGTTGAACACCACCCGCTCGACCGGTATCTTGCCCAGCACATGCTTCTGCTTGAGCACTTCCAGGATATGCCAGGAAATGGCTTCGCCTTCCCGGTCCGGGTCGGTCGCCAGGATCAGCTTGTCGGCGCCCTTCACGGCGCTGGCGATGTCCTTGATCTTGGCCTGGGCGCGGGCATCCACGTCCCACACCATGGAAAAGTCGTCGTCTGGCTTGACCGAGCCGTCTTTGGAGGGAAGGTCCCGGATATGCCCGAAACTGGCCAGCACCTTATAGTTGCTGCCCAGATACTTATTGATGGTTTTGGCTTTGGCGGGGGACTCGACAACGAGAACGTTCATACCGGCTGCTTTGGACCTTTTGGGCGGCTTATCTGGGGTCGCTGAGCCGGATGACAAGGCGGGAACCGCAGAAGACAGCCTTTTTTGCGAAATGCGGCGGGACACTGATGGAAGGGAGACGACCCTGTCAACGTCCGCCGGCCATAGGGGGTATAACTTGTGGTTGAATAAATTCCTAATTTGCGAACTTTGCTAAACGGCAGGTCGCATCTTGAAGATTGCTCCAGCCGGGCCGTTTGCATCGAAAACATGTAGGAAAGCCTGCCTTCGCAAGCGCACAGCCGGACAAGGCGGATCCGGGTGGGAACTTGGAGCAAGATTTTTTTGCGCGGCGGCTTGCCTAAGAGGCTTGGGTCCCGTCAGGCCTCGGCGGGCGCCGTTGCCCAGCTGACCCGATTCCCGGGATGGCGGCGGCAGCGGCCTGCCAATTCCAGCTCCAGGATCACCGTGAGCACCGCGCCGGCCGAAGCGCGCGTCTGGCGAATGAGTTCGTCGATTTCGACAGGGGTAACGCCCAAAGCTTCTTCGATCGCAGGACGGATGCGATCGGCTTCGGCTTCGGCTTCGAAGTCGATGGCGGGCGGGGTAAGGGTGTCCCTCGAAGGCTCGCGGAAGCCACTTGCGATGATCGGCCGCAAAACCGCGAGCACGTCTTCGGCACCCTCCGTCAGGATCGCGCCTTCGCGGATGAGGCGGTTGGCGCCTTTGGAACGGGGATCGAGCGGCGAACCGGGCACGGCAAACACTTCGCGGTTCTGTTCCAGCGCGTAATTGGCGGTGATGAGAGAGCCGGAATGCTCGGCCGCTTCCACCACCACCACACCACGCGCCAGGCCGGAGATCAGGCGATTGCGACGGGGAAAGTGACGCGCCTGCGGCGCTTCGCCAAGCCGCATCTCGGACAAGACCACGCCACGCTCCGCGATGGCGCGATAGAGACTTTCGTTTTCGGGCGGATAAACGATATCGACACCGCCCGCCACGACCGCGACGGTCCCGGCGTCCAGCGCCGCTTCATGGGCCGCCGAGTCGATGCCGCGCGCCAGGCCGGACGCGACGACAAGACCCGCTTCGCTCAGATCCCGTGACAGGCTCCAGGCGAATTTGCGCGCCAGCGCGGAGGCGTTACGCGCGCCCACCACGGCGACCATGTCCTGTTGCAGCAGATGCGCCTGGCCGAACAGCGAAATAACCGGCGGAGGGGGATCAAGCGCCGTCAGCCCCGGCGGAAATGCTGTCTCGCAGGAAGCGATCATCCGGCCGCCAATCGCTTCCAGCAGATCCAGCTCGCGGGCGATATCCTCCTTGGGGGGCAGGACGAAACTTTTGGCGCCGCCACGCTGGGCCAGGTGCGGTATTTCCTCCAAGGCGCGCTCGGCTGTGCCAAAGCGGGCGATCAAACTCGCAAAGGTCACAGGCCCGATCTGTGGCGTGCGGGCGAGCCTGAGCCAGGCCAGTTTTGCGGCGCGATCTAGGACGATTGTCATTGCGGCTTTTTGTTTTTCGATCCGATGCGGGGTTCTTCGCCGTTCAACAAGCGACGGATATTGGCGCGGTGCATGAAAATAACCAGTATCGCGATGACGGTGGCGACGACCACATATTCGGGCTGATGGAACAGAGCCATGTAGGCCGGTGCCGCCACCGCAGTGACAAGCGCCGACAAAGACGAGATGCGCGTGATTATCGCCACGATCAACCATGTCGCGGCAGCGAGTAATGCCGCAGGCCAATAAAGCGCCAGCAGCACACCGAACGCCGTTGCAACGCCTTTGCCGCCTTTGAACCCCAACCAGGCGGGAAAGAGATGCCCAAGAAGGGCGGCGAGCGCGGCCACCAGACCCGCACTCTCGCCCCAAAAATGTCTCGCGATCAGGATCGCGACAGCGCCTTTGGCAGCATCGAAGATCAACGTCGCTGCGGCCGCCCAATATTTGCCGGTGCGCAATACATTGGTGGCGCCGATGCCGCCCGATCCGATTTTCCGCACATCCCCGCCGCCGGAGGCATAGGCGAAGAGCAAGCCGAATGGGATCGAGCCCAGGAGATAGCCCAGGATCAGCGCTTCCAAGCCAGAGAGGAGAGAGACCTGACCGATCATCGCCGACGACGATAGGGGGCTTTCTGAAGCAAATCTATCTATCGGGCGTCTTTTCCGCCGCGCGTGAAAACACACGCTCCGCTGACAAACGTCATCCGCGCCCGGCCCTGGAATTTACGGCCTTCGAAAGCGGTGTTGCGGGCGCGGGAATGAAGGTCTCTTTCATCCACGACAAAGGGCTCATCGGTGTCGATCAGCACCAGGTCGGCGGGCATGCCCTTGGCGAGGCTGCCCGCCTGAAGGCCTAGAAGCCGCGCAGGCGTGGACGTCAGGGCCGCCAGAATATGGATAAGGCCCGCTTGTCCATCGTGGAAGAGATTGAGCGCCGCAGGAAGTAACGTCTCAAGGCCCACCGCGCCGAAGGCAGCCGAAGCGAAAGTCTGCCGCTTGGTGTCGGCGCCTTGCGGTTCATGACTGGAAACAATCACGTCGATGGCGCCACTGGCGACACCTTCCACCATCGCGGCGCGGTCGGCTTCGGAACGCAGCGGCGGCTTCACTTTGCGGAAGGTGTAATAGCTGCGCACGTCGAGTTCGTTGAGCAGCAGATGATGGGCAGCGACACCGCAGGTAATCGGCAGCCCCGAGCGCTTCGCCGCGGTGATCGCATCCAACGCCGCGCGAGTGGAAATCTGCCCGAAATGGTAGCGGGCGCCTGTCAGCTCGACCAAGCGGATATCCCGCTCCACGATGATGGCTTCCGCCAGCGCCGGTGCCGCCGGCAGGCCCAAACGCGTGGCGAATTCGCTTTCGGTGATGGCAGCATTCGCGACCAGCTCGGGGTCTTCGGCGTGGCCCGCCACCAAAGCATCGAAGGTGGCGGCATAGGACAGCGCGCGCCGCATCACCCGCGCATTGGCGACTGTGCGGTCACCATCCGTGAAAGCCACGGCGCCCGCCTCCTTGAGGAGGCCGATCTCCGTCATCACTTCGCCATTCAAGCCTTGGGTCAAGGCCGCCATCGGCGCCACATGCACCTTGGCGGTGGCCTGGGCGCGGCGACGGATGAAATCCACCAGCGACGGCTCGTCGATCACCGGGTTGGTGTTGGGCATGGTGACGATGGTGGTGACACCGCCGGCCGCTGCCGCTTCACTGGCCGATGACAGGCTCTCGCGGTGCTCGCTGCCGGGCTCGCCGGTAAAGACCCGGCAATCGATCAGGCCCGGCGCCAGCACCAGGCCTTTGCAATCGATCACTTCGGGGTCGCGCGGTTCGGCGTCGTTGAAAAGCCTGGGGCCGATATCGGCGATACGGCCGTTCTCGACCAGAAGCCCGCCTTTGGTGTCCAAGCCCGAGGCCGGATCGATCAACCGCGCGTTGCGGAAGGCCAGGCGGCCGGTTTTTCCGCTGGGCGTCATAACATCCCCCGCGGCTCTGTTTCATTGCGCGCGAGTCCGCGCGCGAGGGCGTCCAACACCGCCATGCGGATCGCAACGCCCATCTCCACCTGCTCGGCGATCAGGCTGACATCCAGATCGTCGGCGATGTCGGAGGCGATTTCCACGCCTCGGTTCATCGGGCCCGGATGCATCACCAGCGCGCCTGGCTTGGCATGGCTGAGTTTCTCGCGGTCCAGGCCATAGAAGCGGAAATATTCCCGGCTCGATGGTACGAAGGCGCCGGTCATACGCTCCAGCTGTAGGCGCAGCATCATCACGATATCGGCGCCGGCCAAGCCTTGTTTCATATCGGTGAAGATTTCGACCCCGAAACGGTCCGCTTCGGCGGGCAGCAAGGTGCGCGGTGCAATCAGGCGCACGCGCGCGCCCAGCATGGCGAGCAGCCGGATATTGGAGCGTGCTACGCGGGAATGCAGGATGTCGCCGCAGATCGCCACGATCAGGCCTTCGATGCGGCCCAGGCGGCGGCGAATGGTCAACGCATCCAGAAGCGCCTGGGTGGGATGCTCATGGGCGCCGTCGCCGGCATTGATAACGCTGCAATCGAGCTTGCGCGAGAGGAGTTCGGCGGCGCCGGAATCCTGATGCCGCACCACCAGAATATCCGGCCGCATGGCGTTTAAGGTCGAAGCAGTGTCGATCAGGGTCTCGCCCTTGGAGACCGACGATGTCTTGACCGACATGTTGAGCACATCGGCGCCCAACCGCTTGCCCGCCAGCTCGAAGCTGGACTGGGTGCGGGTGGAGGCCTCGAAGAAGAGATTGATGAGAGTCCGGCCCTCGAGCGCTTCGGCCTTTTTGTTGCTGGCCCGGCTCTGCGCCACATAGCTTTCGCCCAGATCGAGCAAACCCGTCGCTTCGGGCACGGAAAGACCTTCGATCCCAAGCAGATGGCTTGTCTTCAGGATCGGGGAGCGGTTCGCGGATGTCATTAAAGCCTGGTGTATAGCCGCCATGCCCAGCGACGGCAAGCTGCTCTTCCTGTCGCGGTTAAGCGGTCATTTCTTCCAAACTTTTGCCGGCCGGTTCGGGCAGGAACAGGAGCGCAAGCAAGGTAACCGGCACAGCGGCCATGAGAAGCTGCAGCGCGGGACCATGGGCATGGAAGTGATCGTAAAGCCGTCCCTCCAGCACCAGCGCCGCCGCCCCACCCAATATCTCCAGCAGATAGCGCAAGGCCGCGACGGTGGCACGGTAGCGGGTGGGCATGATCTCCATCGCGAAGCTCGAGATCAGCGCCTCGCCGCAGACATACCCGAAGAAGCCCATGATCCAAAAAGGCGGAAGCAGGGCTGCGGGCAGTGTTCCATAAAACATCGCAAAGCCCACGCCGGCAGTGAGGATCACCGCGAAGGCCATGGCCTTGCGGCCAACACGGTCGGAAAGCCGTCCGACATGGATCGCCAGCGCCAGGCTCAGGAAGCCGCCCGGGATGAAGAGCAGATTCATGTCCAACGGAGAATAATGCATCACGCTCTGCAGATATTTGGGCGCGAAGGCGGATGCGGGAAAGACGCCAAAACCGAAGCCGGCCGATGCGATCAGGATCAAGATCAGGCGGCCGGGAAATTGAGTCACCATTTCTTTCAGCAATTGTCCCGTCTCTAACCATTTCGACCGAGTTTTTTCCACGGCCGCGGAAGTCAAAAAGCGTTCGGTCTCCGGCAGACCGCGGCGAAGATAGCCGAGAAGGAACAGCGGCAGGGCGCCGATCACATACAGTGAGCGCCAGCCATAGGGCAGGACGTTGATGGCGACAAAGGTGAGAGACGCGAGACCCGCGCCAAAAAAATTGAGGGACGCGATGGTGCCCGCCGCCCAGCCGCGCGCCGCCGCCGCCATCTCTTCGGCGATCACCACGAAACACAGCATCTCTTCGGTGTAAGCGAAAACCCGGGTGAGGATCTGGGCCCAGACGAATTGGGGATAGGTGGCGGCGAAAGCCGAGGCCAGCGTGAACAGCGCCTGGCCGAACACTGTCACCAGCAACAGCCGCCTGCGTCCCACCAGATCGGCGGCCGAGCAGATCAGCACAGCGGCGAAGACCGCCAGACGGAAATAGGAAATGGTGGGCCCGATCTGGTTTTCGGCGATATGCAGGCTGGCCTGGATCCTGGGCACCGCCAGGCCGAAGATATTGGTGTCGTAACCGGCGAACAGGGCGGTGATGCCGACCAGCAGAAACACGCGCTCCTGCCGCCAATTTGTGGGGACCGGCGGGCGCAGAAATGGCGGCAGCCACAAAAAACGGGCAGGCGCGTTGTCGTCTCTCATGGGGAGCCTTGTTTGAGGTGGCGCAATCGGTCGAGAGCGCCTTGGAGGATATAGGCCGCCGCCATCTTGTCCACGACTTCGCCGCGGCGCCGGCGGGAGGTGTCGGCATCAAGCAGCGTGCGGGTGACGGCCAAGGTGGAAAGCCTTTCGTCCCAGAAGGCCAGGGGGATCGGGCTGTGTCCGGCCCAGTTGCGGCCAAAGGCCCGCGCCGATTGCGCGGCCGGACCGTCCGAGCCGTCGAGATTGAGCGGCAGGCCGACCACCAGGCCGCCCACTTGCTGCTCACTTATTATATTGTCCAGCCTGGCGGCGTCGGCCGCGAACTTGCCCCGTTTCAAGGTCGCCATGGGCGTCGCCACGGTCAAAAGCCTATCCGACAGGGCCAGCCCAATAGTCTTTTCCCCCAGATCGAGGCCAAGCAATCGTGTGCCCGGCGCAAGCGCCGCTTCCAAAGCATCCGGTGCCACGATCCCCATCTTGCGCGTTATAGCCAAGAGCCAGGTAGCCTTGCTAGCGGATGGCCGCCCCTTTAGCGTTCGCCACCCATGAGATGGATTTGCGCAGTTGCAGCGCTGATGGCGCTGATGGCGCCGGCCCAGGCGCGGTTGTGGAAACCGGAGCGCGAAACGCTGGCGCAGGACTATGCCGTCATTACCGATATCCGCAAAAGCCACGACGTGATCAGCGTGTTCTGGTTGGCTCCGCCACTGGCGCCCAGCTCGCCCGCCGCGCAACTCATTCTGGAACGCTATGTGATCGTGGGTGTCTCGCACGTGAAGCAGGACACGGTCACTGGCAAAACGGAGTCCACCAACCTGGATGCCGTCGAAGCTCATGACAATGACGGCAAGCCGCTGACCCTGCTCGAGGGCGACAAAGTACCCCCAACCGTGGCCGCCGTAATCACGGGCATTGGCGGGATGGCGCGACAGGCTATGGGGGTAACCGGCACCGGGATGCGGTTTTTCGCGTTCGAAGCCGGCAATATACGGGCCTGCGGCAAGGGGCGGCTGTCCGTGGTTTATGTGGGCGAGACTTATACTTACGACACTCCCATCCCAGGCTGCGGTGCGCCCTGATTGCTTGCCAGGATTGCTTGCCAGTCTGGCCCGCCCTTGCTAGCTAAGGCTCGCTTTTCAACCTCCCGAGCAACATGTCTGTAGACAAGGAAACCGTGCGCCGTATCGCCAGGCTTGCCAGGCTGGCGGTACCTGAAACGCGTCTGGAACCCATGGCCGGCGAACTCAACGGCATCTTCCAATGGGTGGAGATGCTGAATGAGGTGAATGTCGAAGGTGTGCCGGCGATGACCTCGGTCGTGGCGCAGAAGCTCAAATGGCGCAAGGACGAAGTCACCGATGGCGGTGCGGCGGACGCCCTGATGCAGAACGCGCCGGAGCGGGAAGACAGTTTCTTCGTCGTACCCAAGGTGGTGGAATGAGTGTCGCCATCGCGGTGGAAACACCCTTGTCCGATGATGTGCGCCGCCTGGTGGCGGCATTGAACGAGGTCACGCTCAAACTGACGCCGCGCGAATTCACGCATCATCTGACGGTCGAGCAGATGGCCGGCCCCGAGATGACGGTTTTCGTGGCGCGCCAAAATGGCCAGGCGATCGCGATGGGATCGCTGCGCCGCCATCCCGGCCAGGTGGGCGAGATCAAGCGCATGTACACCATGCCTGAGTATCAAGGACAGGGGATCGGCAAACGCATCCTGGCCGAGATCGAGGCCCTGTCCCGGCGCGAAGGTCTTACATCGCTGGCGCTGGAGACAGGCAACAATTTCGAGGCCGCCTTGCAGCTTTATCGCAGGGCCGGTTTTGAAAGCTGCGGTCCGCTGCTGGACTATCCCGCGACGCCCTTTACCGCCTTCTTTCGGAAATCCCTTTCTATCAGCGTGTCGGCATGAGCGAGCCCAATTTCACGACCCTGGCGCAGGCGCGTGACGCGCTGAAGGCCAGGAAGATTTCATCGACCGAGCTGACCTCGGCCTTTGTGCGCACACTGGAACAGTCGCGCGGGCTCAATGCCTTTGTCACCGAGACGCCGGAGCGGGCTTTGGATATGGCGAAGGCCTCGGATGCCCGGTTGGCGAAGGGCGAGGGCAAACCGCTGGAAGGCTTGCCGCTGGCGATCAAGGATCTGTTCTGCACCAAGGGCGTGAAGACCACCGCGGGCAGCCGCATCCTGGGCAATTTCGTGCCGCCTTATGAATCCACCGTCACCCAGAATCTCTGGAACGCGGGCGCGGTGATGCTGGGCAAGACCAACATGGACGAATTCGCCATGGGCTCGTCCAACGAAACCAGCGCCTCGGGGCCGGTGTTCAATCCGTGGCGGGCCAAGAACAGCAACGCCAATTTGGTGCCCGGAGGCTCATCGGGCGGTTCGGCCGCCGCCGTATCGGGCGATCTTTGTCTGGCCGCCACCGGCACCGATACTGGTGGCTCCATCCGCCAGCCCGCCGCCGTCACGGGAATCGTTGGCCTCAAGCCCACCTATGGCCGCTGCTCGCGCTTCGGCATCGTGGCCTTCGCGTCCTCGCTGGATCAGGCCGGCCCGATGACCAAGACGGTCCGAGATGCCGCTATCCTGCTTACCCAGATGGCGAGCGTCGATGCGAGGGATTCCACCAGCGTCGACATTCCCGTGCCCGATTACGAAAAGCAGCTGGAAGGCGGCATTCGCGGGCTTAGGGTCGGCATCCCCAAGGAATATCGGATCGACGGCATGCCCGCCGATATCGGTGCGCTATGGGAAAAAGGTGCGGCTTGGCTGAAGGCGCAGGGCGCGGAAATCGTGGAAGTCTCCTTGCCGCACACCAAATATGCGCTTCCCACTTATTATATTGTCGCGCCGGCGGAAGCGTCTTCCAATCTGGCCCGCTATGACGGGGTGCGTTTTGGCCATCGCACCGGCGGCAGTATTCGCGATATCACGGAGCTTTACGAAAAGAGCCGGGCCGAAGGCTTTGGCACCGAAGTGCAGCGCCGTATCCTGATCGGGACCTATGTGCTGTCGGCGGGTTATTACGATGCCTATTACGCCCGCGCCCAGAAGCTGCGCACCCTGATCAAGCGGGACTTCGACAAGGCGTTCGAGAACTGCGACGTGCTGCTGACGCCGGCAACGCCGGGTCCGGCTTTTGGCGTGGGCGAAAAGACCGACGATCCGGTGTCCATGTATCTGAACGACGTCTTCACCGTGACCGTCAATCTGGCAGGGTTGCCTGGCCTTTCCGTGCCTGCCGGCCTCACCGATAATGGTCTGCCTCTGGGCCTGCAGTTGATCGGCAAGGCCTTCGACGAAGGCACCGTGCTGCGCACCGGCCTGGCGCTGGAAGATGCGGCCCAGTTCCGGCACAAGCCGGCCAATTGGTGGAGAGCGGCATGAACGCGCCCGCATCGAAATTCATCAAGGGTCAGACCGGCGACTGGGAGATCGTGATCGGTATGGAAGTCCATGCCCAGGTCCTTTCCAAATCCAAATTATTCTCCGGCGCCTCGACCGAGTTCGGCGCCGAGCCGAACGCCCAGGTTTCCTTCATCGATGCCGGCATGCCGGGGATGTTGCCCGTCATCAATGGGAAATGCGTGGAACAGGCGGTCAGGACGGGGCTCGGCCTCAAATCCAAGATCAATCTGTGGAGTATTTTCGACCGTAAGAACTATTTCTATCCCGACCTGCCCCAGGGCTATCAGATCAGCCAGTACAAGAACCCCATCGTGGGCGAGGGTGAAGTCACCATCGATCTCAAGGACGGCGAAAGCCGCCTGGTGGGGATTGAGCGCCTGCATCTGGAACAGGACGCCGGCAAAAGCCTGCACGATCAGCATCCCGACAGTTCCTATGTCGATTTGAACCGCTCCGGCATCGCGCTGATGGAGATCGTGACCAAGCCGGACATGCGCTCCTCCGAAGAAGCCGCGGCTTTCCTCAGGAAATTGCGCGCCATCGTCCGCTATCTGGGCACCTGCGACGGCAATATGGACGAAGGCTCGATGCGGGCCGACGTCAATGTCTCGGTCAGGAAGCCCGGCGGACCGCTCGGCACCCGCTGCGAGATAAAGAATGTGAATTCCATGCGCTTCATTGCTCAGGCGGTGGAGTATGAGGCCCGCCGCCAGGTCGAAATCATCGAAAGCGGCGGCTCGATCAAGCAGGAAACCCGCCTGTTCGACAGCCGCCAGGGCGAGACCCGCTCCATGCGCTCCAAGGAAGAGGCGCATGACTATCGCTATTTCCCCGATCCCGATCTTCTTCCACTGGAACTGGACGCGGCTTGGGTGGCAGAGATCGAAAAATCCTTGCCGGAATTGCCGGACGAGAAGAAGGCGCGCTTCATGGCGATGGGTCTGTCGGCTTATGACGCCTCGGTGCTGGTGGCAGAACGGGATCTTGCAGATTATTACGAAGATCTGGCCAAGGGTGTGGATGCCAAGGCGGCGGCCAACTGGCTCAACAATGAAATATTGGGCCGTCTCAATCGCGACGGCCTGTCTATTTCGCAGGCACCGGTGAGCGCCGCCGCCAACAACGCCATCGTGGCGATGATCGCGGACAAAACCATATCCGGTAAGATCGCCAAGGATCTCCTCGATATTGTGTGGAGCGAAGGCGGCGATCCGCGCGCGATTGTGGATAAGCGCGGTCTCCGTCAGGTGACGGATACCGGTGCGATCGATGCGGCGATCGAAAAGGTGATCGCTTCCAACCCCGACAAGGTCGAGGAAGTGAAAGCCAAACCCAAACTCGCATCCTGGTTTGTTGGTCAGGTGATGAAAGAGACGGGCGGCAAAGCAAACCCCGCGGCGGTGAACGCGGCGCTCAAGCTGCGACTCAATTTGCCCGACTAAGGGGTGATTCGCGCAAAAATGCGCAAAGCGGTCAAATCACCTGTTAAAAGACCGCAATTTGATCCGTATACAGAATAACGCATTTAACCCTTTAAAAATGGGGATTTTCGCGATTCTGCAAAATTCGGCCATGCGCGAAAGGCCGGGTGGAGTTGCATTTTCAAATGCAAGTCTTTCATATTGTTTGCGTTTTGGGGGGTGACATGAGTCGCCTCGGACCCGAACGAACATTAGAGGAGTTGATCATGGCTGCGAAGAAAAAGGCCAAGAAGGCCACGAAGAAGAAGGCTGCTAAGAAGAAGAAGAAGAAATAGTCTGATTGACCTTAGGTCAATTTGACGCTCTCGAACCGGTCCCTTGAGGATCAGATCGATGGGCAAAGGTTATGGCCGCGGCCCCCAGGCGTTATCGCCAAGCGGGTGCCGCGGCCAAGCCCTTTCTGGGGACCTCGACTCTTATGCCTTCGTCGCTCTGCGTCGGCGATTGAACACTTGATTTCCGGGTAATTGCGCGACCTTAACGCCGCGCGGCCGCGCTAGGCCCGGTTCCCGAAAAATGACAGCATGGCTCCGCAACGCTATCGGAGTTTGTCATGGCTGCCCGCCGTAAGAAAAAGCCTACCCCTAAAAGACCCGCCAAGAAGAAGATCGCCAGAAAGCCCGCCGCAAAGGCGGCCAAGCCTATCGAGCTTTATTACTGGCCGACCCCCAATGGCTGGAAAATCTCCATCGCCTTGGAGGAGATGAAGCTTGCCTATGTCATGAAGCCGGTGAATATCGGCAAAGGCGAGCAGTTCGCGCCAGCTTTTCTGAAAATCTCGCCCAACAATCGCATGCCGGCCATTGTGGATCCGGACGGGCCCGGCGGGCGGCCAATCTCGGTCTTCGAATCCGGCGCCATCCTCCAATATCTCGGGCGCAAGAGCGGCAAATTCTATCCGACCGACGAACGCGGCCGCGCCCAGGTGGAGGAGTGGCTGTTCTGGCAGATGGGCGGGCTGGGACCGATGGCGGGTCAGGCCTTCCACTTCCTCAGCTACTCCAACGAGGATGTGAGCTACGCCAAGAAGCGCTACACCGACGAGGTGAACCGACTGTTTGGGGTGATGAACAAGAGGCTGGAAAGCCGCAAATTCCTGGCCGGAGCCTATTCCATTGCCGATATGGCCTGCTGGGGCTGGGTGATCGCAGCGATGAATTTCCAGCCGCTGGACGAATTCCCCCACCTTGCGGCCTGGCAGGAGCGCATGGCGGCCAGGCCGGCCGTCCAGCGCGGCCGTGCGCTGGGTGCCGAACTCCGCAAACCCATGACGGAAGAAGAAAAGAAAGTTCTCTTCGGCCAAAGAGCTCGTTAGCTGCCCCCATCTGTCTTCCTCAGGCAAGCCTTCGGAAAACGTTCGGCTTGCTTGGCCGCAAGCCTCAATCCCCCGCCAGCGACTTGGCCTAGTTGCCCGCTGTGCGCGCGTTCGGCCGGCGAAAGCTCCACCGGAGCTTTCGCTGCTCGGCCTCACGGGAAAGCCTGTGTTTTCGTGGAATCCAGTACCTATTCCCTAATGCCGTTTAAGGATTAGGGCTAATCGGCGTTTACCGCGTCTTAGTTTCTGCGGCTTCACCATGACCTCGCGCGAAATGAAAATTTCGCGAGGGCTTGGGAGGAAGACGGACGTGACATGCATTGATATCGATTCACTGGCGCAATATGAGCGCGATGCCAAAGTCGGGCGCGCCGATGCGCTTTACAATCTGGGGCTGGCCTATTCGACGGGGCAGGGCGTGGCGCAGGACTTCATCGCCGCGCACAAATGGTTCAACCTGGCCGCCATGCGGGGCAGCGACGAAGCCAAAAGCTGGCGCAACCAGATCGCGGGCGAGATGAACGCCGGTCAGATCGCGCAGGCGCAAAAGCTTGCGCGCGAATGGCTCAACATTTTCCGCTGATCATTTGTCCCTGCTGCGGGCCGTAGTCCCGGCGGCAGGCGCATTCAGCACGCCGACGTCGGGCGCCGGCACCGGCGCGTAAAGGTCGGCCAGGATCGTGAGAGGCTGGTCTCGCCCTGCCAGCCTGTTCTTGTAGGCCTCCATATTCTCCAAAACGCGCTGGACGTAATTGCGGGTCTCTCCGAACGGAATCTGCTCAATCCAGTCGATGGCATCCACCGCGCCCCGGCTGGGATCGCGATTGCCCGCCACCCATTTGCGCACATTGCCCGGACCGGCGTTATAGGCCGCTATCGCCAGCACCAGCGAATTGTTCCAGCTGTTGTAATGGGTCTGGAACTCGATCATGCCGAGCTTCATGTTGTAGTCGGTGTCGGTGATAAGATCGTTCGGCCGGTAGGGCAGGCTACCGATCTTGGAGGAGGTCTTGGCGGCCGACAGCATGATCTGCATCAGACCGCGCGCGCCCGCGCTGGAAATCGCCTGCGCGTCGAATTCGGTTTCCTGGCGGATCAGGGCATGCACTAGGGCGGCCTGCGGGCCGGGGCCGGAGCCCGCATAGGCCGGCAAGCCCAGGACCGGATAAGCGAAGCCCAACATGGGCTGGCCGGCATAACCGCTATTCTTGGCCAACCTGAGCGCGACATCGCGATAGCCCCAATCTGTCAGCGTCTGCAGGAATTGCCGCAGATGGGCCGGTGCCGGATAGAGCTCCGCCTCTTTGACCGCGAACAGGCGCAGGTCATTGGTCTGGCCTAGCTCGGCCAGCACCTTGATCTGGGGCATTAGCGTGTCGTTCTCGATCGCACTTCGGGCCAGCGGCACTGCCGGCGAGTCATTGAGATGCAAAACCGGCTGCGCTTCGGTCCGCGCCATCGCCAGCTGACCATAGAATGTGTCCGGGAAGGTCGCCGCGACGCGGTAATGGGCATAGGCCCCGCCGGGCTCGCCCATCGCTTCCAGCGCGCGGCCTTGCCAATATTCCGCGCGGGATTTGCTGATCGGCCGGCTCACATTGGCGGACAGGCGCTGGAACCAGGCCAGCGCTTTTTCCGGCTCCTTCAGAAAGCGCAGTTCGATGAAGCCGCCCAGGAATTGCTGCTCGACAAATTGTTCGCCGGGCGGAATCCCGGCATGCTCCGCCAATCGAAGCGCCAGGCGGGGATCGCCAGCCGCCAGTGCGTCGCGGGCCTGAACCGCGACTTCATTCCACCAGCGCTGGGTATGATCGCGGGCAAGCGCAGCCGGCTCGATGCGCAGCAGCATGGCATGGGCGGCTTTATCTTTGTCCGCCAGCCTGAGCGCCCTGGCCCAATCGAACAGCAGCGCCGGGTCGTTGGATCCCGCCACCTTCGCCAAAGCCGTACGCGCCTTGGCATAGCCGGACGCCAGCGCAATTCGGGCTTCTGCGACGGCGCGGCTTTTCGAATCCACCCGCTTCATCTGCCGTTTGGCGTCGATGACTTCGCCCCGCCACAACAACGTATCCAGCCGCGCTCGGTCGGCTTCCGGCGTCAGGTAAGCGCCGTCGGCTGACAAAATGCCGGCTTCGGTGAAGTCGTCGAAACTGCCCTCGCTCCAGCCCTGCCGGATTAGCGCGCCGCCTTGCGTCTTCTCGCCGCGCGCCACCAGGGCCTCGCCCAGGCGGATGCGCCCGGTGGGGGAGGCCGGCGTACGGGCGCCAAACCATTGCACGATCTCCTCGCGGCTCATATCGGGTGTGATGGCGGCTTCGGCCCGCGCATAGAGCGAACCACGCAGCGGCCAGCCTGTCGCCATTTTCAGGGCGGCATCGATGTCGGTGAATTTGGCGCCACTGTCCCGGTCCAGCGTATAACGCCATTGCAGAAGCTGGCGCGCCACCGCGTCCTGGCCTTGATTGCCCAACGCCATCGCCGTCACCCAGTCCGACTTGGCAGCGGCCGCGAAGGCGCGCGCAAAAAGATCATGGTCCGACGCGGACAGGATATGAAGGTTGGACGATCGTGTCGTTCCGGCATCCGGCCTCGGCTCAATCACCACTGCGGCGCCAGGCGGCACCGCCGGGGTACGCGTCTGTCCCGCCGCCATAGCGCCGCCCGCCAGAAGGGCAGCGAAGGCGATGCCGATATGCTTCAAATCCATGGCCGACATGCTTGTTGAATCGTGAAAGTCAGCTTAGACGGATGCTGCCATTCAAGGCCATAATGGAAAGCGGGCCGTATTGAGACGGCTGAACCGACGGAACTTCAGATCATGACCAGCGTGCGCGAACGCATCAAAGGCTCCATCCCCGCCCTGATCACGCCAATGAAGAACGGCAAGGTGGACGAGGCCGCGTTCCGAAAGCTGGTATCCTGGCAGATCGAACAAGGCAGCCAGGGCCTGGTGCCCTGCGGCACCACGGGTGAGTCGCCTACCTTGAGCCATGAAGAGCATGTGCGGGTGATCGAACTCTGCGTCCAGGAAGCGGCCGGACGGGTGCCGGTGATCGCCGGAGCGGGCTCCAATTCCACCGAGGAAGCGATCTCGCTGCATCGCCATGCCAAGGAAGTGGGCGCCGACGCGGTGCTTTCCGTCACCGGCTATTACAACAAGCCGTCCCAGGAAGGGCAGTACCGCCACTTCAAGGCTCTGGCCGAGGCGGTGGACATCCCGATCCTGCTCTACAACATCCCCGGCCGCGCCATCGTGGAGATCAGCGTGGAAACCATCGCGCGCCTGTCGGAGCTGCCGGCTGTCATCGGCGTCAAGGACGCCACCGCCAACTTGATGCGGCCCACGCGGGAGCGCAACGCCTGCAAGAGGGGCTGGAGATTGATCTCCGGCGAGGACGGCACCGCGCTGGGTTATATGGCCCATGGCGGCCATGGCTGCATTTCCGTCACAGCGAATGTCGCGCCCAAACTCTGCGCCGAATTCCAGGATGCCTGCTTGCGGGGCAATTACGACAGGGCGCGCGAATTGCATGACCGGCTGATGCCACTGCATGACGCCATGTTCTGCGAGCCGTCGCCCGCGCCGGCGAAATATGGCGTTTCGTTGCTGGGCCATTGCATACCGGAAGTGCGGCTGCCCCTGGTCGATCTGACCGAAGCGGGGCAGCCGGTCGTGAAGAGGGCGATGAAGGGTCTGGGCCTCGTCAGCTGATGGCCAAGAAGAAAGACGACGGCACCAAGCTGATCGCCGACAACCGCAAGGCGCGCCATGCTTACGCGATCGACAGCGTGCTGGAAGCAGGCATCGTGTTAACGGGCTCGGAAGTCAAAAGCCTGCGCAACGGCAAAGCCACCATCGGCGAAAGCTATGCTCATGCCAAGGATGGCGAGATCTTCCTGGTGAATTCCTATATTCCCGAATACACCCAGGCCAGCCGCTTCAATCATGAGCCCAAGCGGACCCGCAAATTGCTGGTTCGTAAATCCGAGATCGCCAAGCTGGCGTCGGCCACCCAGCGCGAAGGCATGACGCTGATCCCGCTCAAGATGTATTTCAACCCCAAGGGGATCGCCAAGCTGGAGCTGGGCATCGCCAAGGGCAAGAAGCTTCACGATAAGCGTGAAACCGAGAAGCAGCGCGACTGGCAACGCGACAAGGCGAGGTTACTTCGCAACCGGGGGTGAGATGCGACCGGCGAAGCCGGGCAAATCAATCCGGGGGATTGATTTGAGCATCGCCGCCCTCGCTTCGCTCGAAGAGGGGCAAGGTTTCCTAAGTTCGCTGCACTTGCTAAGAAAACCTAAGCCAACGCCGCGAGCCTGAGCGAGCGGCCGGATGTTAGCACAGGCACGGCTTATCGTTGGACGGCCATCTCCACGAGGGGAGAACTTCATGCTCGATCATATTGGCATTCCAATCAGCGACATGAAAAAATCCCGAGCCTTTTATGATAGGGCGCTCGCGCCCCTCGGCATGAGACGGATGATGGATATGGGCGATGGAGAAGACAGCCTTTTGTCATCCGGTTATGTGGCATCCGGCTATGGCGACGGGGAGCGCTTCAGTTTCTGGATCGATGTCAAACCGGTATACAAACTGCATTTCGCCTTTGCGGCAGAAAGTCGGGCCATCGTGGATGCGTTCCACCGCGCTGCCATCGCCGCCGGTGGCAAGGACAATGGCGCGCCAGGTCTTCGGCCGCACTATCACAAGGATTATTATGGCGCCTTTGTGCTGGACCCAGACGGCCACAATGTCGAAGCCGTTTGCCGCAAGCCGGAATAGCTAAAGTTCGGCCAGCGTCTTCGCCTTGCCGACGACATCTTCGAACATCTTCGTGGTCAGAACGCCGGTATTGGTGTTGTAGCGCGAGCAGTGATAGCTCGAGATCAGTTGGAATTTCCCGATCTCGTAGATCGCGCCGTGCTTGAAGGGATAGGCCGCGATCCGTGCCCCCAGGGTTTTCAGCACGCTGTCATGGGCGATCTTGCCCAATGCGAGGATCGCCTTCAACCTGGGCATGGTCTCCAATTCGCTAACCAGGAATTGGCGGCAGGTCTTGATTTCCGAGGGCTCGGGCTTGTTCTGCGGCGGCACGCAGCGCACCGAATTGACGATCCGGCAATCGACCAGTTCCAGCGTGTCGTCGATGCGCTCGTCATAGACGCCTTCGGCAAGTCCCAGCTTCAGCAAAGTCGCGTAAAGCAGATCGCCGGCCCAGTCGCCGGTAAAGGGGCGGCCGGTGCGGTTGGCGCCCTGCAGTCCTGGTGCAAGACCCGCGATCGCCAGCCGGGCAGTGAGGGGACCAAAACTCGGCACCGGCGCATTGAACCAATCCGGATATTTTTTCCGATTGTCGGCCCGGAAGGCGGCAAGCCGGGGACAAAGTGGGCAGTTATGCGGCGGGGAGGCGGGTGGTTTCACCCGCATCGCTTAAACGGATCAGGCCGTAGGCGCAAATTGTGGAACTTTGCCGCCTTCGCGGGCGATCTGGCTCTTGAGATCGTCGAGTTCGATGAAATTGTCGGCTTGGCGGCGCAGTTCGTCGGCCACCATGGGCGGTTGGGTGCGAATGGTGGAGACGACAGAGACCCGGCGGCCTTTGCGCTGCACCGCCTCGACCAGCCGACGGAAATCGCCATCGCCGGAAAAGATCACCACATGATCCACGGAAGCCGCCATCTCCATCACATCGATGGCAAGCTCGATGTCCATATTGCCCTTGACCCTGCGGCGACCCTGGGTGTCGGTGAATTCTTTGAGCGGCTTGGTCACCACGGAAAAGCCGTTGTAATCCAGCCAGTCCACCAGGGGACGGAGCGGCGAGAATTCCTGGTCCTCGGCCACCGCTGTATAATAGAAGGCGCGCACCAAGGTGCCTTTGCGTGCGAACAGTTCCAACAGGCGCTTATAGTCGATATCGAATTGAAGGCCTTTGGCCGCGCCGTAAAGGTTGGCGCCGTCGATGAACAGAGCGAGCTTCTCGGACGGATAGAAGAGCATAATGGCCTCCAAAAAATCGGCCCCGGAAAGGGACGTGGGCGAAGCGCCCAAAATCTTCATTGCGCTAGGCGCGAATATTCCCTCGGCTGCCGGTCCGCCTGGCGCCACGCTCAGAGCGGCTTTGGCAGCGCTCGAGGCAAAAGGCTTGCAAATCCTGACCGTTTCCACGTTTCGTCAGACCGAAGCCTGGCCCGATCCCAACGATCCGCCTTTCACAAATGCCGTTGCTCAAATCCAGACCGAACTCCAACCCGTTGCTCTGCTGAGACTTTTGCACGAGGTGGAAACTGCTTTCGGGCGTGAGCGTTCCGCTCCGAATGCGCCCCGCAGCCTGGATCTGGATCTGATCGATTATGGCGGCCGGGTGGAGGCGGGCGAGGTGGAACTTCCCCATCCCCGGATAGCCCAGCGGCGCTTTGTGCTTGAGCCTTTGGCTGAGATCGCCCCCGGCTGGCGTCATCCCGCAACCGGAGAGGCGGTGGAGGCGCTCTTGGCGCGGTTGGACTAGCCCGCTTCTATTTTCTTGCTGGAATCGGGGTTTTTCTGTATGTGGCTTCTCCGAAATCCCCGTTGCTGGCCTTAGACTCCACTTTCAGAGTGGCTCGCAACAATTTGAATAAAAAGGACTATCATGGCACGTGTCACCGTCGAAGATTGCGTTGACAAGATCCCGAACCGGTTCGATCTGGTGCTGGCGGCGGGCTTTCGCGCCCGCCAGCTCTCCGGCGGGGCCGAGCCGCTTTTGGAGCGTGACCGCGACAAAAACCCCGTCGTGGCGCTGCGCGAGATCGCAGCCAAGTCGTTGAAGCCGGACGAGATCAAGGAAGACTATATCCGTTCGCTCCAGAAGCACGCCGAAGTGGACGAGCCGGAAGAGACCCGTCCGGAAGCCGACGACCGCGAGGATCCCTCGCATCGCCAGGTCACCGAGGAAGAGCTACTTCGCGCGCTCACCACGGAAGCCCAGCGGCGGGCTGAGCCGCAGCCCGAGCCCGAAGCCGACTACGAAGAGTGAGCCACGACCGCTTTTAGGCGGGCGAAACGGTCCAATGGACCGTTTCGAGTGGCGAACGCCGCGAGCTTGAGCGAGCGGCTAAGCGCTGTCTTTTTGAGCCTTGGCGTCCGTACGCTGTCGCTACGGACCGCGTGCTCACGTGCTGAAGCACGCGTCCCACGCGGCGCGCCTGGCCAAGCCTCAAAAATCCTAGCGCTTTTACCGAGACACTACCCCAAGGCGTCGCTGCCAGCCGGCCACATTCTCCATAAAAATCCTGAAATTCCGGGCTTTTAGCCGGGCCCGTTAGAGCGGGCTGGACGAATTTCCTATATAATAAGGGCATGAGTGCGCCCTCTGTCCCCAGCGCGGTCCCCCCAAAGGCCGCGACAGGTTCCCCCGTCCCCGCGGCTCCGTCGCCGCGCGGTCGCCGCCGTCTGATGCGTCAGACCGATCTGGTGGAACGGGTCACGGCTTACGACCCGGGCGCGGACGAGGCGCTTCTCAACAAGGCCTATGTCTATGCCATGACCGCCCACGGCAAGCAGTTCCGCGCCTCCGGCGATCCTTATTTCGCCCATCCGTTGGAGGTGGCGGCGATCCTCACCGAGCTCAAGCTCGATGTTCCAACCATCGTGACCGCGCTTCTGCACGACACGATCGAGGACACGCTTGTCACCTATGACGACATCAAGAAGAATTTCGGCGAGGAGATCGCAGGCCTGGTCGACGGGGTCACCAAGCTCTCTCAGCTCGAGCTTTTTTCCGAACGCACCAAACAGGCGGAAAATTTCCGCAAGCTGATGCTGGCCATCACCAGCGACATCCGCGTCCTGTTGGTGAAGCTGGCCGACCGTCTCCACAATATGCGTACTTTGGGCTTCATCGACAAAGCGGAGAAGCGCCGCCGCATCGCCCAGGAGACCGTCGATATCTATGCGCCCTTGGCCGGGCGCATCGGCATGCAGAATATGCGTGAAGAGTTGGAAGATCTGGCTTTCGCGGAGATGGATCCGGAAGCGCGCAACTCCATCGTCACCCATTTCGCCCGCCTCGATATGGTGGGCGGCGACCGCGTGGGCCGCATCGCCGATCAATTGAAACGCAAGCTGGCGGAACACGGCCTGGATGCTTGGGTCTATGGCCGGGGCAAGCGGCCCTTTTCCATCTCGCGCAAGCTGCAGACCAAGAAGCTGTCTTTCGAGCAGCTCTCCGACATTTTCGGCTTCCGCGTCATC
>Ga0134128_10001241_pt1 | contig 33244 bp, 33 predicted proteins | sample KB31754_FD_96462 | JGI IMG/M metagenome (GOLD analysis project Ga0134128, IMG submission 96462) | Terrestrial soil microbial communities with excess Nitrogen fertilizer from Kellogg Biological Station, Michigan, USA - KB3-175-4 | ecosystem: Environmental > Terrestrial > Soil > Unclassified ...
GATTTTCCCGATCCGTCGCGCGCTCTCCGGCATACCTTGCGGAGTAGACACCGGGGCGCCCGCCGAGCGCATCGACTTCGATGCCCGAATCATCGGCGAGCGCCGCAAGACCCGAGGCGGTTGCCGCATGGCGCGCCTTGAGCAGCGCATTCTCGACAAATGTGGCGCCAGTCTCCGCCGCCGACACGATCCCGAGCGCCGGCTGCGGCACGAGCTCCCAGCCGAGTGGGGCGGCGAGCGCGGTGAGCTCCCGCAGCTTCCCGGCATTGCTGCTCGCGAGAACGACTTTCATGGTATGCGGCGCCGAGCGGCCCGCTCAGCGCGGCGCGGTGCCTAGCCCGCTGGCAAGCGCCTCGCCCTGCAGGACGAACAGCCGCTCCACACCCGATGCGGCAAGATCGAGCAGTGCCTCGAGCTCGTGGCGCCGGAAGGCGTGCCCCTCGGCGGTGCCCTGAATCTCGACGAACGCGCCTCCATCGTTCATGACGATGTTCATGTCGGTCTCGGCCTCGGAATCCTCGGCGTAATCGAGGTCGAGCACCGGTGCCCCGCGCACGATGCCGACCGACACGGCGGCGATGCGTCCATGCACGGGGTTGCGCGCCACGGCTCCGCGGCGCGTAAGCCGCTCGCACGCGAGGGCGAGCGCCACGTAGCCGCCGGTGATCGCCGCCGTGCGCGTGCCGCCATCGGCCTGCAGCACGTCGCAGTCGAGGGTCACCGTGCGCTCCCCGAGCGCCTGCAGATCGACGACCGCGCGCAGCGAGCGGCCGATGAGGCGCTGGATCTCGAGCGTCCGGCCGCTCTGCTTCCCGCGGGCGGCCTCGCGCGGTGAGCGCGTGTGCGTCGAGCGGGGGAGCATCCCGTACTCGGCCGTCACCCATCCCTTGCCTTTGCCGCGCAAGAACGGCGGCACGGTGTCTTCCACGCTCGCCGTGCAAAGCACCTGGGTGTCGCCGAAGGCGACGAGCACGGCGCCATCGGCGTGTTTCGCGAAGCCGCCGGCAAATCGCACCGCGCGCAGCTCACCGGCTGCGCGCCCGCTCGGCCGCGCCATCACTGCCCCTGCCAGCGCAATGCCGCGGCGGAGGTGTTGTCGCTGGCCGGGCCGTTGTTCGCGATGGCGCACTGGCAGACGGCAGCGAGTACATCGCGCAGCGGCGTACCGGGCGAGGCCGTCAGCCCCGCGATCTCCTCGTCGCGAGTCCCGCTCCAGAGCCCGTCCGTACAGAGCAGCAGCACGTCGTCCGGTTTGAGCATGCGCCGCCGCCCGAGCGTCATGTCGGGAAGGATCGGGTCTCCGCCGAGACAGCACTCGACGAAGTTGCGCATCGGATGGGTATGAGCCTGCTCGGCCGTGATGAGTCCTTCGCGCAGCAGCAGCTCGACGTGGCTGTGATCGCGCGTGCGCGCGAGCACCGCGCCGCCGCGCAGATGATAGATGCGGCTGTCCCCGACGTGCGCCCACCACGCCGCGCCCTGCTGGACGAGGCATAGGGCGCAGGTTGCGCGCGGACGCTGCTCGAGCGGCAGGTGCATGCCGATCTTGACCACCTCCTCGTGAGCGCGGCCGAGCGTCAGGTGCAGGAAGCCGATCGGATCGAAAAGCGGCTGCGGCGTGTGCCAGAACGTCTCGAGCAGCACCTGGCGCGTCACCTCAGCCGCGCGCGACCCTTCCGCATGGCCGCCCATGCCGTCCACGACGACGAGAAGCGCCGCATGCTCCGCCACCGCGACGGCGACGCGGTCCTGATTGTCGTCGCGGTTGCCCAGCAGACTCAGATCGGCGTACTCGACACGCAAGTCGCAGCTCTCGCTCGCTCTTCCCATTGCCTCGGCTTTATAGCATTCCACGTTCGCGGGCGTTAAGCATTCCCGTACCCCGCCGCGAGCAACCCTGCTACGCTCGCCGGGCCGCTGGAGATCAACCCGACATGATCACGAGCATGACCGGCTTCGCCCGGCGCGAGGCAACCGGCCCCTGGGGCACGCTCGTTTGCGAGCTGCGCAGCGTCAATCATCGATTTCTGGAAACGAGCTTCCGCCTTCCGGACGATCTGCGAGCGCTCGAGCCGGAGCTGCGTCAGCTGTTCATGCGGCAGCTCAAGCGCGGCAAGGTCGATTGCACGCTCAGCTACCGCGCGGCGCAGGGCGCCGAGCGCGCGCTCGATATCGATTACGAGGTGCTCGCCCGCCTGCTCACGCGTTTGCGCGAAGTCGGAGCCGCGCTCGCGGCCGCCGCCCCGGCGGGGGGCGGGACTGGCGCCGGGGCCGCGGCCGGGGCAAGCGCCTCGGCAGGCAAGCCGACCAGCGACACACCCAACAGGCCGGCAAGCGGCGCACCGCGCGATCTCACGTTTCAATCATCGATGAGCCCACTCGATGTGCTGCGCTGGCCAGGCATCATTCGCGAAGCGGAAGCGGGTACCGCCGAGCTCGTCGAGGCCGGACGCAAGCTCGCTGCGGCCGCGGTGTCTGACCTCGCTGCCGCCCGCGCTCGCGAGGGCGAGCGACTACGCGAGCTGATCGAGCAGCGTTGCGGAGCGCTCGCCGAGCTCGTCGAAGCAGTGCGCGCGCGGCTCCCCGAGGTCGAGGCGCGCATTCGCGCGCGGCTCGATGAGCGCCTTTCGGAGCTTCAGGCCGCGATCGATCACGATCGTCTCGAGCAGGAGCTCGCTCTGCTTCTGCAGCGGCTCGACGTGGACGAGGAGCTCGATCGCCTCGTCGCCCACATCGCCGAGATTCGCCGCGTGGTTGGCGGGAACGAGCCGGCGGGCCGGCGACTCGACTTCCTGATGCAGGAGCTCAATCGCGAGGCGAATACGCTCTCATCGAAATCGCAGGACATCGAGACGACTCGCGCCGCGGTCGATATGAAGGTATTGATCGAGCAAATGCGCGAGCAGGTGCAGAACGTCGAATAACTGCCCGCTGCGCCCTCAGCCCTCCTCCCTCTCGGTGAGCGCTCTTAATCTCCCGAGCGCCTCATCCCAACGCGCTGAGATCAGGCCGAGATATCGCTGAGCCTCCTCGAGTCTCAGCGGCTCGAGGCGCCACAGGCTCTCGCGACCGTTTCGCTCGTTGCGTACCAGACCCGCATCCGAGAGCGCATGCAAGTGCTTCGTGATCGCCTGACGTGAGATGTTCGCGCCGCGTGTAAGCCGCACGATCGGCAGGGGACCGCCCGCTTCGCACAGCTTGGCGACGATTCGAAGGCGCGCAGGCTCCCCGAGTGCGGCGAATAGGGGCGCCGCTCCTGCGAGCTTCTGCGCGGCTGCCGCAGATGAGCGCGTCATGATGAGCGTGTCATGAGGAGAGCTGACCCAGGTACTTCTCGATGAGCCTCAGCTGATGGGTCCAGCCTCCCTCGTTGCTCGTGAATGCCTTGGCCCGTCGCTCGAGCGGGATGCGATCGAAGCCGGACTCAGTGATTGTGAGCACAGTCCCTTGAGGCGCGTCTTCCAGATGAAACTCGACGAGCGTCATCGGCTCGGACGAGAAGTCGGTGTTGCGATCGACGGCACTCGGATGCCATCGAAAGGAGAACAAGCTCATCGGCTCGATGCGGTCGATGTGGAACTCAAAAGGGAAGCCGACATAGGGCTGCTGCAGCTTCGCGACCTCCGGGTCGACCTTCGTCGGTGCGATCCGTCCGGTGAGCCGGGTGTTGGGTGCAAACTCGCCGTCGAGCTCGACTCCGAACCAGCTGCCGAATTGCTTCGCTTCGCTGATCGCGCGCCAGACTCGCGCGCGCGGCGCGCGCAGGGCCATTCGCTTCTCGATGCGATCGGGGATACCGCTCATAATGCAACCTCCAGGTTGCGCGAAGAGTACCGCGGCCGCTTCGGACAATGCAACCCGTCGGTTGCGCATTAACCCGAGCTTCGGCCGACGGTCGACGGGATGAGCGGCGCCTTGACGCCGACTACCGCCGACGTACGATCCTCCGACCGCACACGAGCACCAGCCGCGAGCCGGTGCCGAACGTCGGTTAGCGGATCACGAGGCAAATGAAGCAAGCGGGGGTCGAAGCTCAGGGCGGTTCGCGCAGAGGAGCCGCCGGTGCAATGCTCGAGTCGTCCGATCGGGAGCGGAACCGTCCGAGGTCCGGCCGTGGTCGGCTGTATGTCATCTCCGCCCCGTCCGGGGCCGGCAAGACCTCTCTCGTCGGGGCGCTCCTCGATCGTCATCCGGCGCTCAAGCTCTCCATCTCGCACACGACGCGCAAACCGCGCCCGCAGGAGGTGGAGGGCCGCGAGTACTTTTTCGTGTCGGTCCCCGAGTTCGAGGCACTCGTTGCGCGCGGCGCATTCCTGGAGCATGCCCGGGTGTTCGACAACTACTACGGGACGAGCCGGGAGACGGTCGAGCCACTCCTCGCGACCGGCGCGGATGTGGTGCTGGAGATCGACTGGCAGGGCGCGCAGCAAGTGCGTGCGGCTCTACCGGAGAGCGTCACGATTTTCATCCTGCCCCCGTCCCGCCGCGCGCTCGAGGAGAGGCTCACGCAGCGTCGAACCGACGCGGCCGAAGTGATCGCCCGCCGGCTGCGCGATGCCGTGGGCGACATGAAGCATTTCAGCGACTTCGACTACGTCGTCGTGAACGACCGCTTCGAGCAGGCGGTCGAGGATCTCGACTCGATCATCACAGGACGCGGCGGTGCGCTGCGCCGCGATCGCGCCTCGCTCCGGCCGCTGATCTCGGAGCTGTTGAGCGACGCCAGCTAGCCGCAGGGGTGCCGGATACCCTTCACCGAGACTCGTCCCGCGACCCGTCCCCCAGACCGTCCCAAGGCCCCGCCCGACACCCTTCTGCCGCCTCGCCGGAGGCGCTCGCGGCTCGAGTGGTTCTGGCTAAAAAGCGGCCACTTTCATATAATTTACGACCATCCTCGCTCGCACCCGCGGGCGCCCACTTCCAGGATCCACGAACCGAGCCATGGCACGAGTCACCGTCGAAGATTGCCTGCAGAACGTCGAGAACCTCTTCCAGCTGGTGCTGCTCGCCGCACAGCGCGCGCGCCGGCTCGCGAACGGGGCCGAGCCGACGATCGCCTGGGAGAATGACAAGCCGACCGTGGTCGCGCTTCGCGAGATCGCCGAGGGCAACATCACTGCCGAGATGCTGCGCGAGCCCGAGCCTCAGCCTGAGCAGCCTGCCGTGCCGGAGCTGGAACGGGAATCGACCTTCCGCGCACCCCAGTTCGGGCTCGGAGACTGAGCCACCTCCAGCTTTCGTATGGACTATGCGTCTTCGCTCCTGGGACTGCTCCCCGGCGGAAGGCGCACTCCGGGTCTCAAGGAGCTGCTTGCCACTGTCGGCAGCTACTTGCCGCCCGACCAAGTCGAGCGCATCCGCGAGGCCGCGGAGTTCGGCGCCTCCGCCCACAAGGGTCAGAAGCGCCTCTCCGGTGAGCCGTTCATTGCGCATCCGGTAGCGGCCGCATCCATCCTCGCCGATCTGCATCTCGACGCGGACACCCTGGTCGCGGCGATCCTCCATGACGTGATCGAGGACACCCCGACGCCGAAGGATCAGCTCGCGGAGCGCTTCGGCGCGGATGTCGCCGAGCTCGTCGATGGAGTGACCAAGCTCGATCAAATCAAATTCAAGAGCCGCGAGGAGGCGCAGGCGGAGAGCTTCCGCAAAATGCTCCTCGCCATGGTGCGCGATCTGCGCGTGGTGCTGGTGAAGCTCGCCGACCGCACGCACAACATGCGCACGATCGAGGCGATGACTCCCGCGAGGCGCCGCGCCGTCGCGCGCGAGACGCTCGACATCTATGCCCCGATCGCAGAGCGCCTCGGCCTGTACAACCTGAAGCTCGAGCTCGAGGACCTCGGTTTCGCCGCGCTCTATCCGCAGCGCTACCACGTCCTCGAGCGTGCCTTGAAGCGCGCCCGCGGCAATCAGAAAGAGTTCCTGAAGAAGATCGAGCAGCAGATCACCGCGGCCCTCATCAAAAACGGCATCGCGGCGCGCGTCGAGCGGCGCGAGAAGCACCTCTACAGCATCTATCGCAAGATGCGTCGCAAACGCGCCCCTCTCAACGAGATCGTCGACGTGTACGGCCTCAGGATCGTGGTCGACTCCGCCGACACGTGCTACCGCGCGCTCGGCTGCGTGCACGGCGTCTTCAAACCCATGCCGGGCCGATTCAAAGACTACATCGCGATCCCGCGTGTCAATGGCTATCAGTCTTTGCACACGACATTGTTCGGGCCGAACGGCGTGCCCATCGAGGTGCAGATCCGCACGGACGAGATGCACCGCGTCGCCGAGTCGGGCATCGCCGCGCACTGGCGCTACAAGACGGGCGAGGACCCCGGATCCCCACAGCACGAGCGCGCGCGCGAGTGGCTGCGGCACCTCGTCGAGCTGCAGGACGGTGGAAGCTCCGAGGAGTTTCTCGAGAGCGTCAGAGTCGATCTCTTTCCCGACAAGGTCTACGTCTTCACCCCGCGGGGCGAGATCCTGCGCCTGCCGAGCGGCTCGACCGTCGTCGACTTCGCCTACGCGGTGCATACGGACATCGGCAACCGCTGCGTCGCCGCGAAAGTCGACCGGCGCCTCTCCCCGTTGCGTACGGTGCTGCGCAACGGCCAGACCGTCGAGATCATGACCGCGAAGGGCGCAATGCCGAATCCCGCGTGGGTCAACTTCGTGGTGACGGCGAAGGCGCGCAGCGCGATCCGTCATTACTTGAAGAGCTTGCGGCGCACGGAGGCCATCGCGCTCGGTCAGCGGCTGCTCAACCAGTCGCTCGGCGAATTCCAGCTGTCGATCGAGGAGATCGCCCCCGAGCAGATGCATGCCGCGATCGCCGAGCTCGGCATGAAGGACCTCGATGAGCTCAGCGAGAAGATCGGCCTCGGCGAGCGCCTCGCGCCGCTCGTCGCGCGCCGGCTCTTGCCGGCCGAGCCGCAGGAGCCGGGCGCACCGGTCGGACCGCCGGCTCCGCTCGCGGTTGCCGGCACCGAGGGACTGCTCGTGTCGTATGCGCGCTGCTGCTTTCCAATCCCGTACGATCCGATCTTCGCGTTTCTCTCGAGCGGACGCGGCATCGTCATCCACCGCGAGACCTGCGTGAACGTCGAGGATTACCGCAAGCATCCGGAGAAGTGGCTGCCCGTCTCCTGGCAGGCAACCCCCGAGCGGTTCTTCAGCTCGCAGGTCCGGGTCGACGTGCCGAACCGGATGGGCGTGCTCGCGAACGTCGCGGCAGCGATCGCGAGCACGGAGACGAACATCGATCACGTTTCGGTGGAAGAGCGCGATATCGATACCTCCGCGCTCGTATTCGAGCTGAAGGTGCGCGACCGCAAGCATCTCGCGCGTATCATCCGCACGATCCGCCGCATGCCCGATGTGCTGCGAGTCGCGCGCACGATCGCCGCGCATTCGAGCACGAAGGGTCGCAGGCAACCGGAGCAAAAATCGTGAAGCGCGAGATCATCGAGACCGGCCGCGCGCCGCAGGCGATCGGCACTTACTCCCAGGCAGTGCGCGTCGGGGACACCGTGTACATTTCGGGCCAGATTCCGCTCGATCCGGCGACAGGCGAGATGGTGACGGGCGACATCGAGGCGGAGATCCGGCGCGCGCTCGAGAACTTGAAGGCGATCGCCGAGGCTGCGGGCGGATCGCTCGCGCAGATCGCGAAGGTTACGGTTTTCCTGACCGATCTCGCGCATTTCGGCAAGGTCAACGAGGCGATGTCCGCCTACTTCCCCGCACCCTATCCCGCCCGGGCCGCGATCGGCGTGGCTGCGCTGCCGCGTGGAGCGCGGGTGGAGGTCGAGGGTGTGCTCGCGCTTGGCTGAGCCCACTGCCGTCGAGACGAAACGACGGCGCCGCGATACGAGCGCGGCCTCGCTCCGAGCCAGCGAACCCTCGCTCGAGCAGCGGCCGATCACCTCCCTTCGCGGTGTGGGGGGGCTCCTCGCCGAGCGGCTCCGCCGCCTCGGCATCGAGCGAGTTCAGGACCTGCTGTTCGTGCTTCCCTTGCGCTACGAGGATCGCACACGACTGAAGGCGATTGGCTCTCTCGCGCCGGGCCAGCGCGCTGCAGTGGAAGGGGAAGTGCAGCTCACCGAGATTGCGTACCGCAAAAGGAGACAGCTGCTCTCGCGCATCTCCGACGGCTCGGGGTTTCTCACTTTGCGCTTCTTCCATTTCTCGGCGGCCCAGCAGGCAGGCCTCGCGCGGGGCACGCGGCTGCGTTGTTTTGGTGAAGTGCGCCGCGGTCCGCTGGGCCTCGAGATCGTTCATCCGGAGTATCAGCGCATCGTCGAGACCGCCCAGCCGCTCGAGCCGAGCCTGACGCCGATCTATCCGTCGACGGAAGGCCTCGCCCAAGGGCGACTGCGCGCGTTGGTCGCACAGGCGCTGGAGCAGCTCGAGAGCTCCGAGCGCCGCGGGGGCTCGGAGCAGAGCGCGCGCGCGGAGCAGAGCGCGGGCGCGGAGCGCGCCACGCGCCCGACCGCCATGCGCACACCGCAGGTGAGTGACTGGATTCCGCCGGAGCTGCTCGCGGCGATGAAGCTGCCCTCGCTCGGGGAGGCGCTGCGCTTCGTTCATCGACCCCCGCCCTCCACAAGCCTCGAAGTCCTCGCCGAAGGCCGCCATCCCGCGCAGCGACGGCTCGCCTTCGAGGAGCTGCTCGCACACCAGCTCGCTCTGCGGCTGGTGAAAAACGCGGCCCAGACCGATCCCGCCTGGCCGCTCGAGGATCCCGGCGATCTCGCAAAACGGCTGATCGATGCGCTCCCGTTCCAATTGACGAGCGCACAGCATCGGGCGTGGGGGGAGCTGCTGGCCGACTTGCGCGGGAGCCGTCCGATGGTGCGCCTGCTGCAGGGGGATGTCGGTTGCGGTAAGACGGTCGTTGCCGCCGCGGCCGCGGCGCTCGCGGCCGGGAGCGGCCGGCAGGCGGCGCTGATGGCGCCCACGGAGCTGCTCGCCGAGCAGCATTGGCGCAATTTCAGCGCATGGTTTCAGCGGCTCGGCATCCCGGTGGCCCTCGTCTCCGGGTCGATGCCGGCGCGCACGCGTCGCAGCGCGCTCGAGACGATTGCCTCAGGAGAGATACAAATCATCGTAGGAACGCACGCTTTGTTTCAAGAAGGAATCAATTTCCGCCACCTGGCGCTGATGATCGTCGACGAGCAGCACCGGTTCGGTGTGCAGCAGCGCCTGAAGCTGCAAGAGAAAGGAGCGGTGGGCGGACGTGTCCCGCATCAGCTCATCATGACGGCGACGCCGATACCGCGGACGCTTGCGATGACGGCGTATGCCGATCTCGATATCTCGGTGATCGACGAGCTGCCGCCGGGCCGCACGCCGGTGCGCACCGTCGTCGTTCCGGAGCAGCGCAGGCAGGAGGTCGTGCAGCGCATCCTCGATGCTTGCCGTTCGGGGTCACAGGTGTACTGGGTGTGTCCGCTCATCGAGGAGTCCGAGGAGCTGCGCTATCAGGCCGCCGAGGAGACCGCCGCGCTGCTTGCGGAGGCACTGCCGGAGGTGCGCATCGGGCTCGTCCACGGGCGGCAGCCGCCGGCCGCGAAGGAGCGCACCATGGCCGCATTCAAAGCGGGCAAGCTCCAGCTGCTCGTCGCCACCACCGTGATCGAGGTGGGAGTCGACGTGCCGAACGCCACGCTCATGGTGATCGAGAACGCCGAGGCGCTCGGCCTCGCCCAGCTGCACCAGCTGCGTGGGCGCGTCGGGCGGGGATCGGATGCGAGCTCCTGCGTGCTCCTTTACCGCGCCCCGCTTTCGGAGCTCGCGCGCGAGCGACTGCGAGTGATACGCGAGACGAGCGACGGGTTCGAGATCGCACGGCGCGACCTCGAGCTGCGTGGACCCGGCGAGCTCCTCGGCACGCGCCAGACCGGGCTTGCGCAAATGCGCGTCGCGGACCTCCTGCGCGATGCCGATCTACTGCCGAGGGTGCAAGCAGCAGCGGAGCGGATGCTGCGCGAGCACCCCGAGCGCATTGGTCCGCTCACGGCGCGCTGGATCGGCGCGAGTGAGCGCTATGGGCGTGTGGGCTGAGAGCCCGTACCGGCGAGTCCCCGCGGGCTTCGGGTAGTCTTCTCGCAATGGCCGTCACGACTCCGGACTTTTTCGTCGCGCCGCCCGCCGCTCGCGATGCGCCGTGGTGGTATCGGCTCGCGCGCCGCATCCGCGAGTACGCTCTCCTCGGCCGGCTCGACCGCCCGATCGGCACGTGGCTGCTGCTCTGGCCCGTGCTCTGGGCGCTTTGGGTTGCGGGCAGCGGCCATCCCAACCAAAAAGTGCTCGTCATTTTCATTCTCGGCGTGTTCGTCATGCGCGCCGCCGGCTGCATCATCAACGACCTCGCGGACCGGAACATCGATCCGCACGTCAAGCGCACCCGCGAGCGTCCGCTTGCCGCGCGCCGCGTATCCCCGCACGAGGCGATCGCCGTGTTCTGCGTGCTCGGTCTCGCGGCGCTCTTGCTCGTGACGCGGCTCGACCGCTTCACGGTGGAGCTCTCCCTGGTCGGCGCCGCGCTCACCGTGTCCTATCCGCTCGTGAAGCGCTTTTTCGCGTTGCCGCAGGTCTACCTCGGCATCTCCTTCGGGGGCTGGGGCATTCCCATGGCATTCTCCGCGCAGCTGCACACCTTGCCGCGCGTCGCGTGGGTTCTGTTCATCGCGGCGGTGATCTGGGCCGTCGTCTACGACACCATGTACGCGATGGTCGATCGCGACGACGATCTCAAGCTCGGAGTCAAATCGACCGCGATCCTGTTCGCGGACATCGACAAAGCGATGATCGCGATGCTGCAGGTGCTGATGCTCGCCGCCCTCGCTCTCGCCGGCCGCAGCATGCATTTCGGGGCGTGGTACTACGCCGGGCTCGGGGGTGCCGCGCTCCTTTTCGCCTATCAGCAGTGGCTCATCCGCAAGCGTGAGCCCGCCGCCTGCCTGCACGCCTTCCTCAACAACAATTACGTCGGAATGGTCATTTTCATCGGTATCGCGCTGCAGTACCTCTACGCCGGCCGGTAGGCGCAAAGATGAATCCCTCCTGGGCCATCGGTCTCATGACTGGCACCGTGCTCGACGGCATGATCGACATTGCCGCCGTGCGCACCGACGGGGATGAGATCGAAGAGCTCGGGCCCTGGAGGCTCGCTCCCTACCCGGCGGGCCTCAAAGCGCTATTGACTGCCGCGCTCGCTGCGGCATTGGAATGGCAATTCGAGGGAGAAGAGCCTGCAATCTTCCGCGCGGCCGAGGCGGCTCTGACCGCCGCGCAAGCCGAGGCGGTCGGTCAATTCCTCGGAGATTGCGGTCTTCCGGCGAGGGAGATCGCGATCGTCGGCTTTCACGGCCAGACCGTTCTGCACCGTGCGCCGGCGGCGGACCGGCGCGGCAACACGCGACAGCTCGGCGACGGCGGCGAGATGGCCCGCAAGCTCGGCATTCGGGTCGCATACGATTTCCGCACGGCCGATATGAGAGCGGGAGGGCAGGGCGCTCCGCTTGCGGCGATCTATCACGCGGCTCTTTTGAGGAAAGCGGGCGGCCTGCGGGACTCCGCCGTTCTCAATCTCGGCGGCGTTGCAAACATCACCTGGTGGGGAGGAGGCGATGCGCTCGTCGCATTCGACACCGGTCCGGCGAGCGCGCCGCTCAACGACTGGATGGTCGCATGCGGCCTCGGCGAGATGGATCGGAATGGCAGGCTCGCGGCGCGCGGTCGCGTCGATGAGACGCGACTCGCGCTCTGGCTCGAGCATCCGTTCTTCTCGGCTTCGCCACCCAAGTCGCTCGACCGGAACAGCTTCTCCGCATCGCTTGCGAACGGATTGAGCCCGGAAGACGGCGCGGCAACCTTGACCGCGCTCATCGCCGCGGCCGTCGCCAAAGCGCTCGAGCAGTTGCCGAGGCGACCTGCGCAGATCGTTGTTTGCGGCGGCGGGCGCAAGAATCCGGCCATCCTCGATGCCCTGCGCGCGCGAGCGCGCGTCGCGCCGGAGCCCGCCGAGGCGGTCGGCTGGCGAGGCGATGCGATCGAGGCCGAGTGCTTTGCCTATCTCGGGATGCGCACGCTGCGAGGGCTGCCCATCACGTTTCCGCTCACGACCGGCGTCAAAGCGCCCCTGAAGGGGGGCCGGATCGCCGCGCCGCGGCGCGTTTGATTCGCGGGCGAGCCCGCGCTGCATGCATCGGGGGAAGGAGTAACGGATGGCGCTCGAGCTTTATTTGCACCCGCTCTCATCGTATTGCCACAAGGTGCTCATCGCCTTCTACGAGAACGACGTTCCCTTCGAGCCTAAGCTGGTGGACGATCCGGCCGTCTTCGCCGAGCTGCAGAGCCTCTGGCCCCTGGCCCGATTCCCGGTACTGCGGGATTCGAGCCGCAGCATGACCCTTCCGGAGTCGAGCATCATCATCGAATACCTCGCGCGACACTTTCCGGGCCCGGCGAAGCTGATTCCGGACGATCCGGATCGCGCGCTTCACGTGCGGCTCGTCGACCGCTTCTTCGACAATTACCTGCACACCCCGATGCAGAAATTCGCATTCGACCGGAACCGGCCGCCAGACAAGCGCGATGCATATGGTGTCGATGAGGCGAAAGCACTCTATCGGCGCGGGCTCGATCGCTTCGAATCCGAGATGACCGCCGGCCGGCGCTGGGCCGCGGGCGATGATTTCACGCTCGCCGACTGCTCGGCAGCACCCGCGCTCTTCTACGGCGACCGTTTCTATGGCCCCTTCCGCCAGAGCCATCCGGCCGCGATGTCGTACCTGGATCGCCTCAAGGCACGGCCTTCCTACGCGCGCGCGCTCCGCGAGGCCGAGCCGTACATGCACATGCTGCCGAGTTGAGCGCGCCGCCGCATCGAGCAGCCTGCAGCCTCTGCGCGGATTGGCTCGAACGAGCCGGTGAGAAACAATCACGGTGACGACCTGCGGGCCGGCGCTCGATCAGCGCTTTCAAACGCCTCCGTCAACACCTCCGTGCCCGCGCCCCGACGCCGCGCTCCCTCGCTCAATACGCGCCGGAATTCCTGCGCGCCGGGCTCGCCCGCGTACAGCCCTTGCAAGTGACGGACGACGGCGGACAGCCTCTCACCGCGCGCCAGCTGACGCTCGGTGTACCCCCGCATACGCTCGATGGCATGCGCGCGCGTCGTCGCCATCGGTGCGCGCGGCATGCCGAAAACGAGCGCGTCGAGCCGAGAGAGGACGATGGGCCGGTGATACGCCTCGCGCCCGAGCATGATGCCATCCAGGTCATCGAGCGCTGCGAGGATCGCGTGCGGCTCGCGAAGACCGCCATTCACGACCACCTGCAGATCGGGAAAGCCTCTCTTGAGTTCGCTCACGACGTCGTATTTGAGCGGGGGAATCTCCCGATTGTCCTGCGCCGACAGCCCCCCGAGCACCGCTTTGCGCGCATGCACGATCACGGCATCGCAACCGGCATCGCGCACTTCGCCGACAAACCGATGCAGCGCAGCTCGCTCCGCCTCGTCGAAACGGCGCCCGGCCTCGATCGCCGCCGGACCGCGGCCCTCGATGACGCCGATGCGCATCTTCACCGTCACCGGCACGCGAACTGCGGCGCGCATCGCGGCGACACAGGCCGCGACGACCTGCGGCTGCTGCATCAGATAGGCGCCGAACACCCCGCCCGTCGCGCGGTCGCTCGGGCAGCCGCAATTGAGATTGATTTCGTCATATCCCGCCTGCTCACCTGCGTGAGCCGCGGCCGCCAACTCTCGCGGGTCACAGCCTCCGAGTTGCAGCGCGACGGGGTGTTCCTCGGGGTCGAATTCGAGCAATCGAGCGCCGTCCCCGCGCAGCAGATCGCTTGCGGCGATCATCTCCGTGTAGAGGAGCATCCGTGCCGAGAAACCGCGCAGGAAATACCGGCAGTGGCGGTCCGTCCGCCCCATCATCGGCGCAACACTGATTCTGCGGTCCAAGGTCACTCGAGCTGCAGGACGACGACGGATTTCGCGGGCAGAGGCACCGTGACGGCGCCATCGCGCAGGACGGCGCCGGTGAAGATCGTCGGCTCGACTGCGTGGGGATCGGTGAAGGTGTTGTGTGCGTCCATCGCGGATGCCGTCAGCACCTCTCCCCGCACGGACCGGGCGGTGTAGCCCTGGAGATCGATCGATACCGGCACGGCGCTTCGCGGATTGAGATTGACCAATGAAAGCGCGATTCCCCCGCCGCTCGTTCGCGCCGCCGAGACACCGATCTCCGGAACCGACACGCTGCCGAGCGTGTATTGCGGCGTCGTGAGCTCGACCGGCAGCGCAGTCGCGTCCTGAAAGGGCCTCAACATCCGGAACACGTGATAGGTCGGCGTCAGGATCATCCGCGGCCCGCGGGTCAGGATCATCGCCTGCAGCACGTTCACCATCTGGGCGATATTCGCAAGGCGCACGCGATCGGCGTGCCGCATGAAGATCTCGAGATTGAGGGCGGCGACGAGCGCATCGCGCAGCGTGTTCTGCTGCTCGAGGAACTGCGCCTCGCGACCCGGCTCCGGATCGTACCAGGTACCCCATTCATCGACCGCGAACCCGATCTTCTTCGCGGGATCGTACCGGTCCATGATCGCGCTGTTCCGCTGGATGAAGCCCTCCATCCGCAAAGTGTGCGCGAACGTGGAGATCCACTCATCCTCTTTGAATCCAGTCGCGGCTCCCTTCGAGCTCCACTTCACGCCCGGGATCGTATAGTGATGAAACGAGATCATCCCTGCGGCGTCGGACGCGTTTGAGGCGAGGGCCTCGGTCCAGGAAGTATCCTCATCGTGCCCGCCGGCCGCGATGATGACCGGCCGTGCGCCGGCCGGCGTTTTCAAATAAGTCGCATAGCGTCGGAACAGCTGCACGTAATAATCCGGCGTCATGTGCCCGCCGCAGCCCCAGGGCTCGTTCCCCACGCCGAAGTAGGCGATTTTCCACGGTTTCGGGTGTCCGTTGCGGGCGCGCTCTGCCGTCAATGCGGTGGGCACGTCGGAGGTCATGTATTGCAGCCACTCCGTCATCTCCCGCGGCGAGCCGGTGCCGAGATTGCCGTTGATGTATGCGTCGGCGCCGATCAACTGCGCGAAATCGAGGAACTCCTGCGTGCCGACCGCATTCGACTCCGGCACGCCGCCCCAGTTGGTGTTGAGCGTGACAGGGCGCTTCGCACGCGGACCGATGCCGTCGCGCCAGTGATACTCGTCGGCGAAGCAGCCGCCCGGCCAGCGCACCACGGGGACGTGCAGCTCGCGAAGCGCGGCAATCACATCGTTTCTGAAGCCGCGGGTGTTCGGGATCGGCGAGCGCTCGCCGACCCAGATTCCGCCGTAGACCCCGTGCCCGAGGTGCTCCGTGAACTGGCCGAAGATGTGCCGGTCGATCTTCGGACCCGGCGCAGCGGCGTGGACCTCGACGTGCGCCGCCGTGCTCGCGCCGCATGCGGTGCTCACGGCGAATGCGGCGCTCGCCGCAAACGCGAATAAACACGCCACCGCAAGGCCGAATCGCGCCGCGCGCACGGCTGCTAGCATCGCGAGCACGGCTGCCGGCTGGTCTGCCGCATCAAGTGCGCGTGAGACTCTCCTTCGACACCCAGTAGCCATGAATCTGCCCGACGATGCGCGTCGGCAATTTCACGACCGCGATCGGACCCTCGTCGATGTGCTCGGCGTCGAGGACGACGAGATCGGCGCGGCGATCCTCGTTCATGCGCGTCGCAACGCCGAGCAGATAACCCTCGCCCTCGCGAGCGTGCGCATTCTTCGGGGCGAAGCAGGCCTCCGCGAGTGAGGTCCCCTCCTCCGAGCGGTACAGCATTGCGCTGCGCGTCGTGTGATCGAAGCGCGCATAGCACGAGCGCGGCCGCTCGCCGCTCGGCGGCTGCGGGTCCGGGCACGGTAGGAAGCCGATGCGGTAAGGCACCGTGTTGTAGCGATCGTCCTGCCGCGGCAGAGCGCCCTGATGTGGATAGAGCTGCTCGATGCCGTAGGCGCGCAGGCTTTTACGGCCGAGATCGACCGAGAGGCGCGTGATATGGCTCGCGCCGCGCACCGGATCCCAGCGCGTGCCGTGGCGAAACGGCATGAACGGGAACGGATTGAACTCCGACATCTCGACGTCGATGTACAGACGGTTCCGATCCTCGAACGTCCCCATGACGTGCGTGGAGCTGCGCGTCGGTCCTTTGATCCAGCGCAGGTCGCTTCCGTCGCCGCCGCGCCGCAGGAAGCCGAAATACGTCGGCTTCGTTCCGTCCCACGACCAGTGAATACCGCCGCGCTTCATCTGCGCCTCATCAAACGCGAGCGGGATCACGTAGAACACCACGTAATGCCGCGTCACGGCGAAGTCGTGGATCATCCCGACGTACGGCACTTTGATCCACGCATTCCAGACACGCCGGCCCTCGGGCGTGTACTCGAACACGTTCACGTCGTTGCTGCCGAAGCCGCGCGCCTCGTAGCCGAACGCGACCATGTTCCCGCTCTCCGAATCGCGCTTCGGATGCGCGGTGAACGTCTGGCTCTCGAGCTGGCCATTGAACGTGTGGTAGTCATCCACCGTCTCGAGCGTCAGCGGGTTCATCGCGACCGGAGGGCTGTCTTCCTTCAGCGCGAGCAGCAGATGGTTGTGGAAATAAATGTGCGTGTTCGCCGTCCCGCGGGAGAGCCCCTTGACGCTCGGATCGTTCATGTACGGGTTGCGGTACATGGGAAAGAGGATCCGGTGCGCTGCGGCCTGCGCCTTGTAGCGCTGCGTGCGGGCGAAGCGGCTGCGGTAGCTCACGCGGCCGCTCTCGAAATAGAAAGCGCTCACGTGGCCTTCGCCATCGAAGGGAATGTCCCCGGGATGCAGCGGGTACATGGGGTCCGGGCCGACGCGGTAGAAGGCGCCCTCGAGGTCCGCCGGGATCGTCCCCTCGACCTCCACGTCGTGGATGTCGCTCTCGAGCCGGAACAGCTGCGGCAGATGATGTGGGGAGCCGTGCTCGAAGCCCGCCGCCGCATCCCTGGCCGCGGCGGCTCGCGTAGCGCCGCCGCGCCCCGACGGCGCACGGGTGTCGAGACCGGCCGACCCGGTGCCCTGCGATGCGGCCAGCGCGCTGCCGGCGATACCGAGCGGCACCGCGGCCGCGCCGAGCGCGCCCATGAAGCGCCGCCGGTCGAGCGCAGCGGCGCTCGTGTCATTCGATGTCGATGATGCCTGGGTAGGGTTCTTCGTGCGGCGCATCTCGGCTCTCCTCGGCTGTCTTCGGCTGTTCTCGGCTGTCTCGCGCGACAGTGCGAGATCGTACCGCGCCGGCCCTGTTCACGGAACGACCAACCGTCACCCAGGAGGACCCCGCCCGGTTGACAGCGCTCGCTGCGCTCGCAACCATGCGGCGCATCCGCCCACCCTCTGCCCTCTTCCCCGGAGCCCGCATGATCGTACGGCACGACTGGACGCTCGATGAGGTCGAGTCCCTCTTCGCGCGCCCCCTCCTCGACCTGCTGCTCGATGCTCAGTCGGTGCATCGTGCGTGTCACGAGCCGAATACAGTGCAAATGAGCACGCTGCTTTCCGTCAAGACCGGTGCGTGCCCGGAGGACTGCGCCTACTGCCCGCAAAGTGTCCATTACGACACGGGTGTCGGCCGCGAAACCCTCATGGACCTCGAGGCAGTGCGCGAGGCGGCACGGCGCGCGCGGGCGGCCGGGGCAACGCGTTTCTGCATGGGCGCAGCCTATCGCGCTCCGAAGCCGAAGGATCTGCAGGCGATTTGCGCGATGGTGCGGGAGGTGAGCGCGCTCGGTCTCGAGACCTGCGCGACGCTCGGCATGCTCACGCCGGAGCAAGCGCAGTCGCTGAAGGCGGCCGGCCTCGATTACTACAATCACAACCTCGATACCTCCGAGGAGTTTTACGCGGAGATCATCACCACGCGCACCTACCGCGATCGCCTCGACACGCTCGAGGCGGTGCGCGCCGCCGGGCTCAAGGTCTGTTGCGGCGGCATCGTGGGACTCGGCGAATCCCCGCGCGACCGCGCGCAGCTTCTCGTGACGCTCGCGAATCTCCCGGAGCACCCGGAGAGTGTTCCCATCAACGAGCTCGTGCAGGTGCCGGGAACGCCGCTCGCCGGCGTCGAGCGCGTCGACCCGTTCGATTTCGTCCGCACGATCGCCGTCGCACGCATGCTGATGCCGCGTTCGCACGTGCGGCTCTCCGCCGGACGCACGCAGATGAGCGACGAGATGCAGGCGCTGTGCTTTCTCGCAGGCGCGAACTCGATTTTTTACGGGGAGAAGCTGCTCACGACGGGCAACCCGGACGTCGATCACGACAAACGGCTCCTCGCGCGGCTCGGACTCAAGCCCGAGGAGTCGGCGCGGTCAGCGCGAGAGCCCGCCGAGTCGGACGGCTCCCCGCGCATCGAGGCAGTGCTCGGGAGTCACGCCCTCGCGCAGTGACGCTCGCATGGCCGACGCTGACAACCCTTTCCACGCTGCCCGAGCCGGCAACCCTGCCGGCAACCCTGCCCAAACTGGCAGCCCTGCTCGAGCCGGTGCCGCTGCGCTCACGGACGCCCTCGCGCGAGCCGGGCGGCAGCATCTCCGGCGCGCGCGCCGAACGGTGGAGCGTTTCCCGGAATTTCCGGGCGCCGGGCCTGATTCGGCGGAGGTCGTGGTCGAGGGCAGGCGGCTCGTCAACTTTTGCGGCAACGACTATTTGGGTCTGAGCAGGCATCCAGCCGTCAGCGCCGCGCTTCGCGATGCGGCCGGCCACTGGGGCGTCGGCAGCGGCGCCTCGCATCTCGTGACCGGCCATGGTATCGAGCACGAGCGCCTCGAGCAGGCGCTCGCCGCATTCGTCGGCCGGGAGAGGGCGCTCCTCTTCTCGACCGGCTACATGGCGAACCTCGCGGCAGTCGCCGCACTCGCCGGCCGCGGCGATCGGGTGCTGCTCGACCGCCTGTGCCACGCCTCGCTCATCGATGCGGCGCTGCTGTCGGGCGGGCGTTTGCAGCGCTACCCCCACGCCGACGCGGGCGCGGCTGCGCGGATGCTGCAGGCACCGCGCGGCACCGCGCCTATCGCGAGCGTGCCTCGGCAGGACCATACTGCGCTGATCGTCACCGACGGGCTCTTCAGCATGGACGGGGATCTCGCACCGATCGGCGAGTTGGCCGTCGCCGCCGAACGGCACGGCGCGCAGCTCATCGTCGACGATGCGCATGGGCTCGGAGTGCTCGGCGGAAGCGGCCGCGGCACGCTCGAGCATCTCGGCGTCGCCCCCGAGCGGGTAGCGGTGCTCGTGGGAACGCTCGGCAAAGCGTTCGGCACTTTCGGCGCGTTCGTGGCGGGCTCCGGCGCGCTGATCGAAACGCTCATCCAGAGTGCTCGCAGCTACATCTACACGACGGCTTTGCCTCATGCGCTCGCGGCGGCAGCGCGCGCCGCTCTCGAAGTCTCGCAACGCGAGAGCTGGCGCAGGGAGCGCGTGCTCGCGCTCACGGCTCGGTTCCGCAGCGGCGCGAGCGCCCGGGGCGTGCCGCTTTCGCCCTCGAGCACGCCGATTCAGCCGATCATTCTCGGGAGCGCCGAGGCGGCGCTCGGCGCGAGCCGAGCTCTGCTGCAATCGGGACTCTGGGTGGCCGCGATCCGTCCGCCCACGGTGCCCGCGCGGACGGCGCGGCTGCGGATCACGTTTTCGGCAGCCCACACCGAGGCGCAGGTCGATGCACTCGTCGCCGCGCTCGCCGACGCCCTCCGCGAGGCGCCTGCCGAGAATGTGCTCGCCGAGCACGCACTCGATGAGCTGCGGGCCCGCTCACACCCGGGGCGGCTCTGAGTCATGCGGCCGCAGGCGCCCGATCCCCATCGCGACTCGCGTTCCGAGGGCGGCGCGCCGCCCGGCGCTCGACTCGATCGCGCGAGCGTGCGGAGATCGTTCGAGCGGGCGAGCGCGAGCTATGACGGTGCCGCGGTGCTGCAGGCACGCGTGCGGATGGAGCTGCTCGATCGATTGCGTTTGATCGGCATCGAGCCGGCACGCGTGCTCGATTTGGGCTGCGGCACGGGGGAGGGTGCTCGGCAACTCAAACGTCGCTACCCGCGCGCGCTCACTGTCGGGCTCGATATCGCGCCCGGCATGCTGCGTGAGGCGCGGCACCGTAGCCGGCCTTTCCGGCGCTTCGAGCGAATGTGCGGCGATGCGTATCGGCTGCCGCTCGCCGATGCTTCGATCGATCTCGTCTTCGGCAATCTGCTGCTGCAGTGGTGCGATACGCCCGACGAGGTGCTCGCGGAGATCCGGCGCGTGTCGAGGCCCGGCGGGTTCTTTTCCTTCAGCACGCTCGGGCCGGACACGCTGCGCGAGCTGCGCGACGCATGGACGGCTGCGGACGATGCGAGTCACGTCAACGCCTTTCTCGACATGCACGACGTGGGCGATGCCCTCACGCGCGCCGGATTCGCCGAGCCCGTGCTCGATGTCGAGCGCTTCACGCTTTCCTACGCGGATGTGCTCGCGCTCACGCGCGATCTGAAGGCGATCGGCGCACACAACGTCACGGCGGCCCGCCATCGAGGCCTCACCGGACGGGGCAAATGGCGAGCGATGACGGAGGCGTACGAGACCTTCCGGCGCGATGGCCGCCTGCCGGCGACGTACGAAGTGATCTACGGCGCCGCGTGGAGCCAAGAGACGAGGGCGGGCAGCGCACGGGGCATGGCCCACTCGCCGACCGGCTCCGAAGTACGCATCTCACCCGCAGCGATCCGGCGCAGGCCGCCGTCATGAGGGGCCGCCGCGGCCTCTTCATCGCGGGCACGGATACGGGCGTAGGCAAGACACTCGTGGCGGTTTCGGTCGTGCGGGCGCTCGTCGCGCGCGGCATCGCGGTCGCTGCAATGAAACCGGTCGCCGCCGGTGCCACGAGCACCCCCTCCGGCCCGAGAAACGAAGACGCTCTCGCGCTCGCGGCCGCAGCGAGCATCGAAGCGCCCTATGAACGCATCAATCCCTACTGCCTGCGCGCGGCCGTCTCCCCGCACATCGCCGCGTCCGAAGAGGGCATTGCAATCGATGTGGCGCTGATCCGGCAGCGCTTCGAGGAGCTCGCGCAGGGTGCGGAGTGCGTCATCGTCGAGGGCGCGGGGGGCTGGCTCGCGCCGATCGGCGCGCGGGAGACGCTGGCCGATGTGGCACGAGCTCTCGCGCTTCCCGTGGTGCTCGTCGTCGGGCTGCGGCTCGGCTGCCTCAATCACACGCTGCTCAGCGTGCGGGCGATCGAGGCGGACGGCCTCGAGCTTGTGGGTTGGATCGGCAACGCCATCGACCCCGGCTTCGAGCGTGCCGCCGAGAATCTTGCGACTCTCGCGCAGCGACTCGGGTGCGCACCCCTCGCCCTGGTGCCCCACGTGAATCGCGCGTCCGAGCAGCGGCTCGAGCCAGGCATTGCACTACCCCCCGCGGCGAGCGAGGCGCTGCTCGCCCTCTGTTCGCGAGCGCGGTGTGACGCGGGCGATGCGCGACGCGCGATGCACGGCCCATGAATGCAGCAGCGCGCGATCCAGCAGCGCGTGATGCGCGGCGACCCGCGCTATGGACGCCGGCATGCTCGAGGGTCCCGTTTACCTTGTATATTCAAGTGGCTGGGGTACCATTCCAGAGCCTCGGCCTCTCGAGGCCCGAAGGCCCGATCCCGTGGATGCCGCGCAGCTGCGCATCGTGATCGCACCGAACTGCTCTCTGAGCGTGCGGGGTGCATTCGTGTTCTTCGGCGGGATGTGCACGGTGTCGTTCACGATTGCGGGATGCATGGCCGCGCTTGGTTTTTGGCCGGTCTTCCCGTTCGCAGGACTCGAGATGGTGGTCCTCGCGTGGGCGTTGAGGGCGAGTCTCGAGCGGCGGAGACAGCTGCAGACGATCACCGTCTCCGATCGCGACGTGCTCGTCGAGTCGCGCGCCGGCGCGCGCTGTGTGCGGGTCGTGTTCCCGCGGCACTGGGCACAGGTTAAACTGCGCCGCCCCGCGTCGCGCCTGTATCCGAGCCGCCTCGTGATCGAGTCGCACGGCCGCCAATGCGAGGTCGGGGACTTCCTGACGGAGGAAGAGCGCCGCGGGCTCGCGGTGCGGCTCAACCGGCTGATCGGCCGAATCAACGAGTCGCCCCGGCTCGCCTGAGGCGCGAACGGCCCGCGCCGATCGTCGCGCCGCGCGGGATGCTCGGGCACCGCGCCGGCTGCCGTGCGAGGCGCGACTGCGTTGGTTGGGGGCAGCGCCTCGGGCGACCCCGAAAGAAGCTGGCCGCGAGGCCATGAAAGAGAGTTCGGCGAGCCCATGAACATATCCAGGATCGTTGCCGCGGTGGCTCTCGCCCTTGCCGCAGGTGGAGAGGCCCACGCCGAGTCGGGCTGGGGCCTGCTCAACATGCCGCAGGGCGTCACCGCGATGTCGCGCCACATCTACGACCTGCACATGATGATGCTTTGGGTGTGCGTCGCGATCGGCGTCGTCGTCTTCGGCGTGATGATCTACTCGATCGTCACCTTTCGGCACTCCCGCGGCGCGGTGCCGGATACCACGATGGTGCACAACACCAAGGTCGAGATCGTCTGGACGATCATCCCCGTCGCGATCTTGATCGCCGTTGCGATCCCCGCCGCACGCACGCTGGTCGAGACCGAGGATCTGCGCAACACCCAGCTCACGATCAAAGTCACGGGCTTCCAGTGGGGCTGGAATTACGACTATCTGGCGAGCGGGGTGAACTACTTCTCGCGCCTCGACCGGGCGAGCGATGCCGCGCGCGAGCTCGACTCGGGCATCAATCCCGAGACCGTCCCGCACTATCTGCTCAACGTCGATCACCCGCTCGTGGTGCCCGTCGACACCAAGGTTCGCCTGCTCATCACCGCCGACGACGTGATCCACTCCTGGTGGGTGCCGGACTTCGGCGTGAAGAAGGACGCCATCCCCGGCTACGTCAATGAAGCCTGGTTCAAGATCGATGCCGACAAGCCGGGCGTCTACCGCGGCCAATGCGCAGAGCTCTGCGGGCGCGACCACGGCTTCATGCCGATCGTGGTCAATGCGGTGAGCAAGAAGGATTTCGACGCCTGGATCAAATCGCAGCAGGCGGCGCAAAAGGCCAGCGCGGCCCCGCAGACCGCTTCTGCAGCGGTTCCGGCGCCCGCCGGCTGATCCCGAGGATTCCTCGCGAGCTCGTCGGTCTACCGACGGGGCGCTCCGCGCCCATCGAGCCGAAGTGCCCGCGACGCAAAACGTACCCCGAAAGACTCCGTAATGCTCGAATCAACGACTGCCGTCTCACACCGCGCCGTACGTGACGCGTATGCCGCGCATGCCGCGCACGACGTCGCGCACTTCCATTACGTGCTCGTGCTCGTGCCCGGGGCGATCTTCGGGATCATGGCGGCGGTGTACTATTGGCTCCCGAAATGGACCGGGAACATGTACGACATGCGGCTCGCGAAGCTGCATTTCTGGCCCTGGAGCGAGCCGCCGGCAGAGGCCGTGATCGCTCGGAGCGCGACGCATTGAACGTGACGCGCGCGCTGACGGCGAAGGCTGCGTGAGCCCATGGCGACGGATCCCGATCAGGAACGGCGCAAACGTGTGCGGCGCACGGCGGTGATCCTGGCGATCATCGCAATCGCCTTCTACGTGGCGTACATCGTGTTGTCGATGGTCGAAGCATCCCGCGCCGTGCACCGTCGCGGCGCACCACCTGCGAGCGCACCGCCGCCCGCAACCGCGCCGCGCTGAGCGGACGACGCACAGAGTCGAGGCATTTCGAGAACGGCTTCAAGCAGGAAATGACAATGGCACAGGCTCAACACCCGGCCCCGGCGCATGACCATGCACACGCCGCTCATGGCGCGCACGCCCACCATCCCGACGGGAACAAGTACTACATCCCGCATGGAAGCCCCTGGCCGATCTTCGCCTCCGTCGCGCTGTTCACCGTGATGCTGGGGGCAGCCGCGTACCTCAACGACTGGACCGGCGCATGGTCCTTCATCCCCGGGCCGCTGCTCATCGTCGCCATGTTCATCGGCTGGTTCAGTACGGTCATCGGGGAGAACCAGCAGGGCATCTACAACCTGCAGGTCGACAAGTCATTCCGCATGGGAATGATGTGGTTCATCTTCTCCGAGGTCATGTTCTTCGCTGCGTTCTTCGGCGCACTCTTCTACGCGCGGATGCTCGCGGTGCCGTGGCTCGGAGGACAGGGCGTCAAGTTCTTCACGCATTTCATCCTGTGGCCGGGGTACGAGGGCGTGTGGCCGACGAACGGTCCGGCGCACGTCGGCGGCAGCGCGAACGGCACGTTCGAGGTGATTCCCCCGTTCAGCCTGCCCGCGGTCAACACACTCATCCTGCTGACGAGCGGCGCGACGGTGACTGTCGCGCATCACGCGTTGAGGCAAGGCAAGCGGAGCCTGCTCATCGTGTTTCTCGCCTTGACGTTTCTGCTCGGCTTCTCGTTCGTGGCGCTCCAGGCGCACGAGTACGGCGAGGCTTATCGGGAGCTCGGGCTGCGGCTATCGACCGGAATCTACGGTTCGACCTTCTTCATGCTGACCGGCTTTCACGGCCTGCACGTGACGATCGGCGCCATCATGCTGGTGACGATCTGGCTGCGAGTGCTGCGCGGGCACTTCACGCCCCAGCGGCACTTCGCCTTCGAGGCCGTCGCGTGGTACTGGCACTTCGTCGACGTGGTGTGGCTCGGGCTGTTCATTTTCGTTTATTGGCTGTAGAGCGAGCGCGAGGAGCGCCGGCCGCCGGGCTGCTGCGAGCGGGCCGCGCGGGAGCTGCTGAGCCGCCGCGGCGGCGACGAGCCCCGCGATCGAGCATCGCTACCGCGGCTGCAGGCCGTGCGGGGCGATGAGACCCGCCCACCACGCGGCCATGATCAGCAGGAACAAGAGAATCGAGAGGACGATGCGTATCGTGAGCGAGCGGACCATCTTGCGCGAATCGCCCTTGCCTGGGCCGCGCGCGAGATGATAGAGAGCGGATCCGAGGCTCACGACGATCGCGAGGAACGCGAGGACGATGACGAGTCGCAGGATGCCTTGCATGTCTGAGTCTTTGAATCCGCGGCACCCGCTCGCCGCTTCCTCATTCTAGGGGATGCGCCGCCCCCCGGCGATGGCTTGCCCGGCCGCCGCCGGCTGACGATGCTCCCTGGCCGCCGGATAGGAGATCGAAGCAACCGCTGTGCCCATTGTTCGCTTCACCGTTGGCCGGCGCGTGTTCGCGCCTTCCTGGGCGATGACCGCGCTCACCCTCGTGCTTTGCGTCGTCTTCGTACGGCTCGGCGAGTGGCAGTGGCACAAGGCCGAATGGCGGCAGGCGGAGTGGAACGCGTTCGCGCGCGGCGCCGACAGCGCCGTGGCGCTCGGCTCGCGCGGCACGGCCGCTGTGCCGCGATTTCAGCGCGTGGGAGTCGCCGGGCGATTCGATCCGGAGCACCAGTTCCTGCTCGACAATCGGATCGTGAACGGCGCGGCCGGCTACGAGGTGCTCACGCCTCTCGAGCTCGATGACGGACGCGTGTTGCTCGTCGATCGCGGCTGGGTGCCGTTCACCGGCTATCGCAGCCGCCTGCCGGATGTTCGACTCGATGCATCCGGACCGGTCAGACTGACGGGACGCATCGATCTGCTGCCGGCGGGCGGCCTGTCCTTCGGACGCAGGTCGCCTCGCACCGGGCCGCAGTGGCCGAAGGTCACGAGTTATCCCAGCATCGCCGAGCTCGCGAGCGCGCTCGGGGCGGCCGTTCCGGGAGTGCGGCTCGAGCCGCGTATCCTGCTGCTCGACCCCCGCGAGCCGCACGGCTACGTACGCGAGTGGCAGCCGCCCGGGATGTCACCGGCGCGGTACTTGTCCTATGCAGCGCAATGGTGGCTGTTTGCCGTCACGTTGGTCGTGATTTGGGCCGTGCTGAGCGCGCGCAAGCCGCGGGCGGAGGCGCGAACAGGAGCGCTCGGGCGGCAGGCACCGCGCGAGCGCGAGGTACACTGAGACGTTCATGCAAGCCGATCGAGCAGAGCCGCCCCTCACCGGGCCGCGCCCAGCCGCAAATCGAGACACGACGATCCGTAATATGCGGACCATCTTCGCGCTGGCCGCGCTCTTCGTGCTGCCGGTCGCGGGCTCGTTCTGGCTGTACTACGGTGCGAGCTGGCGCCCCGCAGGGCACGTCAATCGCGGCGAGCTCATCCGGCCTGCGCGTCCGCTGGCGAACGTATCGTTGCCGATCGTGAGCTCGACCGGAGCTCGACAGTCGGCCGCGAATGTTTTCAGCAAACGCTGGGCGCTCGTCTACGTCGGCGATGGCGGTTGCACCCGTTGGTGCCAGTACTCCCTCTACGTCATGCGCCAGACGTGGCTCGCCCTCAATACCGATTCGCCGCGCGTCGAGCGCGTGTTCCTCGCGACGGGCAGCTGCTGTGCGCCGATCGCTCTGTCGAGCGTTGCGGGCGGCTTGCTCGTGCAGGATGCGAGCGCGGGCTCGGGCAGCGAGCTCCTCGCGTCGTTCCCGCGCGAGAATCGGGACCAGATGATTTTCCTCGTCGACCCGCTCGGGAACCTCATGATGCGCTACGATCTGAGCCGCGACCCGAAGGGCCTGCTCCAGGACCTTCGGTTACTCCTTAAGCTCTCTCACATTGGCTGAAATCATCGCGACGCGCTCCATCCCTGCCGCGGCATGGATGCGCAAGCTGGCTCTCGCGGCAGTCCTGCTCGGCTTCGCCGTGGTGGTGCTCGGCGCATATGTGCGCCTCACGGCGGCCGGTCTCGGATGCCCCGACTGGCCGGGCTGCTACGGGCACATCACCCCCCTCGGAGCCGAGCACAGTCTGGCGAGCGGCGCGAACTTCGGCGGACCGGCGCTCGATGTATCGAAGGCGTGGCACGAGATGATCCATCGCTACGCCGCCTCGACCCTTGGCTTTCTGATCGTGGTGATCGCAGCGCTCGGGATCGCGAGCCGACAGGAGTCCCCGCGTCGCGCGGGCTACGCGGTCGCGCTCCTCGGCATCGTCGTCCTGCAGGGCGCACTCGGCATGCTCACCGTGACGCTGCTGCTGCGTCCGCTCATCGTCACGCTGCATCTGATCTTCGGGCTCACGACGGTGAGTCTCCTGTGGTGGCTGTGGCTCTCACTCCGCGCCGACGGGGCGGATACCGCATCGCGAGGCATTGCCTGGGGCGAGCACGGCACGGTACGGCTCAGGGAAGGCGCGGTGCGCGCTTCGGGCGGGGGGATCTGGTCCAAGCGTGGCATTTGGGCCCCCCGGCTCGCGGTCCTCGCCCTCGTGGTGCTCGCCGTGCAGATTGCGCTCGGTGGCTGGACGAGCAGCAACTACGCCGCCATCGCCTGCCCCGATTTTCCGACCTGCCAGGGCTCCTGGTGGCCGGCGATGGATTATCGGCATGCCTTCGTGCTCTGGCATGCCCCGAGCATCGACTACGAAGGCGGCATTCTCACGAGCGCCGCCCGTCGGGCCATCCACTTCACCCATCGCATGGGTGCGGGGATCACGGCCTGCGTACTGATCGCCGCCGCTCTCGCGGCCTTCCGGCAACGCACGCTCCGGCGCCCGCGAACGGTCGCCTGGTTCGTCCTGGCCGCCCTCGCGGTGCAGCTCGCGATCGGCATCTCCATGGTGCTCGAAGGCTTTCCGCTCTGGCTCGCGACGGCGCACAACGCGGGCGCCGCGCTCACCCTGCTCGCCGTGCTCGCCCTGGTCCACAGCTTGCGATCACCACGGCTTGCATGAGTCGAGCCATGCCGCAACCGAGAGACCCGCTTCCACTCGCCGCAGAGCCCGGCGGCGCAACGCAGTCCGCCGAGGCTCGCGCGGATGCGCCCGCAGCGGACCTGCGCTCGACTGCGACCTGGCGCCACTACTTCGCACTCACCAAGCCGCGCGTGATCTCGCTCATCGTCTTCACGGCGATCGTGGGCACGCTCCTCGCGAGCCCCGGGCTCCCGCCGCTGCGCGCGCTCTTGTGGGGCAATCTCGGAATTGCGTGCGCCGCCGCCTGCGCGGCGGCCCTCAATCACGTCCTCGACCGACGCATCGACGTTCAAATGGCGCGCACGCGCGGCCGGCCGCTGCCGCGCGGCAAGATCACCGAGCGTCAGGCGCTCGTCTTCGCTGCGGTGCTCGGCTTCGTCTCGATGGCCGTGCTCGGTTTCCTCGTGAACCCGCTCACCGCGCTGCTCACTTTCGCTTCGCTCATCGGCTATGCGGTCGTCTATACGGTGTGGCTCAAGCGGGCGACCTCGCAGAACATCGTGATCGGCGGCGCCGCCGGCGCCGCTCCGCCGATCCTCGGCTGGACGGCCGTCACGGGCAGCGTGGATGCCAACGCGCTGCTGCTGTTCCTCATCATCTTCGCGTGGACACCGCCGCACTTCTGGGCGCTCGCGATCGCTCGCCGCGACGAGTACGCGCGCGCGGGCATCCCGATGCTGCCGGTCACGCACGGCGTCGAGTACACGCGCCTGCACGTGCTGCTCTATACGATGCTGCTCGCCGCCGTCTCGCTCCTGCCGTTCCTCACCCGCATGAGCGGGCTCATCTATCTCGCCGCCGCGCTCGTTCTCGATGTGATCTTCGTGTACTACGCGCTCAAGCTGAAGCGCTCGGACAGCAAGACACTTCCGATGCGCGTGTTCCGCTTCTCGGTCACCTATTTGATGTGGCTGTTCGCGGCGCTGCTCATCGATCACTATCTGCCGACGACGCAGAACCTGCTGCTCTAGTGCGCTGGCGCGCCCGGCGAGTGCATCAGCGCGGGTGCTTCACCGCGTGAGCGTCAGGTGCCAGGAAGAGAGCCGGCGATCCTCCATCAGCAGCACGCCGTACGCTTCGTATTGATCCGTCGTGATCTGACGCAGGTGCTCGGTGCCCTGGTAGCCGCCCTGCTCGGAGCGGTAGAGCGAGAGAATGGTGGGCCCGGCGACTGCGAATACACCGTGCAGGCGGCCGAGCGTCGGGTTCTCCGAGGTCCACTTCGAGGCGAGCGAGTCGCGCCCGGGCGTCTCGATCGTGTAGACGTTCACGAACTCGACGGGCGGTGCCGCCAGCACGCGCATACGGCCGGCGAGCATCCAGCAGTCCCTGCCGTGGGAGATCTCGGTGCGTCCGTCGACCGCGATGCCCTCGGCATCCCCACTCCAGAACATGCCGGAGAGCGCCCAGACACCGGGCTCGTAAAGAAAGGTATGACGCATGGCTCGCCTACGGCTGTCCCGCGCAGCGGGGCTGCGCACGGTCATTATGGCGCGCGTTCGCCTTTCCCGGTACGTTTCCGGTGAGCGACACGAGGCGGTCCCGGCCGCGCCTGCGGCGCGGCTCCCCCGGGAGCGCGATGAGTGGCAAATTCGAGAACTCCGGAGGCATGCCATGCTAATCGAGCGCGTGTGGGCGGCGAACGACTTTCGCAATTTCCACTATCTCATTGCCTGCCCGGAGACGGGCGAGGCGCTGGCGGTCGACCCGCTCGAGTGGCGACGGTGCCTCGATGCGGCCCGCCGGCGCGGCTGGACCATCACGCAGATCGTGAATACCCACGAGCATCCCGATCACACGGGCGGCAATCAGGGGCTCAAGGGCGCAACGGGCGCACGGCTCCTCGCGCACGCGGGAGCGGCGGCGCAAATAGGAGACGTCGACAGGGGCCTCAACCGAGGCGATGTGATCCGGGTCGGCCGCACGGTCGAGCTCGAATGCCTCGACACCCCGGGGCACACCATGACGCACATCTGCCTGTTCGCGCACGCGGCGCAACCGGCGCTCTTCTCCGGCGACACGCTCTTCAATGCGGGCGCGGGCAACTGTCACACGAGCGGGCGCCCCGACCTGCTCTACGAGACGTTCGTGAACCAGCTCGCGCGGCTGCCGGAGGAGACGCGCGTGTATCCGGGCCACGAGTACCTGACGCGCAATCTCGAGTTCACGCTCGATCGCGAGCCCGACAACGCGGAAGCGACTGCGCTCCTTGCACGCTGCCGCGATCAGGCGCCGGAGTCGACCCTCGTGACGACGCTCGGGGAGGAGAAGCGCGTCAACACTTTCCTGCGCTTGCAGAACCCGACGATCATCGCGCACCTGCGGGAGCGCTTCCCGGACATCGGCGAGCGACCGGATGCGAAGACGGTGTTCCTGAAGCTGCGCGAGCTGCGCAATAAGTGGTGAATCGCCTCGCGGCCGCATCGGGCGCGATGCGGCCTGGACCGCGCTCGGCTGGTAGAATGCGCGCCCCTATGGACGACGTGTCGCACATTCTGGCGCCGCTCAACGAAGCGCAGCGTGAGGCGGTGACGGCGCCCGTCGGCCCGGTGCTCGTGCTCGCCGGTGCCGGCAGCGGCAAGACGCGCGTGCTCACGCACCGCATCGCGTGGCTGGTGCAGGCCGAGGGTGTCTCGACCCACAGCGTGCTCGCGGTGACGTTCACGAACAAGGCGGCCGGTGAGATGCGCGGCCGCATCGAGCGGCTCCTCGGGATCCCGGGCGGTGCGCTCTGGATCGGCACGTTTCACGGCATCGCGCACCGGCTGCTGCGCCTGCATTGGCGCGAGGCGGGGCTCCCGCAGAGCTTCCAGATCCTCGACTCGGAGGATCAGCTGCGCCTCATCCGCAAGCTCGTGAAGGCGCTCGATCTCGATGAGACGCGCTGGGTGCCGCGCGAGATCCAATGGTTCGTCAATTCGAACAAGGACGAGGGGCGCCGGCCCGCCGGGCTCAAGGACGGCAACGACCCGACGCGCCGGCAACTGATCCGGCTCTATGCGGATTACGAGGAGGCGTGCGCTCGGGCGGGCGTGGTCGATTTCGCGGAGCTGCTGCTTCGGGCCTTCGAGCTCTGGCGCGGGACGCCTGCGCTGCTCGCGCACTACCGGCGGCGCTTTCGCCACGTGCTCGTCGATGAGTTCCAGGATACGAACTCGATTCAATACGGGTGGCTGAAGCTGCTGGTCGGGTCGGAGAGCCAGCCGTTCGTCGTCGCCGACGACGATCAATCGATTTACCGCTGGCGCGGCGCGCGCGTGGAGAACGTGCAGGAGTTCCGGCGCGATTTCCCGCACGGGCGGCTCTTCAAGCTCGAGCAGAATTACCGCTCCACCGGCACCATCCTGAGCGGCGCGAACGCACTTATCGCCCACAACGCCGGACGCCTCGGCAAGACGCTGTGGACGAGCGGCGGCAAGGGCGATCCCATTCGACTCTACGCCGGATTCAACGAGCGCGACGAGGCGGAGTTCGTCCTGCGCCGGATCGAGGAGTGGATGCAGCGCGGGGGCCAGCGCCGCGAGATTGCGATCCTCTACCGCTCGAACGCGCAGTCGCGCATCTTCGAGGAGACGTTCCTCGCAGCGCGCGTGCCGTATCGCGTCTACGGAGGCTTGAGGTTCTTCGAGCGAGCCGAGGTGAAGGATGCACTCGCGTATCTGAGGCTCATCGTCAATCATCGCGACGATCCCTCCTTCGAGCGCGTAGTGAACCTGCCGGCGCGCGGCATCGGCGCGAAGAGTCTCGATCTGATCCGCGAGCGCGCGAAGAGCGCGCGCAGCTCACTGTGGGAAGCGGCCGAAGGCTCGCTCGAGACTCTGGGCCCGAAGGCCGCGAGCGCGGTGCAGGGCTTTCTCGCGCTCATCGAGCGCTTGGGGCGGGAGATCGCGGGCCGCCCTCTGAGTGAGCAGGTGGATCACGTGCTCGAGGCGAGCGGCCTCATCGAATTCTACCGGCGCGAGAAGGCCGATCGCGGCGAGGCGCGCGTGGAGAATCTCGAGGAGCTGGTGAGCGCCGCGCGCGGGTTCGAGCCCGAGGAAGGCGAGGAGATACCGCTCCTCGATGCATTCCTCTCCCACGCCGCCCTCGAGTCTGGCGAGGGGCAGGCGGAGGCCTGGGAGGACTGCGTGCAGATGATGACGCTGCACAGCGCGAAGGGCCTCGAATTTCCGGTCGTGTTCCTCTGCGGCTTGGAGGACGGGCTGTTCCCGCATCAGCGCTCGATCACCGATCTTGCCGGCCTCGAGGAGGAGCGCCGCCTCTGCTACGTCGGCATGACTCGCGCGATGAAGCAGCTCTATCTCACCTACGCCGAGCAGCGCCGGCTGCACGGCACGGATGCCTACGGCCAGCCCTCGCGCTTCATCAAAGAAGTGCCGGAAGAGCTGATCGAGGAAGTGCGCCCGCGCGTACAGGTCTCGCGCCCGGTGAGCGCGGGCCGGTTCCACCGCCCGGAGAACGAGGCGGTCTCGCCCGGGATGCGGCTCGGAGCGCGCGTGCGCCACGGGCGCTTCGGCGAAGGCGTGGTGCTCTCCGTCGAGGGCAACGGTCCTCACGCTCGCGTGCAGGTGAGCTTCGAGACACAGGGAACGAAGTGGCTGATGCTCCAGTACGCGAATCTCGAGCCGGTTTGATCATGACGCGGGGCGCGCGGTGCGCGGGGTCTCACCGGTCACGGCGGCGGATCGCGCGGCTGCGGCACTCGGCCATTCCATGAAGATCGTCATTCTCGGCGCCGGCCAGGTCGGACGCACCGCGGCCTATCAGCTCTCGCGCGAGGAGGCGAACGAAGTCACGGTCGTCGATGCCAACGAGGACGTCCTGCGAGACCTGCAGGACAGAATCGACATCCGCACCGTCGCGGGTAACGCCGCCTACCCGACCGTGCTCGAGGCGGCGGGCGCCGCCGAGGCCGACATCATCATCGCGCTGACCAACAGCGACGAAGTCAACATGATGGCGTGCGAGGTAGCCTATACGCTCTATCGCACGCCGACGAAGATCGCGCGCATCCGCTCGGCCGAATACACGAGCCGCCCCGAGCTGTTCAGCGAGGAAGCTCTCGCGGTGGACGTGTTCATCAGCCCCGAGCAGCTCGTGACGGAGTACATCGAGCGGCTCGTGCGCTATCCCGGCACGCTGCAGGTGCTCGATTTCGCGGAGGGCCGGGTGCGCCTCGTCGGCGCGCGGGCTCGCAAGGGCGGCCTCGCGGTCGGCCAGCGCGTGCGCGACCTGCGCGAGCACGTCCCCGGCACGGACGTGCGCATTCTCGCGATCTATCGCGCCGGTCGGATGATCCGGCCCGAAGGCGACACGGTGATCGAGGACGGCGACGAGCTCTATTTCCTCGCCGGGCGCGAGTCGATCCGGCGCGTGATGCACGAGA
>Ga0134128_10001242_pt1 | contig 33212 bp, 25 predicted proteins | sample KB31754_FD_96462 | JGI IMG/M metagenome (GOLD analysis project Ga0134128, IMG submission 96462) | Terrestrial soil microbial communities with excess Nitrogen fertilizer from Kellogg Biological Station, Michigan, USA - KB3-175-4 | ecosystem: Environmental > Terrestrial > Soil > Unclassified ...
GCGTTGTTGTGGGGGGCGGCCATCCGCATCCTTGCCGTAGCACCGCTACGACGCGTCGCCGCGCCTAGCATTCGACCGTTTGCGGGCGGGCGGCGATCCGACTGCGTGCATGCCAAACAGATCGTAAACAGGCTCTTAGAGCGGGGCTAACATGGGAATGCCGCATCAAGGCGGCAGGGCGTTCCAACTACCGGGAGACATCATGAAAATGCGGATCGGGCAGGTGTGGTTGATGCTGGCGGCGTTGTTCTTCTTTACCCAGGGCCATGCGGCGGAACCGCATGGCACGGCGCAGGAAGCCGTCGCGCTGGTGCACAAGGCAATCGATTATTACAAGAAGAACGGCAAGGAAAAAACCTATGCCATGATCAACGACGAGAATCCTGATTTCAAGACCAAGGACCTGTACCTGTTCGCCAGCGACTTGAAGGCCGGGCCCTTGAATGCGCACGGCGCCAATCGCAAGATGGTCGGCAAGGACATGTCGATGCTGAAGGACGCGGACGGCAACAGCATCACGCAAAAGATTCTCGACGTGGCGAACTCGAAGGAGGGCAAGGGCTGGGCCGATTACAAGTGGCCCAATCCCGTGACCAAGGAGATCGAGCAGAAGAGCACCTACGTCGAACGTGTCGACGACATCTATTTCGCCTGCGGCATCTACAAGTAAGGCCCTCTGTGTGAAGCAGGTGCGCGAGCCGCGGCCCGCTTCCGGCATCTCTTCCCCCAGTGCGCGTTACCTGCATCGATATGTGAAAAATTCACATATCGATTGCACACAATGCATCATGCAAAGCCAGTTGTAACGCTTTGTAAGCACCGTCAACAAGGCTGCATTCGACCCCGTTTCATGCTCAGGCCCCGAGATAAACTCGGGAACATAAAAGTGAACTGAGGACCATGACCATGAACAAATTGCTCGTTACCCTGATTGCCAGCCTGTTTGCTTCCGCTGCATTCGCTCAAACTCCCGCCGCCACCACGGCAAGTGCTTCCGCCGCTGCAGGGCCAAGTGTTGCATCGACTCCTGCCAAGGATGCAGCCAAGACGGCCAAGACTGACGCGCCTGTCGCCAAGACTGCAGCCAAGACGGAAGCCAAGGCCGATGTCAAGACTGATGCAAAGGCCGACACCAAGGCCGACGTGAAGACCGACACCAAGGCAACGCCCGCAGTGAAGTCCAGCGCCGCAGCCGACGTGAAGAGCGCGCCGGAAGCGAAGACCGACGCCAAGGCAAAGACCGATGCCAAGGCTGACGCCAAGAGCGAAAAGCCGAAGCAAACGTCGATGAAGACCAAGAGCGGCAAGGGCAGCAAGACTGTCGCCAAGGCCGGCAAGGTCAAGAGTGAAAAGACGGGCGAAAAGGCCGTTGCCAAGACCGAGACCGTGAAGCCGGAACAAACCGTGGCCAAGACCGGCACGCCGGAAGTCAAGGCCGACACCAAGACCGTCGCTGCCAAGTAAGCATGGCGGCAAGCGTTTGAGGCAGCACACAAACAGGCGGAGTTTCCCGCCTGTTTGCTTTTGTGCGGGTGAAATTTATTCTTCCGCCAGATGCAAGGACTTGATTGCCGCATCGAGGCGTCGTATCAGGGCATCGTCAACCGATGGGCTGCACATGAAGCGGCGCGCTCCACCGGGTGCCATGTCGGGAAATTCGATCAGCACCAGGTCCCGCGTATCGACTTCATTGCCATCCACGCCGCGCGGTGTTTCGTCGGCGGCACCGACTGTATAGTCAAAGCGGTCCAGCATCAGCTTGGACAGGTTCTGCATAGGCGTGCCCGCAATACGGTCGACGTTGCCTTTTATTTTTGCAAAGATGGCGTCAAGCCCGGGGCCGTAGGAAAATCCTTCCAGCAAACCTATCCTGAGATCGGTGTCGGCTGCGAGCGCGGCCAAACTGGCATGCTTGCGCACGGCTGCTTCGTGCTTCTTCAGCGTGACGACCACCAGCGGCTTGTCGAGGAAAAACGGCTTGCTGAATTTGCCGAACGTGCTGCGCTCCGGTGTTTGATAAATGCCGACTGCGCAGTAGTTGGGCTGGTTGTTGCGCGCCTGTTCGATCACGCGCGGCTGGGGCAGTGCTTCCCAGGATACGTTGAAATGCGCTTCACGCATGACGGACGCCGCGACCGGCAGGTAAGTGCCCTTGGGCACGCCATCGATGACTTCGGCCAGCCCCGGCCGGACTACGTAGCCGAGCGTGAGGGTGCCTTCATTGCCGGCTTGCGCGGCGGGTGTCGAGAGCAAGCCCGCTGCCAGCAGGGTGCACCAGGCAGGCAATTTCCAGATCGGCAAGGACATGGGACACCGGCGAACGATGGGAAACGCCATTATTGCCCAATTGGCGTTGTGCTGTCCCGTTGATTATCGGTCGCCTGATTGATACTTCCAATTGCTCAGCGCACGGTTTGCTGGGTCCAGTTTGCACCGTCGGGCGAAGTGACGATCACACCTTCGCCGACGGCAACGAATTGCTTGCCAGACCATGTCACACCGTACAGGTGGCTCGATGTGGCGGGGACACGGGGGATCCAGGTGGCGCCATCGGCTGACGTGAGGATGATGCCGGCGCCAACAGCAACAAATTGCGTGCCGGACCAGGTGATGCTGTACAAGTCCTGGGTCGTCACGCTGTGCGAGGTCCAGTTCTGGCCATCCGGAGAGCTATAGAGCGCGCCGCTCAAGCCGGTGGCGACGAACAGCTTGCCGGAAGAGGCGACTCCGGTGTAATTGCCGGTCACCGAGTTGACGCTCCAGACACTGCCGTTGGCAGAGGGGAAGATGCCGTTGCCGACGGCAACGTATTGTGAGCCGCCCCAGGCAACGCCGGCCAGGGCTTGCATGACACTCACCGCGTTCGATGAGCCGACGTATTGCGTGGTCGCGGACCAGTTCAGACCGTCGGACGAAAACAGGACGTGGCCGAAGTCGCCGACTCCCGAAGAGAAGCTGCCGATCTGGTCGCCGACGGCGACGAATTGCGAGCCATTCCAGGTGATGCTGTTCAACTCGCTGTTTTGCGGAATGCTGGCCAGTGAAGCAGTCGAGATGGAATTGGTCCAGGTGATGCCATCGGTTGAACTTACCGCGGCGTCGCTGCGGGAAGCGACGAGACCGGGGCAGACTATGCCGGTGGGGCATGTCTCGACGCCGCCATTGACGCCGACAGCCAGAAAGCGGTTGTTTTGCCAGATCACGCTACGCAGGTCGGCGCTGGAAAAACCGGTGCCAAAGGCCGAACCGCGATTGGTCCAGGTGCTGCCGTCTGGCGAAGTCTCGACGATGCCGCCCAAGCCGACGGCAACGAATTGCGAACCGGACCAGGCCACCGAATTCAGTACCACGGCACCTGTTGTGGTGCTGGCGCCGGCCAGCTGTTCGGTGCAGTTGAGCACGTCGGTGGTGATCTGGCTGGCGCTGGTGGTGGCGGTGATGGTGGCTACATAGGAGCGTAGTTCTGCTGCGGCGTTGCTGCCGCTATAGGTGCTGGCAAGGTTCTGGGTCGTAAGCTGGGCCGTGAAGTTGGTGGCAAAGCTCAGGCGGTTGGTGACCGTCTGTGCGTCAGTCTTGCCCTGGTCCGACATGTTGGTGGACGCGCCCCCCATGATGGCCAGTGCGGCGGCGGCCTGGTTGAGGCTGCCCGAGGAAATGGCCGTGCTCCAATAGGTCAGGCCGGCCACTGCAGGCTGGCGGCCGAACAGATATTGATAGACGTCGTCGACGAATTGACTGGTGCTGGTGCTGCTATACAGTGTTTCCGCTTCCTTGCTGGTGGCAAAACTGTCGACCAGGCTTTTGACGGCGGCATTGGTGGAGTAGGCCGCAGCCAGTCCAGCGGCATCGGTCGGCGCACCGGCGGCGAGCAGCTTGGCTTCGACATTGGTCAGGCCCGTGGGGTCGGCAGGGCGGCCGAAATAGGCGAGATAGAGTTCCTGAGTAACGTTCTGGTAGCTGGCCGCGGTTGGTGCGCTTGCCTTCTGCGTTACCGTGATCTGGCGCGCCTGTCTGGCCGACATGTCATTGGTGCTGTCATTGGAGCCGCCACCACATGCTGCCAGCAAGATCATGCAAGCCAGGGCCAATAAATTGCGTTGTGTTGCTTTCATCACCATTTTCCTCGTTACCCATCGGGGTATTCTGACGGCCCAGCTTGCATCCACGCGGCACAATACCAGATCATCGCAGCATAACGACCTGAAAGTAGGGCTGATGTGATGGCCGTCACATGATTGTGCCGTTAGATGTTAAGGAATGTAAAGATGAGCGTCATTCCGGGATAAAGGCCGATGCATAGGGCAAAAGCGTATGCCAGCCCAGGGTGAGATAGAGGTGCCGGCCTGCCTCGGTCGCTACCAGCAAACCGGTGTTTGCGCCGCGCGCCTGTGCGCGTTTGGCCAGGGCTTGCATGATCGTGCGCCCCAGCCCGCGCCGGCGGAATGCCTCGTCGGTGCCGATCTGGTCGAATACGGCATGGCTACCGAGTAGGATGAGGTTGCCGTCGGCGGCCTGTTTGCCATCAAGGGTGCGAAGGATGGCGCGCGTGGCAGGGCCGGTCTCGGTCAGGCTGAGCGCAAATCCTGCGGGTACGGCGAAATCAGTTTTTCCTGCCAGCGGCAAGCCCATGAAGTAGCGTTGGTCGCTCATTTGCCAAGGTGGCGGCAGCAGGGCTGCGAGGTCATCGCGTTGCGCACAGACCTTGAGCCAGCTTGCCGGAGTGCGCTGCTCATGCGCCAGCTTCACCAGGAGCTTGGCCTTGAGGTCCGGCAGCACGTAGCGCACCAGTTGGCCGGGCTGGTTGACCTCAACACGCCACGCACCTTCATCCATGGGTACCGGCGCCGGCAAGCCGCGCACCAGGGCCCAGCCGCGTATCCAGATGGCCAATAATGCTGCGATGTCGAGGTTGTCGTTTTTCATGGAGTTCGAAATGAATTGATTCAGGGCTTGCCGCTCAGTGCCCTTGCACGGACGCGGCCTGCAAATGCAATGGCAGCCGTTCTTCAACAAAGCGGATCAGGTGCGCCGTCTTGCTCGATGCCGCTTGCCGCGCCACGGTGACGGCATGGACCACGCGCCGCGCCATGCGGTATTGCGGCAGCAGGCGCTCCACATTGCCGTCGGCCAGCGCATTGCGCCAGAACCATTCCGGCATGGCCGCGATACCGAGGTTGGATTCCACTGCCTCGCGCATGCTGTCGAAACTCGACAGTTGCAATCGGCTCGGCACGCGCACCGAGGTTTCACCTTCGGGGCCGGCGAATTCCCATAGCTCGGGATGCTCGAAGCCGGTGTAGAGGATGCATTGGTGGCGCAGCAGGTGGTCCGGGTGCGTGATCCTTCCATGCTGCTGCAGGTAGCGGCGCGAAGCAACCACGATATGTTCGAAGCTGCCGATCGGGCGTGCGATCAGACCCGAATCGGGCAGGGTGCCGATGCGGAAGGCCACGTCTACGCGCTCTTCGATGATTTGCGACAGGTGGTCCGCCAGCATCAATTCGATGCTGACTTCCGGATGCAGCGCCTGCCATTCGGGCAGGATGGGGATCAGGAGCATCTTGGCAAAACCATTGGTGCTGGCCACGCGGATGTGGCCGCGCAGCCGGCCGCCTTTTTCCTGCACCGCATTCTGCGCTTCCGTCATGGCATCGGCGACGCGTTCGGCATGGCGCAGGAAGGCCGAGCCGCGTTCTGTCAGGCTGATGGCGCGGGTGGAGCGCTGGAACAGCTTGCATCCCAGGTGCTCTTCCAGGGCGGCCAACTGACGGCTGATCGTGGCTTGCCCGATGCCGGTTGCGATGGACGCGCCCGTAAGACTGCCTGCCCTTGCAATGGCAAGAAAGATTTCGATGTGTTCGTACAGGCCGCTATTCATCTTGTCTGCATATTTTACTTATTTATGCGAATTGGTCATAAGTGTTTTACGCGCTGCCCGTAGAATTGACAAGGCTGTGTGCATAAAATCGCCTTAATTATTGCAAGTAAAGCAGTAATCTATCATCAAACCAGGACACATCATGAACCAGAAAGCATCAGCAAGCGCCCCCATCGTCTTTTACGGCTTTGCCCTGTCGGGCCATTCGCACCGTGCCGAACTTTTCCTCAAGCTGCTCGACCTGCCGTATCGCGCGGTCTGGGTCGACCTGGCCAAGGGGGAACAAAAAGCGCCGGAATATTTGGAATTGCACCCATTCGGCCAGGTGCCTGCGATTGATGACAATGGCTGCGTGGTATGGGATTCGGCAGCGATTCTGGTCTACCTGGCAGAAAAATATGGCAGCCACTGGCTGCCGGAAGACCCCGCCGGACGCGCCAACGTGCAGCATTGGCTCTCCATTGCAGCCGGCCCCCTGGCTTACGGCCCGGCGGCGGCGCGCATCTCGGTATTGTTCAAGCGTGGCGGCGACCTGGCCGGCATGCAGGAGAATGCGCACAAACTGTTGGCGACGATGGATGCCTTCCTCGAAGGGCGCGACTACTTTGCTGCGGGCACCCCGACCATCGCCGACCTGGCCTTGTACTCCTACACCGCCGTCGCACCGGAAGGCGGTATCGATTTGGCGCTTTACCCCAATATCGTGGCCTGGATCGCCCGCCTGGAAGCCTTGCCCCGGTTTTATCCCATGCAGCGCAGCAAGGTAGGGCTCTGGGCAGAATAAGCGAGGAAAGACCATGGACGCCATCCCCTTACGCAACTGGCCGCATGACGCATCGCCGTTCCATGAGATATCGCGCGACATCCAGCAGCGTCTGGGTGTGGCCGAGCGGATGGACGTGGCCGGACGGCGTGGCATTACGGCGCAATTGACGCAGCAGCATCGCGATTTTTTTGCGCAATTGCCCTTCGTCGTTGCCGCTGCCCGCGATGCAGATGGCCAGCCGTGGGCAACGATGCTGTTCGGGGCGCCGGGTTTCATCGACAGCGCAGCGGAACACAGCCTGTTCCTGCATGCCCAGCCGCTTGCCGGAGAACCGCTCGAAAAATCCTTCGTTCCCGGTGCTGCGGTCGGCTTGCTTGGTATTGAGCCGGCAACGCGACGGCGCAACCGGGTGGTGGGCACCGTAGGCAGGGCGGGTTTGGCGGGGTTTTCGCTCGACGTGGAGCAGGCTTTCGGCAACTGCCCGAAATACATCCGTTCCCGGGCGCCGCATGCCGTGGCTGCCGGCCCGGTTGGCCGGGTGTCAGCAGATGGACTGGATGCGCGGGCGCGGGAAATGATCGCCGGCGCCGATACCATGTTCATTGCCACCGGCTATCGCGAACAAAACCACGGCGTTGAAGTGTCGCACCGGGGCGGCAAGCCTGGCTTCGTTCGCATTGAAGGCAATACCCTCACGGTGCCCGACTTTGTCGGTAATTTCCACTTCCGCACTATCGGCAATCTGGTCAGCGAAGCGCGTGCCGGTTTGATGTTTGCCGACTTCACCACCGGCGACATGTTGTTTCTGGCGGTGGAGGGAGAAGTGATCTGGGATGGACCGGAAGTTCAGGCCTTCATCGGTGCAGAACGCCTGTTGCGCCTGCGGGTGCGCCGCATGGTCAGGCTGGAAGGCGCGATGCCCTTGCGCTTCGATGCCGGCGAGGCATCGCCGTTTCTGGAGAAAACCGGAAGCTGGGAATGAACGATATGCGAAAAAAAAGCGCCGGCAGTTGAATTGCCGGCGCATTTTCGTGGCGACAGACTGGAATCAGAAGTAGTAGTCGCCGATGATGGCGCCATAGCTGCCGTTGATCGATTCGCCGCCTTCTTGCGGTTTGTAGGTTTCCTTGACGCCGCGCACCTTCAAGCCGATATGCGGCGTGAAGAAGTATTCGGCTTCGACAATCGCGCCCACAGTGTTCTTGAAGTCTTCGTTGATATACGAAGCGGCGCCGCTGCCGTTCAGGGTCGGGCTATTAACGTATTCCGCGCCGAGGCCCAGGCGCCATTTTTCATCAGGATGCCAATACACCAGCAGGTCGACCGGTACGCGCGTGAAGCTGGCGCTGCCGTTCTTGGCGAGCGGCGTTTCACGGAACTGGTAACCGACCGTCAATTGGCTGGAAAACGCGTCGCTGATGCGCCAGTCCAGGCCTGCATGGATGATGCCGCCCGTGCCCGAAGAAATGTTCGACGAAGAACCGTCGGTGTATTGCACGGTAGTGATCGTTTGGCCGCCGACGGAGAGGCCGATGCCGGCCATGAAACGAACGGGGCTGGGAGTGCTGTTGTCGGCGTGAGCCGCGGAGACAAAAGCGCAGGACAAGGCAAAGGCCAGGAGAGTCTTTTTCATTTTTTTCCAATGGGTTGAAGCAGGTGTCGAAGGGGTACTTCGGCATCGAAACATCCGAGGCTGGGAATTCGGGGGAAATTTCGAGGGAAATTCCGGGGAAATAGAACAGCGCCGAAAAATGCTTGAGAAAAATATCAGTTCAACTATCGTGCGTCAATTCTAATGGTGTGACTTGTAGTATTTCTGCACTGATATCGGTGTCAAACACCGGAGTGAAGCGGAATACCGTATCAAAAACATCATTTTTCGAGCCACGCAAACAAGGCCATCCCGGCCAGCATGGCTGCTGCGAACAGCAAGGCGCCAGGGAAACCCGCCGCCGCCGTGACCAGGGCCGGGCCGGGGCAAAAGCCCGCGAGACCCCAGCCTGCGCCAAACAGCAGGCTGCCGCTTACCAGGCGCCGGTCGATGCCGGTCTTGGCGGGAAGATCCAATGGCGTGTCCAATAGCGTCTGCCTGCGCCGTCTGGCCCAGGCAAAAGCCGGTGCTGCCACGGCAATGGCGCCACCCATGACGAAGGCCAGAGACGGGTCCCAGGTTCCACCGAGATCGAGAAAAGCCATCACCTTTGCCGGGTTGCTCATTCCCGACAGGATGAGGCCGAGGCCAAACAGCAGGCCGGAGAGAAGGGCGCTGATTTGCTTCATGAGAAAATGTGACGCAGCAGGAATACAGTGACGAAACCTGCTCCCATGAACAGCAGTGTCGCCATCAAGGAACGCAGGGAACCGCGCGAGATGCCGCACACGCCATGGCCGCTGGTGCAGCCGGAACCGAGACGTGTGCCGAACCCGACCAAGAGCCCGGCTACTACCAGAAGCGCAGTGCCGGCCTGGATTTGCGGCGCGGGCAATGGTGCCACCATGCGCCAAAGCCAGGGTGCAGCCAGCAAGCCCGCCAGGAACAACAGGCGCCACGCGCGTTCTCCCGAAGTGATTTCGCCCAGCAGCCTGCCGGTAATGCCGCTGATGCCGGCGATGCGGCCATTGACCAGGATGAGCAAGGCCGCGGCCAGGCCGATCAGCATGCCGCCCGCAAGAGAAGCCCAGGGCGTGAAGTGCAGCCAGTCTATCGTCATGAAAACCCCACATTGAATATGCCGCAGTGTGCCACAAGCCGCGGCATATTCGCTGTGACTACGCTTCTTATGCCTTCTGGTTCAATAGGCTGAAGCCATGGGTCCAATGCTGGTTCTTGAAACCATAGGTGATCCAGACCAATGCCAGGGGCTCAAGCAGGCGGCTGGCCTTGATGTCACCGAGGTCAATCGCGGCGCGCCAGCCGAAGCTTTGCAAAATGGCATCGACTTCTGCCTTGGCGGCGGCGTCGTCACCGGCGATGAACATGTCCGGCGTGCCTTCAGACAGTCTGGGATGCACCATGTGGGCCGCCGTAATGATGTTGAAGGCCTTGACCACGCGTGCTTCAGGCAGGCTGCGCTGCACAAGTTCACCGGCAGAATCCGTGTGGCCCAGAGCCAATTGCGGTGCACCGCTGGAAAAGTCCAAGGGATTGGTGGCATCGATCACCACCTTGCCCGCCAGATTTCGCGCGCCGGCCATTTCCAGCCCTGGGCGCAAGCCATCCCAGGGCAGGGCGATGAAAGCGAGGTCGCCCGCTTGGGCCGCTTCGGCAAAGCCGGCCGCCGTTGCGCCAGGTACGGCTGCCAGGGCTTCGCCGGTTTTGGTGCCATGCGGGTCGCGGGTGCCGAACACCACACGATAGCCCTGCTCGGCAAAACCCTTTGCCACGGCCACACCGACCACGCCGTTGCCCAGGATTGCCACTGTCTTTTGCTTGCCATTCATGATCTTGCTCCTTGTTGGTTGGGGTGAAATCATTGTGGGGCAAGCGATTAAAGAAAATAAGTCATGTATATTGCGTTACACTAATAACCTATAGTTGTTAATTAATGAGCAATTATGGAATCCGCCAACCGCATCCCTTCCATCTTGTCATTCGTTCAAGCCGCCGAGCGCGGCAGCTTCGCCGCAGCCGCGCGTGCCATGGGCATTTCTGCTGCAGCCGTGTCGAAAAACGTGGCCGGGCTGGAGCAATCGCTGGGTGTGCGCCTGATGAACCGCACGACGCGCTCCTTGCAATTGACCGGAGAAGGCAGTGCCTTTCTCGAGCATGCCCGTACCGCCATAGCCGCGCTTGAGCAAGCCGTAGACAGCGTCGCGGCGCAGCGCGCAGAACCGGTGGGGCGCGTGCGCATTACCACATCAAGCGGTTTGGGCAATGCCTACCTGCTGCCGCTTTTGCCTGAATTGACGGCGCGTTACCCCGCGCTGACATTCGAACTCGATTTCGAAGACCGCCGCGTTGACCTGATCAAGGAAGGTTACGACCTCGCGCTGCGTGGCGGCGCCTTTGGTGACTCGAGTCTGGTATCGCGCCGCATTTGCAGCATCTACTCTCTGCTGGTCGCCGCGCCTGACTATCTGGCGCGCCATGGTGTACCTCGCACACGTGCCGACCTGATGCGGCATCGGAGCATTGCCTTGCGTTTCCTCAACGGGCGCCAGGACCTGTGGTCGTTCCATGATGGCGAACATATCGCCGACTTGGCTCCTCCCTCACCGGTGTTGACCGTGTCGGCCCCGGAAGCCACGGTGGATGCGGCCCTGCGCAGCTTGGGTATTGCACAAGTGGGCGTGCTGCACGCCTGGCGCTATCTGCAAGAGGGACGCCTGAAGATATTGCTGGCGCAGGAACATGCCGGCGGCGGCCATGAATTGGCCTTGCAATATCCGCACCGCGCGCTCATCGCACCACGCGTGCGCGCAACGGTTGAATTTTTGCTTGAAAAATTTTCGCAGATGGATGAGTTGCAGGTGACGCCGCAAGCCTTGCGCGAATTTGCCGTCGACCGATCCTGAGAAACGGAATCGCCAGCGGCTGCCATCACTTGATATCTTGCCGCCTGCCTGCGAAAGCCGAGCGGTAGATGCCCAGTCCGGCCAGCGCCACAACCGCCGCTCCGATGGCGATCATGTCAACGGATGCGGAGACCAGCCAGGAAAAACCCAGGGCATATGGCGAAAATATCAACCACATCCCCAGGAGCAGGTTGACGAATTCCTGCCCCTCGTCGACCTGCCGGCCTGCAATCATCAGGTTATACAGCACCAGCAATCCACCCACCCCGCAGGCGTTGCTGCTGGCGAAGTGGTCGAGCGTGAATCCAAGCTGATGGGGCGAAACGATCAGCCATGCCCCGGCTGCGATGATGCACCAATCCTGCCATCGAGTGCGCATGATGCCATCCTCCTCACTTAAGACGACGTTGGCGGCAAACCATTCCCGCAGCATCAAATGAGCAAATGACAACGCAAACTTCCTTTGTCGCCGGTTGTGCCGCGTGCTTGTGCCACACAGTCAGCTTAGTGCGTATTTGCGGCCTGTTTCGCAATATGAAGAAAATTTAATTTCGTCAAATGAAGAAAATATGGGGGCGGTTCTTGCCTATTCAAGACATACGATTTACATCTTTCTTTCTCGCTGCTTTATTTCTTTGCATTCAAGTAAAAAGGTGTATCGAAACGTAAATAATTGAACCTTCAACATCTGGGTGGGTCTGTCTGCGGCTGTCAGCGAATTCGCATTCGCAACCATGTAGTGAAGTCCCGGCATGGAAAAAGCTGATGCTCCAGAAACTGGAGCCCCATGCTTTTTGCCGGAAATGCATTTGAACAAATTTAGGAATAGGCAATGAAAAAGTCACTTCTCGCACTCGCTGTATTGGCCACATGTTCTTCCGCTGCGATGGCGCAAGAAACGAATGTCACCTTGTATGGTGATATCGATGCTGCCCTTCGTTCCACAACCAATGCAAGCGCAACGGGAGGCCGTCAGACCAGCCTCGGTAACGGCATTTTCGAAAACTCCTTCGTTGGCTTCAAGGGCTTTGAAGATCTGGGCAACGGCACCGCAGCCGTGTTCGATCTGGAAGCCGGCTTCGGGCTCGGCAACGGCCAATCGACCAACCAGGGCCAGTTGTTCGGCAACCAGACCTGGGTAGGTTTGCGCAGCAATGGCCTGGGTGAAGTCGATCTCGGTCGCCAATATGGCCTCGCGTACCAAGTGCTGGGCACCTATGCCCCGCTGGGCCGCGGCAACTACACTGAACAAGGCGCGGCGCCTGAAGTAGGCTGGCAGCAAGGCCTGTATGGCGCACGCTTCGACAACACCATCGAATACAGCAACAGCTTCGGCCCGGTCAAGGGACAGTTGCAGTATTCAAGCGGCGGCGTGGCCGGTGCCACCAGCATCGGGTCGACCACGGCAGCAGCCTTGACCTATGCACAAGGCCCCTTGTCGGTCGGCGGCGTCTATCAGCAATCGAAGGACAACGACTCCAACCTGCTCAAGGTCTGGGGCGCAGGCGGTTCCTACGATATCGGCCCGGTGAAGGCGTTTCTGTCCTATTTCGATGCGAAACGTGACCCTGGTTTTGCCGCGGCAGCCAACCTGTCGGGCGGCCCGCTGGCCAACACCATGATGGTGCCCAACTCCAATGCCTTCCTGCAGCGCGACGACCGGGTATGGACCACAGGCGCCGTATGGCAAGCCACGCCGAACTCGTCCTACACGCTGGGCTACATGCATGACGGCGTGAAGAACGACAATGACTTCGGTGACGGCGGCCGCGTCAACACCGTCTATGCGGTGGCGGACTACAGTTTGTCCAAGCGCACGGACTTGTATGCGGAAATCGACCACACCAAGCTGGGCGGCGCAGAAGTCGCCAGCGACGACGTGATCTCGATTCCGGGTGCCAATCAGCGTACCGGCGTTGCTGCCGGCCTGCGCGTGAAGTTCTGACCGGGCATCAGTGAGACTTAAACAGTCTCCTCGGTGGCCGCCGTGCCGTTTTCAGGAAGCTCCCCCCGGCTATCCTGGCGCGGCGGCCTTTTTTACCGACTAAAAACCGGTTCCAGGGAAACTATGGACGCAGTACGTCGATCTGGCCGTTGGCATTGGCCGAAACCAGTGCAACCTGGGCGCACCAGTCCACCAGCATGATGCCGAACGCGGCATGCAACTTGGCAAAAGCGTCGGTCAGCTTGCTGCTGTCGGCCATGTAACCCAGGGAGGCGCCCAGCGTGGCGATGCCATGTTCGTCTGCCTGCCCGTACAGGCTGACGTTGCCTTCCAGCTTGAAGCAAAAGCCGCCCTTGACCTTGCCCGAAACCTTTTTCGCGGAATAGATCAGTGGTGCGCGCCCGGCTTGCAAACCAAGCACCTTTTCCAATTCCGCGACGGCCGCTGCGCCGGCAACAACCGGCGTGCGTGCAATCTTGCGCACATAGATCTGGCGCCAACCTGCATCTTCCCGGTTCGAGCGCTCAAAACCGCCATATTCGGCGAGCATGTGGCGAATGCCTTCCAGCTTGTCGCCCGCAAAGAATTCAATCTGGCTCCACATGTCTTCTTCGATGAACATGTCGGACCCGCTCGGCTCTTCAGAGGGCGCTTCCAGCGGCGGCAGATCGTTTGAGATTGTGGGCAGGCTGTAAAGGATGTCTTGCGGGTTGGCTTGATCGGCTGGCATAAGTGACTCTTGTGTTGGAGCGCGGCATTGTAGCAGGGCGTGTTCTCATTCGCCTTCAATAGCCTTCATTGGCCGGCTGTCCATCACGCCATTGTGCATAACTGATCCGCGCCACGTCGAAACGGTCCGTCGTGCGGCAATACACCGAAGGCGAACCCATGCGCCCCAGCGGGGCGAAGTTATTGACGTGCATGCGCGGGCCGATCAATTCATCGGCGACATGGAACATCACCACCTGGCCGATGACCAGCGTATTGACTCCCAGGGCAACGGTGTCATGCAGTTTGCATTCGAGGCTGGCCTGGGCCCGCGCTACACGCGGCACCTTCACATGCACTGACGCTGCCGCCTCCAGCCCCGCAGCCTCCAGCTCGCCCTGGTCCGGGGGGAAGTCGGCTGCCGAGATATTCATCGCTTCGAAGAGGTCTTCCGTGACCAGGTTGACCACGAATTCGCCGCCGGCCAGGATGTTGGCGAGTGTATCCTTGGGGGCGCCGGTGTCGTTCAATCCTATGCTGACCACGATATAGAGCGGGTTGGAGCCGACGGCGTTGAAAAAACTGAACGGCGCGAGGTTGATCGTGCCGGCAGCGTTTTGTGTCGTGATCCAGGCGATCGGGCGCGGTACCACGAGATTGGTCAGGAGTTTGTAATTGTTCGCGACGGATTGCTGGGATGGGTCGATTTGCATGAATCTGGCTTTCAAGTCTTGGAGGGGGCGTTCGGGGCCGGATCCATTGTAGCGGTGGCGCGTCGTTGTTGCAGCCAACCTATCGAGCTTGAGTTTTTTTGCATTTGAGAAATGCTGCCGTGTAAAATGGGGGCGCGCCGCCCATGCTCGGGTAGTGACGCATATTATCAATAGGGGAATAACAACATGTTTGCAACAGCAATCAAGCGCATCGCCGCGATGGCCATTGCCGCTGCCGCTCTGGCAGGCTGCGCCACCAACATGAAGGTGCCAATCAAGGATCCGGCGACCTCAACAGTGGCTTACGCTCCAGGTGCCGCGGGCGCGCCCGTCAGCCTGAATTTCGTCGACGAACAAACCGGTGTCGACAAGGCCGCGGCCATGTCCGGCACGCTACGCATGTTCGTCATGTACCAGGACAAGCCGCTGGAACCCGTGTCCTGGATCGCCCAGCAGACTGTGCGTGAAATGAAGGCACGTGGCCTGCCCGTGAGCCTGGTGACTTCAGGCGGCACCACGGTGGCGATCAAGCGCATGCACATCGAAAACTACCGCCTCAACGCCTACTCGCCCTTCGTCACGTTCACCACCCTGAGCGCCGACGTCGAGACGCCACAAGGCACCAAGCGCATCGTGGCCTACGTCAAGCGTGGCAAGGTGCCGGTCTGGAGCTGGGAAGAAGTGATTGACCCCACTTTCAATGACTCGCTCTCCGTGATTTCCAAGGAATTTGCCGCCAAGCTCAACCAGATCCTGATCGGCCAGGTCGTGAGCGACGATAAGGTGCGCGCCATGATTGCCAGTATCGAGAAGGAGGGCGGCAAGCGTGGCGACCTGTTCCTGGACGTGTACCAGCTCGGTTTCAGCAACAACCCCATTGCCATTCCTGCCCTGGTCAAACTGGCTTCGCATTCGGATGAATATGTCCGCCTGGCCGCACTGTCTTCACTTGGCATCCTGAAAGCCAAGGACCAGCTGGATTTCCTTGAACAGCGCGCTGCGTCGGGCGGCATGTGGCAGGAACGCGGCATGGCCATGAAGGCCATCGGCGACATCGGTACGCCTGAAGCCATGGCCTTCCTCGAACAGCAAAAGGCCAAGTTCAGCGCCGGTAACGACAAGGAGGCACGCTGGACCGAAGACGTCGTGGCCTTGTACCTGGAGAGCAGCGGCCATCGGATGCGTCCGGTAGCTGCCAATGCTGTCGGTACGACTGCGCCCGTGCCTGTGGCACAAACCGCACCCAAGGCGGTGCCGCAAGTTGCGGCTCCAGTGCCTGTAGCAGCGCCTGCACCAACGCCGGCCCCAACCCCTGCGCCGGCACCGGCACCGGCACCGGCACCGGCACCGGCACCGGTTGTCGCGCCAGTGCAAGTCGCCGCCCCGGTGCCGGTGGCTGTTTCCGCACCCGCCCCAGCCCAGGCTGCCCCGGCAGCAGTAACAGGTGCGGCATCGGCGGCGACCACGCCGGTCGTCGCACCGAATAGTGACTATGCCCAATACGCAGCCATGAACAAGCCATTCAAGGTGGGCGATTCGAGCCTGACGGTCGAAGACATGGCCAAGGCATCGGGTTGCGTCAGCAGCAAAGGCGCCAGCCTGGTGGATGGCAAGGTTCCGGTGGAATATTATCGCGAGGCCTGCACTGACGGCCGCATCTTTGTTGCCAGGTGCGAGTTCCATCAATGCACGGAGATCCAGCAATAAAGCTGCGCAGTAATGCAAGCCAGACACCCGCCTGTGGCGGGTGTTTTTTTATCTGCGCTCGCGTGTATTTCCAGGGCAAGCGATGCAGCAGGCTTTGCGGCACAATGATGGCTTATTGCCTTCATCGCGGAGACTTGGATGCCGAGCTTGCTGACCGAGAAAAAAGTTTTCCACCTGCCCAGTTTTACCACCATCGGCGGGCGTACCCTGCGTGATGTCAGGCTTGGCTACGAAACTTTCGGCAAGCTCAATGCAGCCGGCGACAATGCCATCCTCGTGTGCCACTATTTTTCGGGCAATTCGCATTGCGCCGGCAAGTACCGTGAAAGCGATCCGGTGGCCGGATACTGGGATACCATCATCGGGCCTGGCAAGCCCATCGATACGGAGCGTTTTTTCGTCGTCAGCGCCGACACCTTGTCCAATCTCGGCGCGAAAGACCCGATGGTCACCACGACCGGGCCGGCTTCGATCGACCCGGAAACCGGCAAGCCTTACGGTTCCAGCTTTCCACAATTGACCATCCGCGATTTCGTGCGCACGCAAAAGGCGCTGCTCGACGAGCTCGGCGTGAAGCGCCTGCATTGCGTGGCCGGCCCGTCCATGGGGGCCATGCAAACCATGGAGTGGGGCGCCCAATATCCCGGTATGGTGCAAAGACTGCTACCCGTTATCGGCCCCGGTTTGCGCGCCGCTCCCTTTTTGATCGCCCAGGTCGATACCTGGGCCGCGCCCATCCTGCTCGACCCGAACTGGCGTGGCGGCGATTATTTCGGTGGGAAAGAACCCACAGCCGGCTTGCGTGAAGCCTTGAAGATCGTCACCGTCAATGCGCGTGCCCCCGGCTGGGCTGAACCGCATGCCCGCACCTGGCATGATGCTGATCCGCTGGTGGCGAAGGAAAACCGGTACGGCATCGAATCGGCACTGGACGATCTTGCCGCCGAGCGCAGCAGGTTCGCCGAGGCGGCGCATCTGGTTCACCTGGTGCGGACCTGCCGCAACTTCGATGTCGGCGAACGGGGTGGGTCGGTTAGTTCGATCAAGGCGCCGACCCTGTTCATTTCCGTGAAGAGTGAAATCCTGATGTTCCCGGCCTACATGCAGGGCGCAGTGAGGGAACTGCAAGCGCAGGGCACGCAAGTCGAATGGCTGGAACTTGATACGCCGGGCGGCCATCTCGATGGCATCTATGAGATAGGGCAGGCCGCGGATGCAATCAGGAAGTTCCTGGACTGATCGTTCCTTGTGCTCGCTTGTTTTGCAAATAAATGGCGATTTATGAAAATAATTTGCTCTATGTGCAAATAATTCTTGCAAACTTCAAAATGTAATGGCACACTGGCGTCATTGTTTGAATCAACGTTTCCATCACCAAGCGAATAGCGATATGCGTACCAAGACCATCAACCCGATAGCAAAGCCCAATCCCATAGTGGAGGGGTTGCCGCGTACCTATCCGGGCTATCGCAAAGAGAAGCGCAACCATCCATCCGTCATCCGGGGAGCATTCCCCAGTTGAGTTAAGCCCTCAACAGGCCGCAAGGCCGCAGGCAAACAAGCCCGGATGACATGCGAAGTCTCCGGGCTTTTTGTTTGGCCTCTGAGACACAAGACAGCAACAGATGCACCTGTCGTCTAGTGGCCAGGACGCCCGGCTTTCTACCGGAAAACAAGGGGTCGGGGTTTTTGACTGCCTTTAGGTGTGCCAGAAAACATGAGTGGTTGGCAGAGCGGTAATGCACCTGACTGTAAATCAGGCGCCCAAGTGGGCATCGGTGGTTCGAATCCATCACCACTCACCAGAAATTAATGCGGACGTAGCTCAGAAGGTAGAGCGGGATCCTTCCAAGTTCCATGCCGCCGGTTCGATTCCGGCCGTCCGCTCCAGTTTGTGCAGTAACGATAGTTTCTATCGGCGTGTAGCTCAGCCCGGGAGAGCAACTGCTTTGGGAGCAGAAGGTCGGAGGTTCGAATCCTCCCACGCCGACCAGTATTTCGATGTATGCGGGAGTCTTGCCGAGTGGCGCGGCACCGGACTTTTAATCCGGGATAGGACGGGTTCGAATCCCTCGGCTCCCACCAAGTTTCAATTCCTGTCTTTCTCTCTGGGTGAGAGTGCCGCACTGTTAATGCGGATTTGGCAGGTTCGAACCCTGCGGCCGGAGCCAGTTTTAGTGTGGTCCTGTAGCTTAATTGGTAAAAGCCCCCGACTCATAATCGGGTGACCAGGGTTCGAGTCCCTGCGGGACTACTCCAATCATTCGCGCTGATCTGAGTGATCGTACCGACAACTAGCGTGCCGACGTCTCCCCCACAATCAGCCAACGCCCCCCGGCTTTTTGCCATTCCAATTGCTTGTCCACTTCATCGTGGTAGCTGTCTGCGCGATAGCTCTGGTGAAAGCTGGTGCGCGCATGCGTGGCATCCTTGATCTCGTATTTGACTTGCCCGATTTCAAGCGAAATATGCTGGGCGCCGCTGACCCTGGCCTTGCGCTTTGCGGCCCAGTCTTCGTGGCTGATATTGGCGTCGGGCTTGAAGTTGGCGGCGTAGGAAGCGAGATACGCATCGACATCTTGCCCAGCCCACGCGCTGCGCCATGCGTTCAATGCCTGTTCCAAGCCGTCTGTGCCGCTTGGCGGAAGCTGTACGCCGGTCGCCGCTTTCGAGGTCATGGCGATGTCGTCTTTCGACACCGTGGCCGGTTTGGCAGCAGGGGGCATGGAGGCTGACTCGCGCATCAACTCTTCGGCACGGGTATTCAGGTCGCGCTTGTCGGCGACATAGGTTTGCGGCGCTTCAACTTCGCAATGTGTGGCTTCGGTTTCATCGTTGCGCGTGCCGAAGTCCGGCAATGGGCCGGCGTCCTGGCGGGTCAGGCCCAGGCTCTTGAACAGGTTGCCCACGCCGGCCTGCACGCGCGCATAGGCCAGTAGCTGGTCGTATTCCGCTTCGATATAGGCGCGCTTGGCTTCGAATAATTCGTTTTCGCTGTCCAAAAGATCGAGCAGGGTGCGCTGGCCGATGTCGAATTGCTGGTGATAGGCATCGCGGGCTTTTTCGGTCGAGAGCTGGTGCTGGTCGAGGTAGGTCAGCAATTCGGTGATCTTGCGCACGTCGTTGTAGGCAATCTCCAGGTTTTGCCGTACGTCGCGGCACACCTTGTCGCGCAGATCGCGTCCCACATTGATCTGTTCGGCCAGTTGCTGCAGCTTCGCCCGGTCGGAAAAGCCATTGAACAGGTTCCAGGTCAGCACGATCTGTGCCGTCTTGTCGTTGGTTTCGCCGGGTTCGCTGTTGATGTTGGTGCCATGCTGGGCGGTCAGGCGCAGGTCGATGCGTGGCTGGTAGGCGCCCTTGTGCGCCTTGCGTTCGCTGTCGGCCGCGCGGATGCTTTCGATGGCGGCCAGCACGGCCGGGTGGTTCCGGTTCGATTCCTGCATGGCAGCGAGCACATCGGCCGGCATGTTGCGCTCCAGCCCGGCCGGTTCTTCCAGTTCGCGCGCGGGAGTGATGCCGACCAGGCGCTGAAAGCGCGCGCTGACGTCGTGCAGGTTCGACGTCTCGGTCAGCAGATTCGCTTCAGCCAGCGCCAGGCGCCCGGCCGATTGCTCCAGGTCGACGCGTCGTCCCACGCCGGCCTTGGCCTTTTGCTGGATCTGGTCATAGACGGCGCGATGCTGCACGTAATTGTCTTCAGCCAGGGACACCAGCCGGCGGTAGCGCAGTACGTCGAGGTGGGCATGCACCACGTCGAGCACGGTGCTTTCGGTGGTGTCATAAAGTTCGTACAGCCGCGCCAGGCGGTTGTGGTCGAGCCGCGCCACATCATTGCTGGTGGCAAAACCGTCATACAGCATCTGCGAGAGCGAGAGCATGCCGTAGCGCGAATTGTAGTTGCCCACCAGAATCGGTTCGTTGTGCTCCTCGCGCGCCGCACCGGCTTGCAGATCCAGCCTTGGCAGGAAGCCGCCGGCTGCCACATCGCGCTCGCCATTGGCTGCGAGGAAAGCATGCCACTTGGCTTGCACTTCAGGGTTGCTTTGCACGGCAGCCTGCGCCGCATCGCGCAAGGTCTGCGTTTGTGCATGGGCCAGCAGGGGGAGAAGGAACAGGGCAGGCAAGAGATGCTTTTTCATTTTTCTTCCGGTTGTGTGGTCTCGATTGTTATTTCGCTTGCATGGTTTGGAATACTTCCCTATTCCACAGCGCTTCTGTGCAATTGCATATGTCCTTGTATGATCTCGTGGAGAAGCGGCACGCTGTGGCCTTGCAAGCCATGAAGGTCGTGCAAACCATGCAGGGCTGCAGCGTGGAATGTTTCGTGCGGCACGGGAATTCGCCCGGCGCCGTGATGTGCCGGCTGGTGGTCGGTCAGCAGGTCGGCGATATGCAGCGCGTGCGGCCGGTTGTCCATGCCCAGGGAGGCCGGCTTGGCTGCCTGCGTATGTGGCGCCAGAGAGAAGGCAAGCTTGTCGCCGCCCAGCAGGCCGCCGAGAGATTGCGCATGATGAGTGGGCGCGGCAGCCGCGACAGGGTGTGTCATGTGGCCCACGTGCATCATCACCGGCAGATGCGAGGGATGTTGCGTCTCAATGAGGGAAATCGTATAACCCTGGCTCGCGCTGGCGCTGGCCACATTGCCGGCCGGATCGGTAAAGGAAATGGCGACCTGAACCAGGTCCACCACCTGTGCCAGCAAGACCAAAGCCGGTACGCCCACACTGTAGGTCCCGCCGGCCTGCACCGTGCCGGTGTAGGTATTGCCGCCGACGTTGACTGTCAGCAGCGTTCCCACGGGCACGTTGGAACTGACTGCGCCGGTTATCGCAATATTGCCGGTCAAAAGCGAGCTCAACACGCCAATTGGGTTGAGCGAAATCGAAATCAGGGGCGCCACCAGTTCCACCGTATAGCCCACGCTGGCGCTGGCTGACGCCACGTTGCCGGCCGCGTCCGTGGTGGAGAGGCTGACCTGCACGTTGTCCGACGTCGCGCCTGCCAGAACATTACCCGGCACACCGATGCTGTAGATGCCGCCGGCCAGCACCAGGCCGGTATAAGCCTGGCCGGCGACGGTCAGCGTGATGGGCGTGCCGATCGGCACGTTGGCACTGACGCTGCCGGTGATCAGTACCGGCAGCGCACTCGCTGCCATGGCGCCATTGATGGTAACAATGGGGTTGATGGCGATGGAAATCGGTGGCGCCGCCAGCTCCACGCTATAAGCCAGCGTGGCACTGGCACTACTGGTATTGCCGGCCGCATCGGTGACCGAGACACTGGCGCCGATGCTGTCGGAAGAGGCTGCCGCCAGTACGTTGCCCGGAATGCCGATGCTGTAGGTGCCGCCTGAAGCCACTACGCCGGTGTAACTGTGTCCGGCCACGCTCAGGGTGATGGTGTCGCCCACCGGCACGGTGGCACTGACGGTGCCGCTGACGGCGATCAGGGCTGAACTCGCCGCCATGAGGCCGTTGATGATGGGTAGCGGGTTCACGGCAATCGAAACCGGCGCGCCGGCCAATTCCACGCCGTAAGCGAGTGTGGCACTGGCACTGGCGGTGTTGCCGGCCGCGTCGGTGGAGGAGATCGTTGCCACGATGCTGTCGGTGGTGGCGGCAGCCAGCACGGTGCCGGGGATGCCGATGCTGTAAGTGCCCTGGGCGGTCACTGTGCCGACATAGGTTTGGCCTGCAACCGCAAGAGTGACGGTAGTACCGGCCTGCACGTTGGCGCTGACCGTGCCGGTCACAGCAATCGGGTTCGTGCTGTTGCCCGTGATGCCGTTGACGATGGCAATCGGGTTGATGCCGATGTTGATCGGCGGCGCCGTCAATTCCACTGTGTAAGCCGCAGTGGCGCTGGCGGAACCGGTATTGCCCACACTGTCGGTGGCCGAAACCGATACCGTGACGCTGTCGGAACTGGCGCCGCCCAGGACGTTGCCGGGCACGCCGATGGAAAAGGTGCCGGCCGCCGTCACCGTGCCGGTATAGGTCTGGCCGCCCACGCTGAGCGTCACCAGGTCGCTTGCGGGTACATTGGCACTGACCGTGCCGGTGACGGCAATCAGGGCTGTGCTGGCTGCGATGGCGCCGTTGATGGTGACGATGGGGTCAATGCCGATGCTCAGTACGGGGCCTACCGTGTTGACTGAATAGGATTGGCTGGCGCTGGCATTGGCCACGTTGCCTGCTGCGTCCGTCATTGAAACGCTGGCCTGTACCGTCTCGGGTGAGGCACTGGCCAGCACATTGCCCGGCACGCCGATGCTATAGGTGCCGCCCGATGCCACGGCGCCGGTGTAGGTGTGGCCCCCGACGGAAAGCGTCACAATGTCACCCAAGGGCACATTGGCGCTGACGGTGCCGGTGACCGGAACCGGCGCGGAACTGGCGGCTTCGGCGGCGTTGACTGTGGCGATGGTATTGATGCCGATGCCGATAGGCGGCGCCGACAGTTCCACCGCATAAGTGAGCGTAGCGCTGCTGTTGGCGGTGTTGCCTGCGCTATCGGTGGCCGCCACGTTGACGGTAATGCTGTCGGACGACGCTGCCGCCAATACATTGCCCGGCACCCCGACCGAGAACGTGCCGCCGGCCTGCACCGTGCCGGTATAGGTGTGGCCGCCGGCGCTGACGGTAACCAGGTCGCCCACAGGCACATTGCCGCTGACACTGCCGGTGATGGCGATCGGGTTGCTGCTGGCTGCCGACGCGCCGTTGATGGTGGCAATGGCATTGATGGAAATCGAAATCGGCGGTGCATTCAATTCCACGGAATAGGCCAGGCTCTGGCTGGCGCTGGCCGTGTTGCCCGCTGCGTCCGTCGCTGATACCGAAACGAGCACGGTATCCGACGCTGCGTTGGCCAGTACGCTGCCCGGCACACTGATGCTATAGGTGCCACTGGCCTGCACGGTGCCGCTGTAGGTATGGCCGTCCACCGTGGCAGTGACGGTGGCGCCGGCCGCCACGCCGGAACTGACCGACCCGGTAAAGGCAACCGAGCCGCCCGCCGCCATGGCGCCGTTGACGGTGGCGATGGGGTCCACGTCTATTGCAATCGGCGGTGCCGCCAACTCCACGGTATAGGCTTCGGTGATGCCTGCGCTGGCCGTATTGCCGGCAGCATCGGTGGCGGAAACGCTGGCATGTACGCTGGCAGCGGCGCCCAGCACGTTACCCGGCACGCCGATGGAGAAGGTGCCGCCTGCCTGCACCATGCCGGTGTAGGTCTGGCCCCCCACACTCAGGGTGACGGTGTCGCCCACCGGCACATTGGCACTGACCGAACCGGTGACGGCGATGAGGGCCGAACTGCCGGCTTCGGCGGCATTGACCGTGGCAATGCTGTTGAGCGAAATCGAAACGGGTGCGGCGTTCAATTCGACCGTGTAAGCCAGCGTGGCACTGGCGTTGGCCGTATTGCCGGCAGCATCGGTGACGGATACGCTGGCGACGATGCTGTCCGATGCGGCGCCGGCCAGCAGGTTGCCCGGCACGCCGATGGTGAAGGTTCCGCCGGCCTGCACCACGCCGGTAAAGTCTTGGCCGCCAACGGTCACGGTGACAATTTCGCCCGCCGGCACGTTGGCGCTTACCTCGCCGCTGACCGCGATGGTGGCCGAACTGGCGGCCATCGCACCATTGATCACGGCGATGGGGTTGAGTGCAATCGATATCGGCGGCGCAGTCAATTCCACCGTATAGGCTTCCGACACCGTGGCACTGCCGGTGTGGCCTTGCCCGTCGGTGACGGAGATGCTGGCTTGTACGCTATCCGACGAGGCGCCGGCCAGCACGCTGCCAGAGACGCCAATGGCAAACGTACCATTGGCGGCAACCGTGCCCGTGAAGGTATGTCCGTCAACGGTCAGCGTGACGGTGGCGCCGGCCGGCACATTGCTGCTGACCGTGCCGGTAATGGTCACCGGGTTGGCGCCACCGGCCACGGCGGCATTGATGGTGGCAATCGGGTCGAGTGCGATGCCCACCACAAGGGGCGCGCTATAGACCGCATAGCTTTCATCTGCCGACGCCGTGGCCGTGTTGCCGGCCGCGTCGGTGGCGGAAATGCTGGCGTGCACGGTGTCTGCCGAGGCACCGGCCAGCGCGTTGCCCGGCACACCGATGCTGTAGGTGTGGTTGGCCGTCGTGGTGCCGGTATAGGTGGTGCCGTTCACCGTCAGCGTGACCGCCGTGCCGGCTGCTACATTACTGCTTACTGTGCCGGTGATCTGCACCGGCGCCGAAGACAGTGACTGCGTCAGCGTGATGGTGGAGATCGGGTCGATACCAATGCCGATGGGCGGCGCGGTCAATTCAACGGTATAAGCTTCGTCGGCGCTTGCGCTGGCCACGTTGCCGGCGGCGCTGGTGGTGGAGAGGCTGGCATGAACACTGTCCACGCCAGCGGCAGCCAGCACATTGCCGGGAATGCCGATGCTATAAGTGCCGTTGGCGGCAACCGTGCCGGTATAGGTCTGGCCGCCAACCGAGAGCGTGACCACCGTGCCGGCCGGCACATTGCTGCTGACCGACCCGGTGACATTGATCAGTGCGCTGCTGGCAGCCTGCGCGCCGTTGATGGTGGCGATGGGGTCGATATCGATCCCGATGGCCGGGGCATTGAGTTCAACCGAATACGCCTGGTCGTCGCTGGCGCTGGCACTGTTGCCCGCGGCGTCGACCGTGCTCACGCTCACGTGCACGCTGTCGGTGGTGGCCGCTCCAAGCACGTTGCCCGGCACCCCCACGCTGAAGGTGCCGCCGGCGGCAACCGTGCCGGTAAAGGTTTGCCCGCCCACCGTCAGCGTGACCACGGTGCCGGCCGCCACGTTGCTGCTGACCGTGCCGGTGATGGCGATCAGCGCGCTGCTGGCTGCTTCAATGCCATTGATGGTGGCGATGGCGTCGACACTGATGCCGATAGGTGGTGCCGTCAATTCGACGGAATACGATTCCGTGATGCTGGCGCTGGCCGCATTGCCGCTGCCGTCCGGCACCGTCGTGCCGACCGTCAGTGTAGCTGTGCCGGTGCCGCCCGCGCCCAGCACGTTGCCCGGCACACCGATGCTGTAGCTGCCATCGGCCTGCACCGTGCCGGTATAGCTGTGGCCGCCCACTGTCAGGGTCACCGTGTCGCCGACCACCGGTACGTTGGACGTTACCGTGCCGGTGAAGTGGATCAATGCGCTGCTGGCCGCCTGGGCGCCGTTGATGGTGGGGATGGGGGCCACCGTCAGGTCGATCGAGACTGCCGTCGTGGCAATGGTGTAGGGCAGGTCGGCCGACGCCGTGGCGGTGTTGCCGGCCGCGTCGGTGGTGCTGATACTCACGTGCACGCTATCCGTCGGTGAGGCCGCCAGCACGTTGCCGGGCACCCCTACGGTATAACTGCCGTTGGCGCCGACCGTGCCCTGATAGGTATTGCCGTCCACGGTCGCGGTTACCACCGTCCCGGCAGGTACGTTGGCGCTGACCGTGCCGCTGATGAGCACGGGGGCGGCGCTGCCGGCCTCGGTGGCCGTGATCGGGTTCATCGGAGAAATCGAGACCGTAACTGGAGGCGCCGTCAACTCCACCGTATAGGGTTCGCTGGCACTGCCGCCGCCGGGCACGCTGACCTGTATGGTGCCACCGCCCGACGAGGCCAGTACGTTGCCCGGCACGCCCACGCTGTAGCTGCCGTCGTTTTGCACGGTGCCGGTGTAGGTGTGGCCGTCCACCGTCACGGTGACGGTGGCGCCCGGAGGCACGTTGCTGCTTTCACCGGTGATGGCGACAGGGTTCGAACTCGTCCCGGTGCTGCCATTGATCGGAGGCAGGGGGTTCACCGTCACCACGACCGCGCCGCCGGTGCTGACGCTGTAATTCAAATCGGTTGTGCCGGTGCCGACGGCACCGTCGGCACCGGTGACGGAAACGCTGACCTGCAGCCCACCGGACTGGCCCAGCACCAGAATGTTGGCCGGCACGCCGACGTCATAAGTGCCGCCGCTTTGCACGGTGCCGGTATAGGTATGGCCGTCGACTGTCACGGTCACAACGCTTCCCACCGGCACATTGCTGCTGACGCTGCCGGTGATGTCGATCGGCGTGCTGCTGCCCGCTTCGCTGCCTGTGATCGGTGCAATCGGATCGACTGTGATCGAGACTGCCGGTGGCGTGGGATTGACCGAGTAATACAGGTCGGCATCGGCGGTTGCCGTGTTGCCGGCCGCGTCGACTGCCGCCACGCTCAGGTGGATGTCGCCGGTGCCGGTCTGGCCCAGCACATTGCCGGGAATGCCGATGGAAAAACTGTCGCCGGCCTGCACTGTGCCGGTGTAGGTGTGGCCGTTCACGGTGGCGGTGACGACCGTGCCCAGCGCAACGTTGGGGCTGACCGTGCCGGTAATGGTCACGGCGTCGCTGCTTGCCGCTTGCGCCGTCGTCAGTGGGGCAAGCGGGTTGACCGTGACCGAGATCGGCGGTGCAGACAATTCGACATCATAGCTCTGGTTGGCGCTGGCATTGGCGGCATCGCCGTTGCTGTCGCTGATCGATACCGTGACGACGTGCACGTTATGGATTGCCGCGCCTGCCAGGATGTCGCCGGGTACGCCGATGCTGTAAGTGCCGTTGGCCTGCACCACGCCGGAATAACTGTGGCCGTCCACGGTCAGTGTGACCACGTCGCCGGCAGGATGATTGCCGCTCACGGTGCCTGTGATGAAGATGGGGGCGGAACTGGCGGCTTCAGCGCCGTTGATGACCGGGATGGGATCGATCTCGATACCGAATTCGGCATTGGTGACGACGCTGTAGACTTCTCCCGCCGTTGCGGTGCCGACATTGCCCGCCGCATCGGTCACGGAAACCGTGGCATGCAGGGTGCCGCTCGATTCCTTGCCCAGCACGTTGCCCGGCACGTCCACGCTATAGATGCCGCCGGCCTGCACCAGGCCGGTAAAACTCTGGCCATTGACCGTCACCGTGACCACGGTACCGGCCGGCACCTCGCCACTCACGGTACCCGTGATGGCTATCGGTGTGCTGCTGGCCGCTTCGGCGCTGGTGACGGGTGCGATCGGGTCGAGCGTGATCGACACCGCAGGCGCCGTCACGTCAACCGTGTAAGATGCTGTGGCATTGCCGCTGAAGCTGTGTCCGTTCGAATCGGTGCCCGATACGCTCACCTGCACCGTATCGCTGGCGGCGCCGGCCAGCACATTGCCCGGCACGCCGATGCTGTAGGTGCCGTTCGCCCCCACCGTTCCCGTGTAGGCATGGCCATCTACCGTAACCGTGACTGTGGTGCCGGCGGCCACGTTGACCTTGCCGGTTACCGCCACCAGCGTGTTGCCGGCTGCATCGGCGGCATTGATGATGGGGAGCGGATCGATTTCCACCGTTACGGTTGAGCCGCCGTTGCCGTTGCCGTTGCCGTTGCCATCACTATTGCCCAGGTCAACGCTATAGCCACGGTCGGCACTGATGATGGCCGAACCTGCCCCGCCGATATGCACGCTGACGTGGACACTATCATGGCCCGCACCCGCCAGCACATTGGCCGGCACGTCGATCTGGTAGGTGCCGCCGGGTTGCACCGTCCCCGTGTAGCTATGCCCATCCACCGTCAGCGTGACCGTATTGCCGACCGGGATGTTGCGGCTGACCGTGCCTTCGACTACGACCGGTGCCGTATTGGTCAAGTCTTCACTCGTCAGGGTGCGGATCGGCGCTACCGTAATGCTGGACGAGGGAATGACGACGATGGGGTTGTTGGGGATCGAATTGATGGGATTGGTCGGGTTGGTCTCATTGCCCGAGCCGGAATTTGACCCATTCGAGTTGGACGAATTGGATGAGTTGGAGCCACTATCGTTTCCATTGCTCCCGTTCGAGCCCGGATTTTCGGATTGAAAGACCGGCGGGGTATCGCCATTGTTCGAGCCACTTGCGTCTCTGGAAGAGGAATCGCTGCCACTGATTGAGGCTACAAGGGCAGCGTTGTCCGTCGTGAATTCCTCGTGATGCGCAATCAGGCCATGGTTGCGTTCTGCAAAGGTATCGGCGTCGGAAATTTCCTTGATACGGACAAAGCTGTGCAGGTTGTCGCGCTGGGCTTCATTAAACAATTCCGGGTCGGGCGGCAGAACCTGCAGGACCTCGCCTTGCACCAGCATCGTGATGTGATTCACTTGCAGCGATTCATTCTGCGGCAAGGTAAAGATATCGCCCTCAGGAATACGGATCTTGACGTCCGAATTGTGCCCGGTGGTAATGACGTCGCCTGTATGAACACTTTCCCCCGGCGCCAACGCATGCTGCCCGCCGTTTTGCGTCCTGATCGTGACGTGACCATGGGTCTTGTAGACCCTGCCGACAGCATTGTCCGACTCCGCCATCTTGCACCCCCGCAAACGGCACGAAGTCCGCCTTCACTGCAAGCTGGGGAAGGGGCGGCGGGCTTATCCGGTCGCGGATTCGGCGCGCATTTCCCGTAACTGCATTGCTGCTTGCAACTGCCGACGTCCTGCCGCCGCATCACGAATTTGTTATTGGAATCCGGCAAGGCCGGAGCATCATCCTCATAATGCCCGTCATTCCTGGCTTCAAGAGCATCATTATGATGTTAATTCTGCGGCGGGGTGTGACAGTCTGCCACTGTCAAGTTTGACAGCTTGAAATCGACTATATTTTTTGTATTGAAATCGGCTCATGGCGCATGCACTTTTGGTATGCACCATGGTGGGGCTTGCAGCGGGGGAAATACGGGCGAGGGCGGCGTTATGCCTCGAAATCACGCCCGAATAGCAGGATTACTCCAGGTTTTGCACCTGTTCGCGCATCTGTTCGATCAGCAGCTTCATCGCCATCGAGGCATCGGCCAGCTCCTTGACGGCGGCCTTGGAACCCACAGTGTTGGCTTCGCGATTCAATTCCTGCATCATGAAATCCAGGCGCTTGCCAAGTTGGCCGCCTTTTTTCAAAATGTGTCGTGTTTCCGTCAAATGAGCCGCCAGGCGTGTCAATTCTTCTGCCACGTCGATACGGATGCCGTACAGCGTCACTTCCTGGCGGATCCGTTCCAGCACTTCGTCGCGCGTGGCCGGTGCATTGCTGCCGGCCTGGGTGGCAATGCCCAGTGCTTCCTGCATGCGCGTAATGGCCTTTTGCTGGAATTGCTCCACCAGTTGCGGCACCAGGGGCGTGATGCGTGCCACGATGGCTTCCAGGTCGGTAATGCGCGACTCCAGCATGGCTTGCAGCGCCGCGCCTTCACGCTGGCGGCTGTCGATAAAGGCCTTGAGGCATTCGTCCATGGTGGCGGCCACGTCAGCTTGCAGGTTCTCCTGCGACAGCTCGGCGTCTTCGGCTACACCGGGCCAGCGCAGCAATTCGTTGACGGTCAGGTCGGCGGCATTGGGGAAGTGGCGCTTGACCTCGGCCTGCATCTGGGCGATGTTGGTCAAGAGTTCGGCATTGACGGCCGTGGCGGCGCCACCCGACTTCTTGCCGAAGGAGAGCCTGCATTCCACTTTGCCGCGCGAGGTGCGGCCCATGATCGCTTCACGCAGGGCCGGTTCAACGGCGCGCAAATCGTCGTTCATGCGGAATTGCAGGTCGAGGAAGCGCGAATTCACACTCTTCAACTCGATGGTAATGGTGCCGCTGGCGGTTTCGCGCTTGGCTACGGCATAGCCTGTCATGCTGCTAATTGTCAATTCTGCCCTCGACTTTTACTTTACAAATTGGGGGGTTATCCACCACAATTCCATTGTTTTACAGCAACTGGTTTCATTATTGTCGCCGCACCGCTACACTTATCAGGTGTAGCAGGTGTTGCCTCAATGACCCGTGCGACCATTGCGCCGATCGACTAGGAAAGAAAGTTCATGGCTGCCCAAAACAATGCTCCCCTGCCGGATGGATTGGAAATCGCTGGATACCGCATTGTAAAGAAGATTGCGTCCGGCGGGTTCTCTATCGTCTACCTTGCGTATGACGAAGACGGCAATGCGGTTGCCATCAAGGAATACCTGCCGAGTTCGCTGGCCCTGCGCCAGCCTGGCGAACTGGTGCCGGTCATCTCGCCGGAAAACCTGCCGACCTTCCGCATTGGCCTGAAATGCTTCTTTGAAGAAGGCCGCGCGCTGGCGCGCATTGCCCACCCCAACGTGGTGTCGGTGGTCAATTTCTTCCGCGCCAATGAAACCGTCTACATGGTGATGGCCTACGAATCGGGCCGTTCGCTGCAAGACCACATCCTGCGCCGGCGCGACCAGGGGCAAAGGCCGCTGGTGTCCGAGCGTTTCATCCGCAAGATGTTTTCCCATGTGATGAACGGCTTGCGCGAAGTGCACACCAACAAGCTGCTGCACCTTGACCTGAAGCCGGCCAACATCTACCTGCGCGTGGACGGCACGCCGATCCTGTTGGACTTCGGCGCCGCGCGCCAGACGCTGAAAACCGACTTGCCCAAGCTTTATCCGATGTATACCCCGGGCTTCGCGCCGCCTGAGCTGTACGTCAAGAACGGCAACCTCGGCCCCTGGACCGACATCTACAGCATTGGCGCTTCCATGTTCGCCTGCATGGTGGGGGCGCCGCCGCAAGCGGCCGATCAGCGCAAGCTGAACGACAAGATGGATGGCCACTTCCGCAAGCTCGAAGGCATCTATTCGCCCGAACTGATCAACGTTATCCGCTGGACCCTGTCCAACGACCCGCTGGAACGTCCACAAAGCGTGTTTGCATTGCAAAAAGCCTTGCGTGAGCCGGCCCAGCAGGTTGAGGAATCGAACGACGTGATGGACAATATCTCGCGCAAGGTGCGCGGGTTTTTCGGCGGCCTGGGCTTGAAGCTGGGGCAGGCCAGTACCACGATTCAAGAAGAATCAAACTGAACCGCGCAATGAGCCCAGCAACCTGCGCGCCATGAAAAAATTAATGGATTGAGTCCCCCATGCGATTCTCCGTATATCAAGAAAGCCACATCGGTGGCCGCAAGAACAACCAGGACCGCATGGGCTACAGCTTCACGCGCGATGCCTTGCTGCTGTTGCTGGCCGACGGCATGGGTGGCCATATCCAGGGTGAAATGGCCGCCACCATCGCCATGCAGACCATCGGTTCGCTGTTCCAGCAAAGCGCCAATCCCTACGTCAAGAAACCTGACCGCTTCCTGGAAGACAGCCTGTTTGCCGCACACCGCGAAATCCATCGCTACCGCGCCATCAACAATCTGCCGGAAACGCCACGTACCACCATCGTCGCCTGCCTGATCCAGCACAACACGGCGCTGTGGGCGCATTGCGGCGATTCGCGCCTTTACTGGATGCGCCAGGGCCAGATCCTCTCGCGCACGCGCGACCATTCACGTATCGAAACGCTGATTGCCCAGGGCAAGGTTGACCCATCCGAGCGCGACACCCACCCGGATCGCAACAAGCTGTTCAACTGCCTGGGCGCACCCAACATGCCCATCGTGGAAATCTCGCGCCGCGCCAGCCTGCAGGCCGGTGACGTGATGCTGCTGTGTTCCGATGGCCTGTGGTCGGTGCTGCCCGACCACGTATTGGCCCAGCGCCTGCACAGCAACACCATCGTGCGTGCCGTGCCGGAACTGATCACCACGGCCACCGGCATTGCCGGCAAGAACAGCGACAACGTCACAGCCCTGGCCATGATGTGGGAATCAAGCGACGATACCCACAACGCCAACAGCACCATCACCACCCATACCCTGCCGATCGGCAGTGTCACCACCACCATCCAGGCGCCGCGCCATGCCGACCTGGAAAACGCCGACCCGTTTGCCGACAACGAAATCGAGCGCGCCATCGATGAAATTCGCAGCGCGCTGGACAAGTCCACCAAGATCACCAACAAGAACTGAGCCTCATTCATGACGTTTGAAAACCGCCCCAGCGGCCGCGCGGTAGACGCGCTGCGCGCCATCCGCATCACTCCCAATTACACCAAGCATGCCGAAGGTTCGGTATTGATCGAATGCGGCGACACCAAGGTCATCTGCACTGCCAGCATCGAAGAAAAAGTACCTGGTTTCCTGAAAGGCAAAAACCAGGGCTGGATGACGGCCGAATACGGCATGCTGCCGCGTTCCACCCATTCGCGCATGGACCGCGAAGCCGCCAAGGGCAAGCAATCAGGCCGCACGCAGGAAATCCAGCGCCTGATCGGCCGTTCGCTGCGCGCTGCGTTCGACCTCGAAGCCTTCGGTGAACGCACGCTCCATCTGGACTGCGACGTGATCCAGGCCGATGGCGGCACGCGCACCGCTTCGATCACTGGCGCCATGGTGGCGGCCTATATGGCCTTCACCAAGCTCAAGGAAAAGGGCTTGATCACGGCGATACCGGTCAAGCACTTCGTCGCCGCGATCTCGGTGGGCGTCTATGAAGGCATGCCCGTGCTCGACCTCGATTACCCGGAAGACTCTGCCTGCGATACCGACATGAACGTGGTCATGACCGATGCCGGGCATTTCGTGGAAGTGCAGGGCACGGCGGAAGGTGCGGCGTTTGACCGTGCCACGATGAACCGTTTGCTGGATTTGGCGCAAAAGGGTATCAACGACTTGATCGCGTTGCAAAAGCAGACACTGAACATCGAGTAAACTTTTGAACTTCCCTCTCCAGCGTGCGGGAGAGGGAATAGGTCTTTGTATTCCTGTCGCCGTATTGAAAGAAGACATCAGGTCTCTATATACCTGTCGTCCCCGCGAAGGCGGGGACCCACACAGAGCCAAGTCGAGCGCTGTCCTGGTGGGTCCCCGCTTTCGCGAGGACGACAAGGATTTACAATGCGCAACAGTACGGAAATAAATAGATCTTTATATATCTGTCGCCGCATTGAAAGAAGACATCAGGTTTCTATACACCTGTCGTCCCCGCGAAGGCGGGGACCCACACTGAGTCAAGTCGAGCGCTGTCCTGGTGGGTCCCCGCTTTCGCGAGGACGA
>Ga0134128_10001245_pt1 | contig 33185 bp, 33 predicted proteins | sample KB31754_FD_96462 | JGI IMG/M metagenome (GOLD analysis project Ga0134128, IMG submission 96462) | Terrestrial soil microbial communities with excess Nitrogen fertilizer from Kellogg Biological Station, Michigan, USA - KB3-175-4 | ecosystem: Environmental > Terrestrial > Soil > Unclassified ...
AACTTCTTCGGCTTGCGCGGCTGACGGTCGGCGCGACGCGCCAATGCAAGCAGCATCTGGCGCGCGCTCTGGAAGTCGCCGCGCCACAGCAGCGCGGTGCCTTGGCAAGCAAGGCCATATGCGTCATCAGCTGTGATGCGCTCATCGGCGATGACCACGCGCCTGGGGGGCGCCGCACCACTCTCAGAGCGCCAGCTCGCAGAGCGCGCTTCGCCGTCCTCTGTCCAACGAACGATTGGATGAGCGCCGACGCTAGAGCTCGGTATATTCATTGGCATTCGCGACGAGATTCCGGTTGGCCGTGGCGATCGATCAGGTTGGTCCGCCTCTTCGTTGGTGCGGCCGCCTTCAGGATGACGCAACCCATCCCTGGTGTCGACTGTCGACCTTCCCGCCGCCAGCGGGGTCCTGACGGCGGTCTGACGGCACCCCTCTCGCCGGCGAAGCGGCTATCGCGGAACGCCATCACCGCAGCGGAATACCAACGAAATCAGGCGTGTGCGAAATACAAATCACGCCCCCGCTACCAATTTCAACGGTTTGCACGGTCGTGCAACGCCTAGCCCCGTCGGCCCCCCTTCGCATCCAACGCCCCGCTGATCGGCCGGTCTGACATGCGGTTGCGCCAAAGCTCGGCTATCCTTGGCATCGAGACGCTCGTCAGAATTGGAAAAGCGTCAAATCGGCAGCCGAGGGGGTCGCAATGAAGCGTGTTCTAGTCGTCGTTGTCTGTTGGGCTTTCTCATTTCTCTCCCCGCTCGCTGCCCGTGCCACGGACGTCGAATACCCTTCCCTGGGCATCAAGTTGACGAACTTACCCATTAACGCGAAGAGCCTCGGCCTCCAGGAGCGTCTCAAGGAAGATCGGGTCCAGATCCTTTTTGGCGGAAACACCTCGGCTCTGATCTCCCGGCTCGATGAGCCGGTGCCCCAAGGCGACATTGCGGATAAGCGGTACCGTGAGGCGTTACTCAAGCAACTCGGCATTCACCCGATAGGTGGCGCGCTCCCGGTGGTCTTGATCGCGAGCCAGCCCGCGTGGGGAACAGGTTACGTGGAGCACTTCGGGTCATTAATGGCGTATCAGTGCGCCTTTTATCTCGTGGTCGGCGGGCATCTCTACGAGATTGCGGTTTCAGCTGTCGGAGAAGGACAGCCCACGCAAGCGAGTTTCGATACTGCTGCCAGGGAGGTCACCTCGGGTCTCGTCTTCGAACCCGTACAACCGCTGCCTGAGAAGCCGCTCGCACCCGGCGAGATGCCGAGGTTTCTGATGGGATCAGCTGGGGGAGACTATTACCCCAACCGTGAGCGGAGGCTTGGAGAACAAGGGGTGGTCGACGTCGAATTCAGCATCGACGGCCAAGGAGTCGCCCAAGGCGTCAGGGTCACGAACCGTGCCAATCGGGATTTTTCTGGAGTGGCAGTAACCATGCTGAAAAGCGGCGGCTTCAAAATACCGCGCGGATGGGAGCAGACCGGCGGGCCAAAGCGGTCGTTTACAATGGAAATCCGTTTCGGGCTGAACTGCCCCACGACCTTCCCGCCGTCCAACCTGCCCGATGCGCAGGTGATAACGATCTGCGACACAATCCCTGGTACTTCGCCGCCCGGCTAGGCGACGCGCAATATGAGTAGCGGATCCTGCCCCGCTACTTACCGACGCTGGCTGGGACTGCCAAGAGATGTATGGAATGGACGCTACAAAGCTCGAAGCGGCCCCGTACCATTTGCAACGATTTGCACCCGCGTGCAACGGAGTGCATCGGTATATCGAGGCAGCAGAGCGACCAAGTGCTGCAACTCGATGCTGGGTAGCGGTCCTTCGTGCCGAAGTTGCCTGCTTATGGCTTTCCCAAGAAGATGGCTCGCATCGAGCTCGGCGCGCACGAGATGAGCCTCATCCGTTGCGGCCCTTCGCCCGAAGCGGCCCCCGGGCCCGTACAACCGATCAAGCTGATGAGCTCTCACCGGTCTGCCGGTCCGCAAGCGAGGGCTTCGCCATCCGAAGGGCCTTCAGGTAGCGCGCCGCAAACAGCGACACTATCCTTCGCCCTGCCATTGCTGGGGAAATTGGCTCAGCTGGCGAATTTCTACAATACCCGCCACATGACACAGGCCCTGGAACGCTCATGCAAAGTCGTTTCTCGATAACGTCGCGCTCGCCGGTTATGAAGCGCTGCCACTCGCGCGCCCGTTGCAGGTAGCCTTGATACCGGTCCGAACGGTCTATTCCCGGCCTCATAACTCGGACAGCAGCGCGATCTCCCTCCAAATGTCGGCCTCCGGTAAATACGACTCCCCGCGCGAGTGGGCGCCGAGGTAGGTGTTATTGGAAAAGATATCGCCACCGGCCACCTTGAGATACTCGTAAGGCCCTATGCATTCGCGCTGGCCGTCCGAGGTGGTTACGCGCAGATAAACCGCTTCGCGGCACTCCAGCATCCTGTGCCATCTTCTCCCGAGCTGCCAGAGACCGTTGGTATAGCTGGCCGCGACGGCGTTGTCGGGGCCGCGAAGCGTCCCGTCAGCGCAAATCCTAAAATACGCCCCGCGGACGAGCATCACCGAGTCGCCGTTCAGAGCCCGAAAGGTAAGCGTGATCACGCGTCGAGCTCGACTGTCAGGCCCAGCTCCGTCTCGATGATCTTGCCGAGCGAGCTCGCTGATAGCGTGAATCCGGGCCGGCGCCGGTAATCGTCGAAGCTCAACCAGAGGGCAATCACCTCATCGAGCTCGAGGCCTGTAAGGGTGTGGCACACGGCTGTCGTGCCGTCGCTCGCGATCCAGAAGCTGTGCTGATCGGAGTGTCGCCAGCGCCGTGTAAAGTACGGTTTGGACAGCTCGATGCAGATCTCCCCGGCATCCGGCACCTCGTCCAGCAGGTGCATGATGGCGGCGGAATCGGCGACCAGCGCTTGCGCGGAGCTGATTCTAGTTTCGCCCATGCTGAATGAGGTCCGTGGTGCTTCGAGCAGCGCCCGCTTCAGTTCGGTCGCGATACCGGTGCTTTGAGCGGTGATTGAGTCTAGCGCAACCGCCGGGTGCATCCGAGCAATGCGGCACGGCTTACCAGCTGGACGGTCGAACAACGACAGTCAGCTTGCCGCTCCCGGCCATGGCGGTCGGGAGCGTCGCTGATCGGTAGGGAGTCAGTAACGACGCGAGCCACCGTGGCGGTTACCGCCGCCGCCGGACCGCTCCCGTTCCTGTGCCTCGTTCACCTTGAGAGAGCGGCCGTCGAAGTCGGCGCCATTCAGCGCTTGCATCGCCCGGGAAGCGTCGTCGTTCGACATCTCAACGAAGCCGAAGCCGCGTGGACGACCGGTCTCGCGGTCGGTGATCAAGGAGACTCTCTCGACCGTCCCGTACTTGGAAAACAGGGCGCGCACGGTCTCGTCCGTGGCCGTGAAGGGAAGATTTCCAACGAATAATTTCGTCACTGCAGAATACCCGTGAAAGAAAGCGATATGAGGCGGCAGCTAAATCCTGCCTCCTGGCTGGCGGAGCTTTGCGAGGTGGCAGACATTGGCCGGAAGGCGCGCCGGGAGACGGCGCAAGGTGCCAAGGCAGACAACTCCGAAAAGGTACGAGCCGCGCCGTAGACTACAGGATTCGGCAGCAGACCGCCGCACTTTCGCTCCGCCGCAGCGCACGCGGTCCGTCGTTACTTGCACTCGCGTTGCCGGGCGCGCATGCTGGTCCGGCGCGTTGAGCGCGGGATGCCGACATGGCAGGCGCAGCCAACATGAACAGCATTGCGGCGACGCTTCTCATTCGCGAGCGCCTGCGACAGCGCCTCCTGCCTCATCATGAAGCTTGGCGGTGTCAGGGCGAGTACGCTGGCGGGTGTTTGTGCGATGGCTGCGGCGAGCGTATCACCTCCGCGCAGGCGTCGTACGAGGTTGACTTCCCGCCGGGCGTTACGCCGCAGACGGTCAAATTGCATCGCGCATGCTTCGAGATCTGGCTGTACGAGGGAGAGAGCCAGCCTATCTCCTAACGTATCCGAACTCAGGAGCCGAAAAGAGTGATGAATCTTACCCTGATCGATGCTTTCCGCCGCTTCGGCGCCAAACCGGAAAGCCGACTGAGCAGCCTCTCTGCCATGGCGGCAGACGGCGCTATGGTGCTCAACTGCCTGCCGGCGCATTTCGGCCACCCCGTCCGTGGGATTTTGCGTTACGAGACCAGCCTTTCCGCGGCAGGGGCCCCCGATTCCAAGGTCGTCACCGCACTCGGTGAGCACCTGACGCGTGCGCGTGATGCGAGTCTTCCGGTCAGGATGATCGTCACTTTCCCGGACGGGGAAAAAACCGGCAAGGGCGGAAGCTATCACGTCCGCCCCGATCTGACAGGAAAGATCGTAGAATTCGATGGAGACCGTTTCGTCGTCGACTTTACCCGGCCGCAAGCGGCGTGTCCGCCGCTCACAGGCCGTCGCAAGTAGCGACGCTCAGTGTGGCGGTGAGCACACCGCCGTGACCGTAAAGCAGAGACGTAACTGACACCGCGGCTTGGACCTGAAGTCGCTCACGCGCGAGCCGGCGCATTCAAGCACGCCTTCGATCCGACGTGACGGATCCTCTACTGCCGCGTGCACGGCCGCGGCGAGCTCGAATCGGCCGTCGCAGTCCGCATACGGGCAGGGGAAAGAGAAATACGCGCGGGCCGGCGGGTGCAGGACGTGTGATTGAGGCACCGGGGTAGCCGCGCCGCCGCCCTCGAAACTCAGCTCAAAGCGCAGCTGCTCGACCACCGGGAACATCGTGCGCAGCTTAGGCGCAGCCTCTCGGTCGCGGTGCAGCTGGGAGTAGCGACCTTGACGCATAGCGGCGCCGCGGGCTTGGCCGAGTCTCATGTTCCGCCACGCGATGTCGGATCGCTCGGATCAACGGGCGGATCCTGCAACGGCGTCACGATCTCACCGGAGCCATTTGGGCGAGCCGTCCGGCGCTGCTGCTTCTCGAGCTGGCGCGCCTTTCTGCTCAGTTCCTTCTGCTTCTTGACTTGGCGGTAGTTTTGTCTGGGCACTAGGTTTCCTCTGTGAGGGCGGATCGGCAAGAAGCATTTCGGAGCGGCCCGCCGGCCGTCCATCGCCGCCCACTGCCCGAGAACTGCCTCCGGTCAGTAGCGAGAGCCCAGGGCTTACGGGAGTCATCAACTCGCGCGAGGGATCGATACCCGCTCCGCGTTCGATCGATCAATGCCGATTATGAGTATGCGAATCCGCTCCTTTGCCTGATACAGCAGCGCCCGCCCGCTCGCGTCCTGCCCATTGATATGGCCATCGAGCTCCTCGAGCAGCTTGTAGACCTCTCGCGCCCCGGTCATATCGATTGTATCTGCATCGCTGCTCATGGTTCACCTGTTGGCTCCCGCGGGTCACCCGGGCCGTCACGTTCGCTGCCCTCACACTCGAGATGGTTTACTTGCCCTCTTATCGCGCTTTGCCGCTCGTTTTTCCAACAATGTCTTGGCCGGCTTCTTCTTGCTGTCCTTCTTTCTGTCCATTCCCTTGCTCATGTGTCATTCCTCGATTCTGAGGCAAAGAGGCGCAGCGAGTTCAATTTCGCCGGTCCCGAGCCGTGTTTGTCAGGGACGATGGTCAAGCGAAGGTGGCTGATCGGGGGCAGGTTCAAGCGCTGCACTTCGCGCTGAAAAGTCGCACCATCAGGGCTGAAGGTGTACTCCTGGACGAGCGTCTGGCGGTAAGTGCGGCCCCCGTCCGAGGATACCTCGACGCTCACTTCCTGCGTCCTCGCATGCGCACAGTCCTCTACTTCGTAGATCATCCAGGAGATACTCTGTGGTTGGTCGAACTCCACAATGATACGTTCCATGGTATTTGGCTTGGCGCCAGCCCAGAACGTGCTCTGGCGACCGTAATGCCCATCGATCAGGTTGTCGATCGGGTGGTCTGGATCATCCGACGTGTAGGCAAGGACCGCATGGCTTGCAATATCGATCTCGCCGGCGAAAGCGGCGGGATTGTCGCCCTCCTTCGGCAGCAGCCGCTTTCTCACCCCCGATGAGCTCGAGAGGGAATCAGTGTCCGGCTGCATCTGAGCTCGCCTCCGAATCGTCTACACAGCTCCTGCTCGGGCCGTGCTCGAAGCTTCGCTGGTCACTGTAGCTCATAAAGCCCGAGTTGGCGTCGTGCTCGGCCCGGAATCGAGCGGCTCCGGGAGCTGGGCCGGTTCCGAGCGCCGTCGCTGCTCCTCATGCACCTGCTCGAGCGTCAGACGCGTGGCTTTCGCGACCACATTGAGCACAGCGTGCGCCGACCCGCGCGGCAGCGTCAGGCGATGCAATCTTTCCCAAGCGCGGATTCGCATCGCGGGAGTATTGAGTTCAGACGATTGTTCGATCCGTTCCCGCTGCGCGCGCTCCACCTCCTCAGTCTGTTCACGGATAATTCGCGCGGGGTAGCCCGTTGTCGGATCGGCATGATCAGCCGCCGGTGGCATATGCGAGCTGAAACTCCAAGGGTTCGAAGACATATGATTTACCTGCGTTGAGTGCCCCGTCCACACGGACATGGGCAACGTCTCGCGCCCGTTTGCGGTCGCTTTTTACGCTGGCAGATTTGGCTGGCGGAAAACGAGCCGGGGGTGGCCCTGCGGAGAGACCGGGCGAGCCGAAGGGCCCCGAGTTGCTGCCACTCTACACCGATGGGGAACGCTTCGCCTGCCTTTCGGAATATATGGATTTTCAAGACACCGCGGACATCCGAAGGTTCGGCGGCTTCCGTGGAAATGGCGCACACTGCCCAAGCACCGCTCTCGGGCGGCGCTGGGCGGCAGAGTATGCGTAAGCGGAGGCACATCATGAGCAACCATGCGGTAGAAACGGGGTGGCAGCGATTCCTGGACAGGCTGAAACAGCTGTGGGGAAAGCTAGGTCAGAGCGGCAAGTCCCCGGCGGCCGCGGGATGAGTGGCATATCGCGATGAAACCAGCCAGCCTCGAAGATGGGGATGCCGCCAGATCGGAGCGCGCAATCCGGGCATTGACCGACGCCGCGGGTGCGTCGCCCGAGGAGGTTCATGATCTCTTTACAGCCGAGTTCAGCCGACTCGAACGAGTTGCGAAGATCCGCACCTATCTTCACGTACTCGTGACGGCCAAGGTGCGCACGATGTTGCTTCGGGCGGCGCCTGAACAATCGACACGCGCCTGACACTTGTGCAACGAGGTCGGAATTTCGGCAGCTGCGCTCCCTGGGGTGCTTGAACGGATCGTGGAAGACGATCGCGCCGCCCCACGGTCGCCTACCGACTTGAAGTGAGGATGTGCGCCAATGACTGCTCGCTCGATCACCCTGACGGGGCTACTGGGCTGCCTCGTTCTTGCGCCTGCGTTCGCCCTAGGGCTTGGCGATTTAACGAATCATGATGCCTCTCGAGGTATCAAGGGCGCGTTGACCGAAGGAGTCACATCGGCCATCGTCAGACTGGGGGTCCCGGGCGGATTCCTGAATAACCCCAGAGTCAAGATCCCGCTGCCGCCAGCGCTCGATCAACTCGCAAAGGGCATGCGCATGATGGGGCGAGGCAAGGATGCCGACGAACTCGTTGTCGCCATGAACCGGGCGGCCGAACAGGCCGTACCCGAAGCCAAGGCGTTGATGCTCAACGCCATCAAAACGATGTCGGTAGAGGACGCCAAGAAAATTCTCACTGGCGGGGATGGCTCCGTGACCCGGTTTTTCAAGGCGAAGACGGCTGCGCCACTGGCATCTAAATTCCTGCCGATTGTCAAGAAAGCAACCGATCGGGTCGGCTTGGCACGGAAATATGATCAATTCGCCGGAGCGGGAGCCAAACTCGGTCTGGTAAAAGGCAACGCGACCAACATCGAAACTTACGTCACCCAAAAGGCCCTGGATGGCCTGTATCTGATGATCGGCGATGAAGAACACGCCATCAGGAAAAACCCCGCAGCAGCGGGCAGGGCGATAGTCTCAAGAGTGTTCGGCGCGTTGCAGCGGTGAACATGGCTGCTTGCGCCGGCCCCGATGCATCTGAAGACATTGATGCCGATGTGGTGATTCCATACACCTTTTCGCATTATCAACCCTCCTCGCCGTCATCCAGGACAATCGGCACGACATTTGTCCGCGACCGGCAGCCGCCTTACCGCTTAGAATCGCGAAAAGCTTCCCTGCGGCTCTCATGGGAGGGGTGGCGATGCGCATTGCGAGCGTCGGTCATGCGGTCTTTGCGGCGACCTTCATCGTCCTTGGAATCCAAGGGCTGCTCCCGGGTCATTTCGCGCAACTGGTCGGCCAGTTGCCGAAGGACACGGCCGGGCGCGAACTGCTGGTGGCCCTGATCTATCTACGTCCCTTCGCCTACCTCGCCTGTGGCCTCGGCCTCTTTTGGCAGCGCAGCAGCGGCGCCGCGGCTCGAGTGCTGTTCGCTTACCTGCTGCTCTGGATGCTGGCGTTCAAGATCCCCTTCATCCTCCGTTCGCCCACGGTGGAGGTGTATTACCAGAGCTGGGGTGAGACCGCGGTGTTGGCGGCGGGCGCCTGGGTGTTGTACGCCTGGCTGGCCCCGGCATGGGATCGACAGCGGCTCGGTTTCGCGACCGGCGCGAGAGGCGTGATCGATGCGAGGATCCTGTACGCACTGGCGCTGATTGCCTTCGGCCTGTCCCACTTCGCCTATCTCGGCAACACCGCGCCGCTGGTGCCCGCCTGGCTGCCATGGCATGTCTTTTGGGCCTATTTCACCGGCTCCACGTACCTGCTCGCGGCCGCGGGGATCCTCATTGGCGTCTGCGCACGCCTGGCAGCCGCACTCTCGGCGCTGCAGATGGGCCTGTTCACGCTTTTGGTTTGGACACCTCTGATGGTCGCAGGCACCATCACAGCGGGGCAGCGAGGTGAGTTCATCGTGTCCTGGATGTTGACCGCCGCCGCATGGGTGGTCACGGATTCCTACCGCAGGGTGCCCTGGCTCGCCGCACGCAGCCACGCGAGCGCCGGCGTCGCCGCGGAACGAGCGCTCTAGCTCCGCCCGTCGCATCGCGCGACCCAACCGGCCCGGAACGGCCTTTGCTTGAGCTCCGGTCAAGTGACCGATCGGCTTGGGCGGCCCGCAGCCCCGAGGCGGAATCGGCCGCCTCACAAAACGGGAAACGACAGGAGTGCACACATGCGCAAACCGAGCTCATCCTCGAAGTACGTGATAGCCGCGCTCGTGGCTGCGGCCTTCGGCCTGCCGGCCGGCGCGGCAATGGCCCAGGCGCCGTCGCAGAGCGATCAAAGCAATCCCGCCGCGAGCCATAGACCTGCGAGCAAGAAGAGCGTCCGGGAGCTGACTTCCCAGGTGAAGCAGCAGAACGAGCAGATGCGGCAGACGACGGGCAAGCTCAACCGCGCCACCACACAGCTCAAACAGACGACCCATCGCATGCAGCAGGCGCAAACGAAGGAGAGGCGCGTCGCGAGCGCGGAGCACAAGGTCAAGAAGGGAACCCGCCATGAGCGAAGCCACATGCACGCGCGCATGCATCATCCCGCGAATACGACACCGCCGCCCCGCTAGTACAACAGTGCGACGGCCGCTCCAAGCCCGATCGGAGCGGCCGCCGCCGCGTCAATGATCAGGCTGCAGCGCACTGCTCCTGCGGCTCATCGAACACTTCGATGAGCTCGCAGGTCCCATCGCCCGCGATCTGCAGAAACTTCTGCACCTCACGCGCCAGCTCCTCACGTGAGCTCGCGCGTAGCAGCGCATAGCCGGCGGCGGGCATCAGGCTCGAGCCGCCGACCGGCCCGTCCTCGACCGTGACGCGACCCTGCCGGCGAGCGATTTTCATCGCGGTATTGCGCGACTTGATGCCGCCGGTCGTAACGAGAACACCGGCCTTGGACATTACCTCGATCAACCGTCCCATTTCGGCCATGTGCTCGGCAGAGGGCGGTCCGCTTGGGGGAACGGCGGGGGTGAAGAGCGAAAGAAAAAGCATGTCGAGTCTCCTGTCACGGGGAAGATTACGTATCTCGATCAGTAACCGAACTGCCGTCCGCGGATTCGACGGCCGTGCCGGACGAATTTCATGCAACCTGAAAGTTGCACTTTCCTGAGAACGGCCTATAATCATCCATACGCAACCCTTTGGTTGCATACAGGAGAGCGGGGATGAATCCATCTTCAGAGACCGACCGCATCGAGCGCCGCGTCGTCATCAACGCACCGCGGGAGCGGGTCTGGCGCGCCCTCTCCGATCCCCAGGAGTTCGGCACCTGGTTCGGCGTGAATCTCGCCGGCCAGGCCTTCTCGGCCGGACGGACCACGCGCGGGCCGATCACGGCCAAGGGGTACGAGCACATCATCTGGGAAGTTCGCATCGATCGGCTCGAGCCACCGAACCTGCTGTCCTTCCACTGGCATCCCTACGCCATCGATCCCAACACAGATTACAGCGGGGAGGAACCGACCCTCGTGACCTTCACGCTCGAGGACGCACCGGGAAATGCAACTGTGCTCACGGTGGTGGAGTCTGGCTTCGACAAAGTGCCGCCGAGCCGCCGTTTGGAGGCTTTTCGGATGAATAGCCGCGGTTGGAGCACCCAGATGGAGAACATCGTCCACCATGTCACCCCGTAAGGCGGCAGCCGCGGCCGCTGGCGAGCGCGCGGCCGCCCTGCCCGTCCTCACTCGCTCCAGCGCAGCGCTCGCGAATGTCTTCGCCGCGTTAGGTGATCCGACCCGGCTGCGATTGGTCGTCGTATTGTGCGCCGGAGGTGCTTTCTCGATCGCTCAGCTCACCGCGAATACCGACATCAGCCGTCAAGCAGTGACGAAGCACCTGCGAGTGCTCGCGGACGCGGGCGTAGTACGTGACATGAAGGCCGGGCGCGAGCGGCTCTGGCAGCTCGACCCGGCGCAGATCGATGAGGCGAAGCGGACGCTCGACATCATCGGCCGGCAATGGGAGGTCGCACTCGGCAGGCTCAAGGCCTTCGCAGAAGCGAAGCTCGAAAGCAAATGAGTAAGCGTCCCCAGGCCGCCCGCCTGAGATCCGCGACCGCGAGAAGAGGCGCCCCGGGAAACGGACGCGGGATCACAGGCGATCACTGGGCTGGCCGCTCGAAGCGCCGTAGGCGACTTCGAGCCAATCAAACAACTATCGGGAGCTTGCGGATCCGCTTGCCCGTCGCGACGTAGAGTGCGTTGCAGAGCGCCGGCAATACCGGCGGCAACGGCGGCTCGCCGAGTCCGGTCGGCGGGTTGTCGGTTATGCGGAAGTGCACCTCGACGGGCGGCGCCTCTCTCATCCGCAGCAGGCCGAAGGTGTCGAAATTCTCCTGCACCACTCTGCCATCCTCGATGGTGATCGCCTGGTGAAGCGCGGCGCCCAGTCCGTCGAGTATTGCGCCCTGGGCCTGGTTGTAGGCGCCCGCCGGGTTGATGATCTGCCGGCCGACATCGCCTGCTGCCCAGATCTTGTGGACCTTAGGTCTACCATCCTGTGCGACGCTTGCCTTGACGACCTCGGCGAAGTAGCCGTAATGACTGTAGTAGAAGGCGAGCCCCATGCCGGTGCCGCGCGGCAACTCTCTACGGCTGCGCCATCCGGACTTCTCCGCGACCAGCTCGAGTACCCCACGCGCCCGCCCGGTGTCGAACGGCGGCTGCGGACGTCCCCTCTGCGAGGGCAGGGGTATCACGCGCGGCGGACCATAGAGGTCGAGACGGAAATCGAGCGGATCGCGCCTCGCGGCATGCGCCACCTCGTCGATGAAGGACTCGAAGGCGAAAGCGAGCGCGTTCCCGCCCGGATTGCGCAGCGGACCGGTCGGGATGCTGAGCTCGATCAGCGACTGTCCGTACTCCAGACTCGGAACGAAGCCGGCCGGGAAGTGCTCCGGGGAAAGACCGGCCGCGCGGGCGACGGTATCCCCCTGGCCGAAGGTCACGAAGTGATCGCGGAACGCATCGAGGTGGCCTTCGGCCGTGAGTCCGGCCTTGAAGTAGTGGAAGCCGCCCGGCCGATACGCATCATGCTGAATGTCCTGGCGCCGGTTCCAGAGGAGCTTCACGGGGCGGCCGGCCATCTTCGAGATCATCGCGGCCTCTACCACATAGTCACCCTGGAGGCGGCGGCCGAACCCACCGCCCACGCGGGTCATATGCAGGGTGATCCTGCTCGCGCTCACCCCAAGCGCTTTAGCCACCAGGTCGCTCCCCCTGCTCGGCTCCTGCGTCGGCGCCCAGATCTCGACGCTGCCGTCACGTTTGTAGTGTGCCGTGCAGTTCTGTGGCTCGAGGTCCGCATGCGCCAGGAAAGGATAGGCGTACGCGGCTTCCAACACCGTGTGCGCGTGAGACAACGCTTTGTCGACATCCCCGTCGCTACGGACCACGGACTGCGCCTTCTGCCGCGAAAGGTGCGCGGCCTGCCGCTCGAACTCGGTCGTGCTCTGCCCGGGGTTTGACTGCCGATCCCAGACGACGCGCAGCTTGTCGAGCGCCTTTTGCGCCTGCCACCAGCTGTCAGCGAGGATAGCCACACCGTCGACGAGACCTATCTCGAAGACAGCCTGCGGATCCGACCCGTGCACGATGAAGGCATCACGTACGCCGGGCATCGCCTTGACGGCGGCAAGGTTGGCGCTCACCACCTTGCTGCCGAACACTGGCGCCTTCTCATAGGTGGCATAGACCATGCCGGGCAGTACCGTGTCGATGCCGAAGAGCGGCTCGCCCTCGAGCACCAGCGCGCTGTCGACGCCCCGGGTGAATTTGCCGATGATCCGATAGTCCTTGGGGTCCTTGAGCCTGACGGACTTGAGGTCCGGAGCCGGAAGGGCCGCAGCCTTGGCTGCAAGCGCGCCATAACTCAACGTACGGCCGCTCGGCCGATGGCGCACCGTCCCCTGGCTCGTCTCACACTCGGCCACCGGCGCTTCCCACGCCTTCGCCGCCGCGGAGATCAGCATTTGTCGGCCGGCGGCGCCGACCCGCCGCATGGGCTCCCAGTTGAGCGGCGTCGACATGCTGCCGCCGGCGAACTGCTCGCCGTAGATTGGATTCAGCAGCGCTTCCTCGGTACGCACCTGCGACCAATCTGCATCGAGCTCCTCCGCGATCAGCATGGGCAGGGTCGTTTTCATGCCCTGGCCAATCTCGGGGTTCTTGGCGACGATCGTGACGATGCCGTCCGGCGCAATCGTGATGAAGGGGTTGAGCTCCGCCCCGGCATTCGGACCCAGGTTCACCGGCTGGCCCGCGCTCGGCGTGCAGGCCACGTTGAGGGTCAGGAGCAGTCCGCCGCCTGCGGCGAGACCGGTAGTCAGGAAGGCGCGCCGCGAGAGTTGAGTCGCCGAAACGCGCTCACCGCCAGGGCGAGCGCCTGCAGTCGGGTCGTGAGCATTCAGGCTCGCCATGTCAGACCTCCCTCGTGTCGTCCGTCGACAGTCCGGCCGCCTGCTTGATGGCGGCGCGGATCCGGGTGTAGGTCGCGCAGCGGCAGAGATTGCCGCTCATCGCATCGTCGATATCCTGATCGGTGGGCTTGGGTTTTTGCGTGAGCAGCGCCGTAGCCGCCATCACCTGACCCGACTGACAGTAGCCACACTGCATGACATCGAGCGCGAGCCATGCAGCCTTTACGCGCTTGCCAACCTCGGAATCGCCGACGGCCTCGATGGTGACCACCGGGGCATTGCCGACCCGCGACACAGGGGTGATACACGACCGGGTCGGGACACCGTTGAGGTGCACCGTGCAGGCGCCGCAAAAGGACATGCCGCAGCCGAACTTCGTCCCCTTGAGATCGAGCTCATCGCGCAGCACCCACAGAAGCGGCGTGTCCGGGGGGACATCGACGACACGCTTCTTGCCGTTCACCGTAATCGTAAAGGCCATGTGCGGCTCCCTTTCGGTGGCGAGCATGGACGACAGCCGCCGATTTTACTGCCGAAGACCCCTTCCCGCAGCAGGAACTGGTCTCGCGGGGCACACTGCCCGCCGCGCCCTAGCTCGGCAGTCCGCGGGAGCGCATATAGAGGCTCAGGTACTTGCGGCGAACGTAGCTCGACTCGACGAGCGCGAACACGAGCCCGCGCCAGCCGTCGAGAAACCCGAGCCGCAGGACGTAGCCCCGGAAGAACCGCCACTGTGGGTTCAGCAGCACCTTGGCCAACCCGCATCGCTTGCCGCTCTCGTAGAGCGCCTGCCCCATCAGGTCGGCATAGCTCTGCATGCGGCCGAGGTGATCCGTGAGGCTGCGATAGGAGTAATGCTCGAGATGCCCCTTGAGCCTGCCGACGGGCCCATTGACGCGCGTGTTCTCGTGGATCTCGCGGCCGATCCAACCTCCGCGCCGCCGGTCGAAGAGCCGGATCAGACGGTCCGGATAGGCGTTGCCGTGGCGCAGAAACCTGCCGAAATAATCGGTGATGCGGGGCACCGACCAACCCGCAGAATCCCCGAAGCCGCGCTGGCGCCAGCTCTCGATCTCGGCGCGCAGCTCCGCGCTCACGCGCTCATCGGCGTCCAGACAGAGCACCCAGTCGTTGTGAGCCGCCTCCACGGCGAACTGCTTCTGCGATCGATAGCCGGGCCAGTCCCGCTCGATGACCCTGGCATGGCGCGCTGCCGCCAGCTCGCGGGTTCCGTCCGTGGAGTGCGAGTCGACGACGATCACCTCGTCGCAGAAATCGACCGACTGCAGGCACTCCTCGATCCGGTCGGCCTCGTTGTAGGTGATGATGCAGGCCGAGAGGCCCGTGCGAGTGGCCACGCCGAGCTCGCCTCCGTCTCGATGGGCGGGATTACCCGGAGGCAGAGTGTATCGTCCGCGGAGGAATTTGACCCGCTCAGTCCAGCCGCAGTGCAGCGCCCTCAGGATTGCCGCCGGGATCCGATGGACCCGCTTGGCTACGACCCCGTCGAGCGCCCCGCCGGCCCGCTCGAGCCATTTCCCCGCCTGTTCGACCTCACGCGTGTAGGGCGTCAGAACGAATCGCCCGGCGTGGCCCGCGACGAGCTCTGCAAAGAACCGCTCGAGCGCGGCACGTCGCTCCCACAGGGGCCGGTCCATCTGGCTCGCGCCGTGGGAGGAGAAGGGCATGTCGAACAGCACGAGAGCAGCCGGCGTCGCGGCGGACAGTTTGGCGATGCGGCTGGCTGCGGGATGTAGGCGCATCTGCAGCGCCTCGAAAGACAAGGTCTCGCCCCGCGCGATGACGAGCTCGCCGTCCAACACGAAGCGCCGCGCACCGAGCGCCGCTACGGCTGCCGCCACCTCGGGGAAATACCGCGACAGGCTCTTGCCCGAGCGCGCCTGCAGCTCGATGCGCGCTCCATCGCGGATCGCGATGCAGCGGAAGCCGTCCCATTTCGGCTCATATTGCCAACCCTCGTCGCCCGGCAACTCCCTGACCAGCCGCGCCTCCATCGGCTCGAGGCTCCGCGGAATCATCCCGGATTGACTCTGGTTGCCGCCATCGCGCTCAGCGAGGCACAGTTGCCTCTCTCTGCCCCGCGCCGCGGAGCTCCTCCACGAGCACCCGCATGTTCTCCGAGTAGTCGATGGGAACCGTGACGAGGTGCATTCCACCGCCTGCGAAGGCTGCCTCGAGGGCCGGCACCAGGCCGTCGGCACTTTCCACGCGCGTGCCGCGAATGCCATACGCCTGCGCGAGCGCGACGAAATCGGGATTGCCGAAGCTCATGCCGAAATCGGCAAAACCATCGACAGCCTGCTTCCAGCGGATCATGCCGTAGGCATCATCCTGCAGGATCAGCACGACGAGATTCAGCCCGAGACGCACCGCAGTCTCGAGCTCCTGCGAGCTCATCATGAAGCCGCCGTCGCCACATACGGCGAGGACGCGCCGCTGCGGGTGGAGCATCGCAGCCATCATGGCCGAGGGCAGTCCCGCTCCCATGGTCGCGAGCGCGTTATCGAGCAGCAGTGTGTTGGCAACTCGCGTGCGATAGTTGCGGGCGAACCAGATCTTGTACATTCCGTTGTCGAGACAGACGATGCCATCCTCCGGCATCACCTGTCGCACATCATGGACGATCCGCTGCGGCGTCAGCGGATAGCGGCTCTCCCGTGCCCGCTCCGCGACTCGCACGAGAATCTCCTGCCGCAGGGCGAGGAGCGCACCTGCCCGGGGCAGCTTCCCCTCGAGCCGGTCAGCGAGCAGGGTGAGGCTCGGCCCGATGTCCCCGATCAGCTCCGCGTGCGGGAAGTACACCTCCTCGACCGTGGCCGGCAGATAGCCGACGTGCAGGACCTTCGGCCCCTTCGGGCCCATGAGGAAGGGCGGCTTCTCGACCGTATCGTGTCCGATCGAGATGATGAGATCGGCGCGATCGATCGCCCGATGTATGTGATCGCGCTCGGAGAGTGCGGCCGTACCCATGTAGAGCCCCGAACCGCCGGCGACGGAGCCCTTGCCCATCTGAGTATTGAAGAAGGGGATCTGCACGCGCCTCACGAACGCCGACAGGGCATCAGCGAGGCGCGGGCGGCTCGCGGCCGCGCCCAGCATCACGAGCGGCCTCTCGGCTGCGCGGACGAGCTCCGCCGCGCGGTCGAGCGATGCCGGAGGAGCGACCGGCAACGCCATTGGCAGCGGTGGTACGAGCGACATGTCCGGCGCCGCTTCCGCCGCGATGTCCTCCGGCAGCTCCAGGTGCACCGGGCCCGGCCGCTCCTGCTGCGCCACGCGGAACGCCTCGCGCACGGTCGATGGAATGGTCGCCGTGCCGACGATCCGCTGCGCCATCTTGGTGAGCGGCACCATCGTGGAGACGATGTCGACGATCTGAAACCGTGCCTGCTTGCGGCTGAGGATGCCTTTCTGGCCGGTCAACATGACCATCGGCATCGCCCCGAGCTGCGCATACGCAGCACCGGTCGTCAGGTTGAGCGCACCGGGTCCGAGCGTCGTGAGACAAACTCCCGCCTGCCCCGTCAGCCTTCCATGCGTCGCCGCCATGAACGCCGCCGCCTGCTCGTGGCGTGTCAACACCAACTCCACGCTCGAGCGGCGCAGCGCCTCGACGACATCCAGGTTCTCCTCGCCCGGGACGCCGAAAATCCGCTTCACGCCCTCGTTCTCGAGAGCTGCCACCAGGAGCTGCGCGCCGTTCATGGGATGCTCACCTCAACTTCGCGCGAACAGGCGATCCGCGACAAAGGGATTGCCCCTGCGTTCCGCGCCGAAGGTCGACATCGGCCCGTGCCCCGGCACGAAGCGCACGTCATCGCCGAGCGGAAAGAGCCTCTCACGGATCGACCTGATGAGCGTGTCATGGTTGCCGCGCGGGAAATCGGTGCGGCCGATGGAGCCGGCAAAGAGCACGTCACCCACCCACGCACAGCGCTCCACCGGGTGAAAGAACACGACATGCCCCGGCGTATGGCCCGGACAGTGCAGCACCTCCAGGCTCTGGCCGCCCACGGTCACCCGATCGCCGTGCTCGAGCCACCGGTCCGGCTCGAACACTTGAGCGGGCGGAAAGCCGAACTGCGCGGTGAGCTCAGGCAACGCGTCGATCCAGAATTTGTCCTCCCGCTGCGGTCCCTCGACGGGAAGCGCCCGCGCACGCGCGAGGTCCAGCGTGGCTGCGCAGTGGTCGAGATGCGCGTGCGTAAGGAGGATTTTCTCGAGAGTGAGCCCGCGTCCGTCCGCTTCGGCGAGTACCCGGTCGAGATCGCCGCCCGGATCGATCACCGCGCCACGACGGCTCTGCTCGTCCCAGACGAGAGAGCAGTTCTGTTGGAATGGCGTGACCGGGATGATGACGGCGCGAATCATCCCGGGACGATGCCCCAGCAGAACGGATCCGCGGGGTCGAGGCGAAGGACCGCCTCCGCCATCACGTGCGCCCGTCCGGTGATGGTGGGCACCACTTCACCCTTGCCGCGATCCAGCCAGCGAAAGCGGCCCGTGAAGCTGCTGCCGATGAGGCTCTCCTGCACCCAGGGCTCTCCCTCCGCGAGCTTCCCGTCCGCCGCGAGACAGGCGAGCTTCGCGCTCGTCCCCGTGCCGCAGGGGGAGCGGTCGTAGGCGCCGCCCGGGCAGAGCACGAAGTTGCGGCTGCTCGCGCCCGCGAGCGTCGGTGCGCCGAAGAGCTCCACGTGATCGACCTCGGGAAAGCCCTGCTCGTTGACGGCACGGCGCACGCGCGTGGAGAAGGCCGTCAGACTCTCGAGATTGGCGAGATCCACCTCGAGTGATCCCGCATCCATCAGGAAGAACCAGTTGCCGCCCCAGGCGACGTCACCGCGGACTTCCCCGACGCCGGGGACCGAAACCCTCACCTGCTTCGCCTTGCGAAAGCTCGTGATATTGATGACATCGATGCGACCGTCCTCGTGCAGGCGCGCATCAACCGGCCCGACCGGAGTATCGATGCGCAGCGGTCCCGGCACACAGCGGCCGACGTGCGCGAGAGACGCGACCAGGCCGATCGTGCCGTGGCCGCACATGCCGAGATAGCCAACGTTGTTGAAGAAAATGACCCCGGCCTGACAGTCCGGCCGATGCGGCCGACAGAGCAGCGCGCCCACCAGCGTATCGGAGCCGCGCGGCTCGTTGACGATGGCACGACGATAGGCATCGTGCTGCTGCCGGAACCGCTGCAACCGCTCCGCAAGCGGCCCTTCTCCGAGGTGGGGCCCCCCCTCCATGACGAGCCGCGTAGGCTCGCCCTCCGTGTGCGAGTCAATGACGCGAATGGCGTCTGGGCGAGCTGTCGTCGTCATCCGGTTCTTCAGTCCAGGCCGCGGTGATACGCGTATCCTAGACCGAATTCCGGCGCGCTTCCTCCTGCTTTGAGAAACCCGGGCGAGAATCAGTTCGGTGGGCCCCGATCGTCATCACTGTCCGAGTACCGGCTCGGTGCCCCCGCGCCGCCCATGTTGTCCTCGACGTCGAGATAGGCCTGGGTCACCGGATGCAGGTCACGCCTGGCCTCGCTGTCATCCGAGCGTTCAACGTCGTCCCGCAGCGCGTGGTAGCTGCGCGAGAGCTCTTCGAAGGCCTCTCTGACGTCCCGATTGTCCGCACTCTCGTCCTGGTCCTCTACCGTGCGGCGAAACTCGTGTGCGCGATCCGCGAAGTCCCGAGCATCCTCTGTGTAGCCCGTATTCTCGGCGTAGCCGCGGGGCGCCTCCTCGCTGTCCTGCGCAAACGCCTGTGCGTTCCGATCCAGGCGGTCCGCAGAGGTGTCGAGGCCACCGTGCGTCGTCGCACAGCCGGCAAGCGCCATGGCCATGAGCGAGGCCGTGAGCCACCCGACCTGTCGCGCAGTCATCATAAGCTCCTCCTGGGCCCTTTCGGGCCGCCAATGGCACATGTCAGGCCAACGTCTCGTCGGCCACGAGGGTTCCCTGGCGAAAGGTTCCCTGTCAGTGCTGGGCAACAGGCCCCGGCGACGCCGCAGCCTCCTCCGTGATGGGGAGATCGATGTAGCTGCCGCGCAGTAAGCTGAGCTTGACCGGCACGCGTCCCGATGCGACCGAATCACCGCTGACCGCCCTGCCCGACCCGTAGTTGGTCTCCCGGTTCGGGCGTTTGCTCACTCTCAACACCATCACCAGCCTGGCCCCCGACTCGACCCGCACCGCGGTGATCCGCGCGCTGGTGAAGGCCAGCCACTGCGACTGTCCGGGCGCGAGCAGCCGCCGGCGGCCGGGATCGTGCAGGTAGCTGGCGCGGAACTCCTCGGCGGGCGCAAACAGGTGAAAGTAGGTGCCGTCGGTGAGCAGCTCGTAGAGCGAAACGGTGAGATCCAGGTCGTGCTTGTTGACGCTCACATGCAGCCGTCCGCTGAAGCGGCCATCGATCTCGAGGCCCCCGGGCAGCGGACCGCTCACGAAAGCGAACCCGTTCTCCACGGGCACGCTGGCGGTCACGAGGCTCTGCGGCGCGGGCTCGCCGCCATCGTGGCGCGCCGCCAGATTGACCGTGAGATGGACGGCAGCCCGGCTCGAGGGCTCGCGCGGAGTGAGGAGCCCGGAGCCGGCGCGCGGCTCGGCGGTGAGGAAGAGCTGCACCCGGTCCCTGGCGAGCGCATCGAGCGTGCCGGCGTGGCGCCAGCTGTTGGCGCCCATGACTTCGAAGTTGACACGGTCCGAGAGCACCGCGGGCTTCGTCCTGTTGAGGAAAAGATAGGAGAACCACTGCAGCTCGAGCGCGCGCAGATCGATCACCGCCGCAGGATCGAGGCGGTAGCCGTGCACGATTCCCTGCGCCCTCCCCTCCCGCATCGCGTCGCGCCCGTATGGGCCTGCGAGCAGTATCTGATCCGCGTGGCTGTCGTGCTCGTAGTGTTGGAGGAAGTAGAAGAGCGTGCCCGCCTCGCCCGGAGTGTAATAGCCGGTCATCGACAGAACGGGAATGTCGATGCGGGCAAGCTCGGTCGATGTGGGCACGAGGCTCCGCCAGAACTCATCATAGGCGGGATGAGCGAGCCAGCGGCCGAAGACCGGGCTCGGCCGGCCCGCGAGCCGCGGCAGATCGCGGAACGGCTTGCCGCTCGCGTACCACTTGGCGTTGAGCGCATTGCACCATGCTTGCGTGCCCGGAGCAGGCGCGGGTGCGGCGGCTGCCGCCTGAGTCAGCAACCCCACGCTGGCATCCGGCGCGTCGGCGCTTTCGTCCCGCTCCGTCTCGATCCGCTGTAACCAACAGTACGCGGAATTGAGCCCGATGCCGCCGGCCATCGGGAAGTTGACTCCGGGCGCCATCGCATCGAAGGTCGCAATGGCCTTGAGCTGCGGCGGCAGGCGTTTCGCCGCTGCCCACGCGACGAAGCCGCTGTAGCCGTCCCCGTACATCCCCACCTGGGAATCGCTCCAGGGCTGCTTGACGATCCAGTCGATCACCGCGCGGGCGCGCTCGCCCTCACCCTCGAAAGGAATCACCTGCCAGGCATGCCGGCCTGCGCGCACGCGCGGGGTGAAAGCCACCACACCGGTGAAGCCATAGGCGGCCGCCTCGATGGCATCCTCGTGACCGCCCGGAGCGATACGGTACTCGAGGAGTGTCGTCAGCAGACGGCCGCCCGAGCTGCGGGGGCGAACGAGGAGCGCCACCACTTCCCCTTGAAGGTGAGGAGTCTCGATCGGCACGTTTTCCTGGATGGTGTATCGCCGGTCCTCGTCCAGGGAAATGAGTCCGGGCGCGATGGGCGCAAAGCTGCGGTAGGCGTCGAAGGCGAGGTACTGCCAGATGAGCCCGAGCGCATCGCGCTGGCTGATCCGGGGATGAGCCCGCGTGCGATCGAAGCTCGCTTGCAGCGCCCCCGCGTAAGCGGCCACGGGAGCCTGCAGCCAGGATTCGAGGCGGAAGGCGTCCAGATTGTTGAATATCGGAATCGTCTCCCAGAAGGCGAGATCGAGAGCCTGGGAGAAGGGCAGCCGGTACTGCGCCTGCAGGGATTTGGTGTGCGCGAAAAGATCGTAGACCAGCGCCGGGTCGACGGCGGGCCGGCGCGGATTTTCGCCGTGCATCTGCCGCAGCTCGAGGCGCGCCGAGTATGCGGGCTCGAAGTTCTCGGCCACGAGCTGCAGTGCCGACATGTTGGCGAGATACTGCTCGCGGTTGTCGTTCCGGTACACCGGAATGATGCGCGATGCCAGATCGCGCATGACCGCCGGCGTCGAGGCATCGTAGACCGACGCGGGGGCGTGGAACTCCAGGCCCTGCGCGGCCGCGAGCCCCGGCAGCAGAAGAGCCGCAAGAAGGATGGTGAGGCGTTTGCGCATGCAAGGAGCCCTTAAAGGGCCGCTCCCCGGTGGCCGCCGGACCCTTCCGGCGCGGCCATTGCGACGCGCCGCGCCGCGGCGCAGGAGATGAATGCGGCGTAACTCCAGGCGAGGTGCTTGGCGGAAGTCTGCTCGCCGGTACGCTGATCGAACTGCTCTGACATGTCGCCGCTTTCGGGGGTGAAGGCACGGACCGTCTCGAGATAGCGGTCGCCCCGTGCGAGCAGCACATCGCGATCACCGCCGCAGCCGGCGGCACGAAAGCAGAGCTCGGAGGCCGCCAGTGTCGAGAAGTAGTAGGCGCCACCGGAATAATAACGGTCGCCGCGATAACGCCCAAGCGCCGGTCCCCGCGCCGCCGGCCGCCCGTGGTTGATGGGATAGTCCGCGTCGAACACGCTGTCGAGCACATCAAGAGTGGCAAGGACCCGCGGATCGCGTGCCGAATGAGTGGCGCAGTCGTCGACGGCATGCAGCGCCGCAAGGATCACCGCGATGTCGAGCTCCTTTGCCGATCGCTCGCCTGACTCGAGCACCCGCGAGCGGTAATAGCCGTGACCAGGGAGCCAGTAGCCGTCCAGTAACTCATGGATCGCCCGGGCATCGGACCTGAAGCGCCGCGCCTGGCTCTCCTCGCCGCGCGCGGCGAGCCAAACGGCGCCGTCATCGAGCGCCTGCGCGCTGACGCGTAGCGTGAAGTAATGCCGCCCCCGCTCCTCCTCCCAGATGTCGTAGCATGTCTCGCGCCAATGATCTGCCGTGAAGCGCAGATCATCGCGGAGCAACCCGTCGCAGATCGTCTGCAGCCCGGCTTCGAGGGAGACGCTGCCCATCCAACGCAGAACGGTCAGCGCACGCAGCGCCGGCCCGTCGTTCTGCGGCCGAGCCCAGTTGGAAATATCGAGAGTGCCGTCGGCGTTGACGCGCGTCTCCGCAGCGACCGCCTCACCATGAACGTGCTGCAGCTGCGCATCCGGGCGCACAAACTGGACGAAGTCCGGCGCGATCCGCGGGCGCCACCTTGCGGAAGCCTCCGCCAGCGCGCGGCCGTCGAGCCGCGCCAGCGACGCGCTGAAGCGCACGAAGTCGCCGAAGAGCCCCACCGCCTCACTCCCTGCGTGCCCGCTCGCGTGCAGGAGCCGCAGGGCCTCGATCACGATCGCCGAGTCGCGATACCAGTGGAAGAAGTAATCCGGGTCAGGATCGTAGGAGGCCGGAACCGGCGAGGCGATCACCGCGCCGCGTGCCGGCCGGATGGTCTGATCGAACCCCGGCCGCGTCTTGACGATCCCGACCGGCGAGATGCTGCGCAACATCCCGCGCGCCGCACGGGTGTGCTGCCGGTCGATCCAGGCAGAGAGGGTCTCCACTTTGAGCCTCAGCCGGGAAGATGCGGGCTCGAGAAGCCGAGCCGGCGCAGCCCCGTGCGCACCTCGGGGACACTCATGAACAGCTTCCACAGAAGCCCGGTGCGGAAATTCTCGATCATGAGGACGATCGGGCCCTGGTCGATCGCCAGGTGCGTGTCCGCATACCAGTCGCGCTGCGGGCAGAATGCATCGACGAACCCGTGGCGCCGCCAGATCTTCTCCCCGAACGTCCCGAGAAAATGCCGCAGCGCCTTCATCGCCTCCTCGGGCGCATAAGGGAAGCTCGCCAGCGCCGCCGTCGGCGCGATCGTGCCGTTGTCGCTGTCGGGCGCATGCGCGGCGTACCCGTCCGGGTCATCGCTTGCGGTCAGCCCCCAACAATGCTCACCGTACGCGCGATGCCGGTTGGGATTGGCAACGCAATGCGCGTAGTTGATCCGCACGTGACTCAGGTTCTGCTCCCAGTAGCTCGCGTAGCGATCCTCGAGGCCGCGGGGGTCGAGACCGCAGAATGAGTAGTGCGCGAAGAAGAGCGGACCACCAAAGGCCGGGCCGAGCGGCAGCTCGATGCCGCTCCAGCTCCTGCCGTTGATGAAGTCCCGCCCGCTAGCGAAGCCGCGGTGATAGATATGCGGATCGATGGCAAAACGCGGCGAGCCGGCGGCGAGCACGTAGGTGATCAGACACTCGTTCCAGCCGCGGATCTCGTGCTCGAGCGCCCAGCCATTGTTGGGACTCCAGTGCCAGAAGAGCACTCCGCGCCCGCCCCGCGCATACCAGTCCCACTCGACGTCCTCCCACAGCCACGTCGCCCTGTTGCGCACTCTCGTTTCCGCGGGAGTGTCGCGGTCGAAGTACTGCCGCGCAGTGAGCAGCCCCATGCAGAGGAAGGAGGTCTCCACGAGGTCGCCGCCGTCGTCCTTGCGGGAGAAAGGAATCGTGGATCCGGTACCGCCATCGAGGAAATGCGGCAGAGCGCCGTGATAGCAGGTGGAGCGGACGAGGACGGTCAGCATGGCGTCCAACCGCTCGAGGGCCTGCTCTCGCGAGATCCAGCCGCGCTCCACCGCGACCACCAACGCCATGAGCGCAAAGCCCGAGCCGCCCGTGGTAACGAGGTCACCGCTCTGCCCCTTGAGCGTCGGACGCCGATCGGGTACGAGGCCGCTCACCGGGTGCGCCGCCTCCCAGAAGAACCGGAAGGTCTGCCGCTGCACGCGCTCGAGCAGCTCCTCATCGGCCAGGGTGGCGAGCTGCGCCGGGCTCATTTCCTCGGATCGGGCGGTATGGGACACGGACGTCAACTCCTTCCTTCACGGACGTTGGAAGCCTTGCCACGCGTTCCCGAGGGATCGGCTGCTCGTCCCGCCGAACTCTTGACCAGATGGACCACGCGGGCGAAGAGCGGGTCGCGCGCTTGCGCGCCGCCGATGTGAATGACACCGGTGCGGGCGAGCTCGTGGCCGAACATCTCGATGACTCGCTCCAGCGTATCGCCGTCGAGCGATCCGAACACGTCATCGATGAGGAGCCATTGCGGCGCCTGCAGCAGCACCCGCGCGAAGGCGAGCCCGAGCTGCTCGTCGCCGCTGAGCTCGCGATCCCAGCGACGCGAGGCATCGAGGAGCGGCACCAGCCGCTCGAGCCCCAGCCGCTGCAGCGCGTGCGCGCAGGCGTCCGGATCGAAGCTGTCCAACTTGAGCGGATAGGCCAGTACTTCGCGCAAGGATCCTTGCGGCAGATACGGCGTGCCGCGCGGGAAGTAGAGAATCTGCTCGCCCGCGGGCATGACGACCCGGCCCTTGCCGAGCGGCCACAGACCCGCCAGTGCCCGGAACAACAGGGTCCTGTTGGTTCCGGATTCCCCTACGATGAGCAGGCGCTCTCCGGTGCGCACCTCCACCATCCTCTCCCGCAGCATGTCGTGTCCGGTGGGGGACGACACCTCGAGACCCTCGATGACGACGCGTCCGGCAATGCCCTCAGCATAGGTGATGTGGCTCTCGACCTCGTGCTGCATATCGGTGGTCACGACGGCCCGGCGGAAGTTGGCCACCCTGAGGAGCGTCGCCCGCCAGTCGGCGATCTGGCTGAAGTTGTCGACGAACCAGCGGAGCGAGGACTGCGCCTGGGTAAAGGCGGCGGCGGCCATCATCATGCCGCCGAAGGTGAGCCGGCCTGCGAAGTAAAGCGGCGCCGCCACGAGGATGGGCGCCACCAACATCACCCAGCCGAAGCCGGCCGTGATCCAGGTGAGATTGGTGAGCCCGGTGACCAGGCGGCGGGTGGCGGCGAGAGCGGCATCGAGGCTCGCCTCGAGCCGCCGCCGCTCGCCCTCCTCACCTGCGGCGAGGGTGATGCCATCCAGGTGCTCGTTGACCCGTACCAGCGCGAAGCGCAGGTCGGCCTCGCGCGAGTAGCGCTCGGCGTTGCGCCCGATGAGGCTGCCGCCCACCCAGTAGGAGAGAAGCGAGCCGAAGCCCGCGTAGAGAATCGCGGCCCACACCATGTACCCGGGCACCGCCAAGTCGCGCCCGCCTATGGTGATTGCGAACCCGCGCGAGAGCACCCAGAGGATGCCGATGAAGGTGACGAGCAGCACCGAGGCCTGCAGGAGCCCCGTGCCCAGATCGGCCGAGAGCTCGCAGAGATGGCGGGCGTCCTCGTGCATGCGCTGGTCGGGATTGACTCCCATAGGGCCCGCATTGGCGAGCCAGAAAGCCCGCCGCGGGCTCATCCAGTCGCGGATGAGGTCCCCCACCAGGCCCTCGCGCAGCCTCACCTTCAGCGTCTCGACCAGCCAGCGCTGCGCCACGTTGAGGACGAGAAGGCAGCTCGCAATGATGAAGAACACCCCGAGCTGATACACAAAGTCGCGGAAATCCCGGCGTGACAGGGCATCGTAGAAGGGCTGGTTCCAGCTGTTGAGGCGTACCTGTCCGTAAGCGGTCGCCGCAATCACGCCGAAGATCGCGGCCACCAGCGCGATGAGCGACTTGCCGACCGGCGAAGTGAGCAGCGCCCGCACGATCATGCGCAGCTGCGGCACCAGTCCCGAATGAGCGGCTTCCGTTTCCGGGAGATGGCTGTCGCTGCTGTGATCGGCGCGATCTATCATCGTACTGGTCATCGTAACGGGCTATCCGCATCCACTCTCAGGCCGGAACACCTCATGAGGACACTGAAACCACAAGACGCGCGGCGCATCGGGACGCTCCTCGGCAGGATGACCCTGACCGAGAAGCTGGGGCAGCTCACCATGATGGCCGCCAGCCATACCGTGACCGGACCGGCAATCCCCGGCCATTCGACCGAAGACATCCGCTCCGGCAGGATCGGCAGTCTCCTCAATCTTATCGGGGCCGGCGCCGCCCGAGAAATGCAGCGCATCGCAGTCGAGGAATCCCGCCTGCGGATTCCGCTCCTCATCAGCCTGGATGTCATCCACGGTCACCGTACTCTCTTTCCCGCACCCTTGGCGGAAGCCGCGCTGTTCGATCCGGAGATCTGGGAGCAGACGGCGCGGGAGGCGGCCCGGGAGGCCGCCGCCGATGGCATCGCCATGACGTTTGCACCCATGCTCGATGTCTCCCGCGACCCTCGCTGGGGACGCACGGTCGAGGGACCCGGGGAGTCACCATGGGTAGCAGAGCGGCTGGCCGAGGCCAAGGTACGCGGCTTCCAGGGCAATGACCTGACGGCCGCCGACTCCATCGCGGCCGTGGCGAAGCACTTCTGCGCCTACGGTGCGGTTACCGCCGGCCGGGACTACGCCTCGGTGGACGTTTCCGACCGGGCGCTTCTCGAGGTATACCTGCCGCCCTTCGCAGCCGCAGTGGACTGCGGCGTCGTCGCTGTGATGCCCGCTTTCACGGATCTTGCGGGCATACCCATGACTGCGCATGCCGGCATGCTGCAGGGATGCCTGCGCCGGCAGCTCGGCTTCGAGGGAGTCCTCATCAGCGATTACAACGCCATCGCCGAGCTCATCCATCACGGCGTCGCCACCGATCTCATAGAGGCAGCGGCCCTCGCCCTGGCGGCAGGCGTCGACATCGACATGGTCTCGGGGGCATACCTCGAGGGACTCCCTGCCGCGCTCGAGCGCGGGATGGTGCGTATCGAGCAGATTGACGAGGCGGTCGGGCGCGTGTTGGCGCTCAAGGCGCGCCTCGGCCTCTTCGAGGATCCCTATCGCCGCGGCGCCACGCCGGAGAATCCCACGGCGATCGCTGCGCGGCGTCGTCTCGCCCGGCATGTTGGAACGCGCGCCATCGTGTTGTTGACCAATCGCGATGAGGCGCTGCCCTTGCGCGGCAACATGCGTGATCTCGCGCTGATAGGTCCTCTGGCGGATGCCCCCGCCGAGATGCGCGGGCCATGGTGGTCCGCCGCGACACCCGAAGAGCAGGTGAGCGTGCTCGCAGGCCTTCGCGAGGCGTTGCCCCGGACACGAATCCTTCATGAGAGCGGCGTCGAGATCGATGGGAGCGACCAGGGCGGCATCGCCGCCGCCCTCGCAGCCTGCGATAGCGCCGAGGCGGTGGTGCTCTGCCTGGGCGAGGCAGCCACCATGAGCGGCGAGGCGGCATCCCGCGCTCATCCGGGTCTGCCCGGCAGCCAGCGGGAGCTGGCACAGGCGGTGTTGCAGCGCGCGGGTGAACGCGGCATCCCGGTGATTGCCGTCCTCTTCTCCGGGCGCCCGCTCATCGTCCCCTGGCTGGCAGAGCAGGCGACGGCGCTCATCGCAGCCTGGTTCCCCGGCTGCGAGGCCGGGCACGCGCTCGCCGACATCCTGACGGGTCGCGCCTCCCCCAGCGGGCGCACACCCATCAGCTGGCCGCGTGCGGTAGGTCAGATACCGATTCACTTCGGACGGCGCCGCAGCGGCCGGCCGGCCGAGCCGGGCAACCCGTTCTCGTGCCGATATCTCGATGAGTCCAACGAGCCGCTCTTCCCTTTCGGGCACGGGCTGACGTATGGACACTTCGTGCTGACCAACCTGCGCATCAGCCCCGATTCTGCCGACGAATCCACCACGGTCCAGGTCAGCGTCGATGTCGAGAATCAGGGCGCTCACCGGGCGGAGGAAACCGTGTTCCTGTTCGTGCGGCGCCTGAAAGCGCGGGTCGCTCCACCCGGCCTGGAGCTGCAGGGTGTCGGCAAGATCACCCTCGAGCCTGGCGCGCGCGGCATGCTGATGCTGCTCCTCGATGTCACACGGCTGCGCTCCCTGGGACCCGACCTCGAGCCGGCGCTGGAGCCGGGAGCCGTCGATATTCTAGTCGGACCGAGCGCGGACTCCCCGTCATTGCTCGCAGCCCGGCTGCAGGTCTCGAGCTGACGGTAGAAGCTGCACGAGGCGCTCGGCCACGAGCTCCGGCGCGCTGTCGCTCGCAGTCAATGCGCAGCTCGCGCCGCGCCGAGGAGCGTAGAGCCGCGGCTCGGTGACCTTGAAGAGCCCGACTGTCGTCGCATCGGTGGCGGCGCCGAGGTGCATGAGGCCCGAATCCGCACAGACGAAACCATCCGCCGCCTCCACCACCGCAGCGACCTGCCGTACTCTGCGCGAGAAGTAGGCGGGCAGCTCCGGCAGCGCCGCCACACCGCTCGGTGGCCGGATCTCGATCACCCTCACGGTGGGCAGCCTCGAGTTCAGGCTCGCGATCATGCGGCGCCACCAATCGACGGCGAAGCGCTTCGCTCCGGTCGCATGAGCGGCGACCGCAACCACGGGACCGGAAGGTCCGACGCCGAGAAGGCGTTGGATTTGTTCTCGTCCGGCGCGGCGCTCAGCTTCCGTCAGGCGAATGCTGAGTGCGGGTGTCTGCGCACGGGCGAGGTCATCGTCGAGCTCGAGAAGCCCACGTCTGAGGAGATACACCGGATACGCACCCATGTGCACGGGAGCTCCCTCGAACGGCACGCTGACATCGAGACCCCGACTTTTGTGTGCGCTCGAGAAGCCGAGCTTCACATGCGCCGCGAGCTGCCGAGCGAGGAAGCGCGAAGTCCAGGACCTGGGGCAGGGGTCGATCAGAATGTCGTAGCGCACCCGTCTCACGCGCAGCAGCGTCAAGAGATGACGGAGCGGATGACGGGCGCCGCGAAAGGGAAGCTGATGAACCCGCTGGACCGAAGGAAACTCGCTGAACACCTCGTGCGCGGCCGGACATGCCGTGAGGATCTCCACGCGCGCCGACGGCAGAGTAGCCTCGATCTCCTCGAGAAGCGGCGTCATCAGCAGGGTGTTGCCGAGTCGGGTGTTCGGGCGACAGATGAGAATGGTGGCGCTCGCGTCCCGCAGAGTCGCAGAGCCTGCGGCGATCGCGCCGGGAAGGTACTCGGCCGGCAGCATCAGGGAATTATGGCATGCTCCCGGGATGACTGGCCTACATGCTTCGGAGCTCGGCGCCTCGGGCGCGATCTTCCTAGCCCAAATCATGGTGCTCCTGCTTGCCGGAAGGCTGCTCGGGGAGCTCTTGAGCCGCTGGGGTCAACCGCCCGTGATGGGGCAGCTCCTCGCCGGCATCGTGCTCGGTCCCTCGGTCCTCGGCCATCTCGCTCCCGCGGCCGAGGTCGCCCTCTTCCCTCACCTGCCCGCGCAGCGTGCAATGCTCGATGCGGTGGCGCAGCTCGGAGTGCTCCTGCTGCTGCTGCTCACCGGCATGGAAACCGACCTGTCGGTCATGCGCCACTCCGGACGGGCCGCTGTGAGTGTCTCGCTGGCGGGCATTGCCGTGCCCTTCCTTTTCGGTCTGGCAGCCATCGAGCTGCTGCCCGCATCGATGCTGACGCGGCCGGACGAGCGCCTGCTGCTCGCGCTCTTCATCGGCACCGCGCTCGCCGTCTCGTCGGTCAAGATCGTCGCTGCCCTGGTGCGCGAGCTCGGCTTCATCCGCCGCACCGTCGGCCAGATCATCCTGGCCGCGGCCATCATCGATGATGCGATCGGATGGATATTCGTGTCGGTGCTGCTCGGGCTCGCTCAGCATGGGAGCATCGACGTGGGCGGTGTCGCGCGCAGCGTGCTCGGCACCCTCGCCTTTCTCGCTTTCAGCATCACCGTAGGACGGCGGCTCGTCTTTCACGTGATCCGCTGGACCAACGATCACTTCGTGAGCGAGCTGCCGGTGATCACCGTCATTCTGGTCATCATGGGAGCGATGGCCCTGGCGACGAATGCGATCGGGGTCCAGACCGTGCTCGGCGCATTCGTCGCCGGCATCCTGATCGGCGAATCGCCCATCCTGACACGACACATCGAAGAGCAGCTGCGCGGCCTGATCGTGGCACTCTTCATGCCGGTGTTCTTCGGGCTGGCGGGTCTCGCCACCAACGTCGCCGCCCTTGGACGTCCCGACATGCTCTTGCTCACGGCCGGGCTCATTGCGGTGGCGAGCGTCGGGAAGTTCTCGGGCGCAGCGCTCGGCGGCCGTCTCGCAGGACTCACGGCTGCTGAGTCACTCGCCGTAGGCTCTGGCATGAACGCCCGTGGCTCGACGGAAGTGATCATTGCGTCCATCGGCCTGTCGATGGGACTCATCAACGAGAGCTTCTTCACTGCCATTGTGGTCATGGCGCTCGTTACGACTCTCGCGATGCCACCGATGCTGCGTTGGTCGCTGCAGCGTCTGCCCATGCGTCCGGAGGAAGCTTCACGCCTGGAGCGTGAGTCTCTGGAGGCGCGCGGCTTCCTTTCCAGCGTTGAGCGATTGCTGCTGGCGGCCGACGCAAGCCCGAGCGGCCAGCTCGCCTCGCGTCTCGTGGGCATCATCGCCGGCGCGCGCCAGATCCCCGCGACGGCCGTGCACTTCGAGGAGACGACCGCCGAGCGCGCCGCCTGGGAGCATACGACAGCCGTGATCCGCGAGGCAGCCGAGTCGGGCGGTGCCGAGAACGGCGGCCAGCGACCGCTCGATCTGACACTGAGGATCGAGGAGCCGCAGCCGGAAGAGGATGCGATCCGCTCCGAGGATCGCAAGGGCTATGGCCTCCTCCTCATCGGGCGGGAGCCGGCCTCACGCGGCGCGAGATTTCACCGCGCGATCGCGCAGAGCGCCGCCGGCTTCTCCGGGCCGTTCGCGGTCGTGCTCGCCCGGCGGGAGCACCGCTCGGGACGGCTGCGGGCGCCGCTCAACATTCTCGTGCCGGTGTCGGGCACCAGCGTTTCACGCCGTGGCGCGGAGCTCGCCGTCGCCCTGGCACAAGGCTCGCGCGGGTCCGTCACGGCACTGCACATCGCGGGACGCGCCGCCAGCCGCAACCCGCTTCGCAGTCGCCTCGGCGCGCTCTTCGGCAGGCAGGAAGATATAGAGGAGCCCTCCAACAATCCGATCACCAACGAGATCGTGCAGCTCGCGCGCGCCTATTCCGTCAACGTTCGGTCCGCGGTGCGCAGCCACCGTGAGGCTGATACCGCCATACTCCGCGAGATAGGCAGAGGGCGGCACGACCTGTTGGTCATGGGAGTGAGCCCACGACCCGGCGAGGACCCGCTCAATTTCGGGGATGTTGCCTCGGTGCTGCTCGAGCGCGCGGAGTGCTCGCTCGTCTTCCTGGCCGCCGAGCCGTCCACCAAGCCCGAGCATCCCGCGACCGGCAAAAAGCCTACGTGAATGTACACCGCTCGGCGGCGACCTTGTACAGCACCCGCACCTCGCCGGGCTGGCGGTAGGGATACTTGTCCTGCCCGAGGTACTTGCGCGCCATCGCGTCGATGTGCTGATCCGCGCCCTCGTGCGTGCGCTGGGCGATGCGCCCACGAACTTCCAGGTACCGGTACGGATTCTCCGGGTCCATGATGGACACGGCCACCCGGCCATCGCGTTGCAGATTCTTGTCTTTCTGACGCCCCTCCGCCGTGTTGATGAGCACATGCCGTCCGTCATAATCCACCCATACGGGCGTGACCTGGGGCGAGCCGTTGGGCATCAGCGTGGCGAGATTCGCGAAGGCCTTCTTGCGGAAAAGATCGACGTGGGACTCGGGGATGCTGTTCTGACCCATGACCAACTCCTCAGGATCGTGAAGCGCCGGCCGCGGAGCATAGCGCCGTGGCCCGGTCCCGAGCCAGCGTGAGCGGCGCGCGAACGCGGCCGCTAAGGCTGCCAATCCAGCAGATTCCCGATGCGCTCGACGGTCACATCGGCAGGGGGATAGGCCGCGAGCTGCTGGGTGTCGAGAGCGTAGTGACCCTGGCGTGGAAAGATCGTGGTCAAGGAATCGCCCCACGCCGCCTTCATTGCCGCAAGGATGCGTACCTTGTCATCCACCATCACGTAGCGGGACGCCGGGTAGCGGCGCAGGACGGAATCGAGCATCCGCTCCTTGTGCAGGTAGATGAGCACCCGTCCCTCCACCGCATCCCAGAGACCGGAACGGCGCACCTTGCGCGGCTGGAAAACCACGTCTCCGTCCGACAGGATGACGGTGGGGCCGAAGCGACGGCATTGCTCGAGCACCTGCAACGCGCCGGGATAGAGGCGATCGGCAAAGGGATAGTCCACCAGAAAAGTGGACATGAGCAGCAGCTGCGGCTCGTCGAGATTCTCGAGGCGATAACGCTGCAGGGCGCCGAGATAGTCGGCGTAACCGAGCTCGGCGCGCAAGGCCTCGAATATGTTCCAGTAACGGTCGCGATGGGTGCGGCCGAACTCCTGCTCGAGGTGCGTGCTCAGGTCATTCTGTACCGCATCGTTGTCGAGCAGCGTGTTGTCGACATCGAACAGGAACACGAGCGGCGCAGTCTGCGGCATGGGGACGATCTCAGCGTGGGGAATTGCTCGTCCCCCACGCTATCACGTCGGGCGCCGGCCCGTCGCGCGCCGGCGGTGCCGTTCCTCAGTTACTTCACGCTGTAGCCGCGTGCCTCGAGGCACGCCGTCACTGCGCGCCTGTAGTTGGCGGGCGTCGCGGTGGCAGCGCCGCTGTTGGCGGCGGTATTGGTGGGATCGAACCCCGTCTGGCCGACGGCCCACTGATGACACTGGTAGCGATCGCCGTCCGTCTGCTCCTTGCTCTGGCCCTGCTTCGGGTAGACGAAAAGGCTCATCGCGCCGCG
>Ga0134128_10001246_pt1 | contig 33181 bp, 37 predicted proteins | sample KB31754_FD_96462 | JGI IMG/M metagenome (GOLD analysis project Ga0134128, IMG submission 96462) | Terrestrial soil microbial communities with excess Nitrogen fertilizer from Kellogg Biological Station, Michigan, USA - KB3-175-4 | ecosystem: Environmental > Terrestrial > Soil > Unclassified ...
AGCGCCTTGCCGATCTTGCGATGGTCGCGCTTCTCGGCCTCTTCCAACTGGTGCAGCCAGGCCTTCAGGTCCTTGTCGTTCAACCACGCCGTGCCGTAGATGCGGGTCAGCATCGCGTTGTTGCTGTCGCCACGCCAGTAGGCGCCGGCCACCTTCATCAGCTTGAACGCGCGCAACTTGCCGGTGTTCGGCACATGCGGACCGCGGCACAGGTCGGTGAACTCGCCCTGCGTATACAGCGACAGTTCCTCGTTGGCCGGGATCGACTCGATGATCTCGGCCTTGTAGCTCTCGCCGATGCCGCGGAAGAACGCCACCGCCTCGTCGCGCGACTTCACGCTGCGCGTGAGCGGCAACGCCTCCTTGACGATCTTCTCCATCTCCGCCTCGATCTTCGGCAGGTCCTCGGGCGTGAACGGACGTTCGTAGGCGAAGTCGTAGTAGAAGCCGTTGTCGATCACCGGGCCGATCGTGACCTGCGCGCCCGGATACAGCCGCTGCACCGCCTGTGCCAACAAGTGCGCGGTGGAATGGCGCAGGATCTCCAGCGCCTCGGGGCTCTTCTCGGTGACGATCTCGAGGCGGGCGTCGTGCTCGATGGGGAAACTGGCATCCACCAGCTTGCCGTCCACCTTGCCGGCAAGGGTGGCCTTGGCCAAGCCGGCGCCGATGGAGGCGGCCACGTCCTGCACGGACACGGGGTGGTCGAACGGGCGCTTGCCACCGTCGGGTAGCGTGATCTCGATCATGTTCATTCTCTAGAAACAACAAAGGCGCCGAGGCGCCTTCGTGGAGCACAAGGCGTGGAAGTCGTCAGCGGTGTCTGCAGGTAGTTGCCATGTCGCACGCTCGGCCGGCGCCTTGGCGCGGGCCACCTTGTCTCTCGGAACCGATGCGGAAACGCTAGTCTAGCTTATCGCGGGCTGTCAATTGGCGGCCGGCGATAGAATGCAGCGATCTCTCCAAGGATTTCTCCCATGCGCATCCTGGTCACCGGCACCGCCGGCTTCATCGGCGCCGCCCTGGCCGAGCGCCTGCTGGCGCGCGGCGACGAAGTGCTGGGCATCGACAACCACAACGACTATTACGATCCGCGGTTGAAGGAAGCGCGCCTCGCCCGCTTCGCCAGCCACCCGGGCTACACCCATCGCCGCGCCGACCTGGCCGACGCCGCCACGGTGAACGACGCCTTCGTCGGCTTCAGGCCGCAGCGCGTGGCGAACCTGGCCGCGCAGGCCGGCGTGCGCTATTCGCTGAAGAACCCGCAGGCCTACGTGCAGAGCAATCTGGTGGGCTTCGGCAACATCCTCGAAGCCTGCCGCCACGGCGATGTCGAGCACCTGGTCTACGCCTCGTCCAGTTCGGTCTACGGCGCGAACCGCAAGCTGCCGTTCGCGGTGGAGGACTCGGTGGACCACCCGGTCAGCCTGTACGCCGCCACCAAGAAGGCCAACGAGCTGATGGCGCACAGCTATAGCCACCTGTACGGTCTGCCCACCACCGGGCTGCGCTTCTTCACGGTGTACGGGCCATGGGGGCGACCGGACATGTCGCCGATGCTGTTCGCCGATCGCATCAGCCGCGGCGAGGCCATCGACGTGTTCAACCACGGCAACCACAGCCGTGACTTCACCTACGTCGACGATATCGTCGAGGGCGTGATCCGCACGCTCGACCACCCGGCCGCACCCGACCCGACCTACGACGCGCAGTCGCCGAACCCCGGCAGCTCGAAGGCGCCGTATCGCGTCTACAACATCGGCAACGACCGGCCGGTGCAGCTGCTGCGCTTCATCGAACTGCTGGAGCAGCACCTGGGCCGCACGGTGGGGAAGAACCTGCTGCCCATGCAGCCGGGCGACGTACCCGACACCTGGGCCGACGTGTCGGCGCTCCGCCGTGACGTGGGCTATGCGCCGAGCACCTCGATTGAGGAGGGCGTGGCGCGTTTCGTGGCGTGGTACCGGGAGTATTTCAACCGCTGATTGTAGGAACGCACCCTGTGCGCGAATGCTTTTTCGCTCGATCGAAGCACGAGGCCATCGCGCACAGGGGGCGCTCCTACGCGCTGCTTCAGAACGGCTTGGCGATCACCAGGAAGATCACGCCCAGCAGCAGCGGCACCGGCAACTCGTTGAACCAGCGCAGCGCCTTCGACGACGGCAGTGCACCACCTTGTTCGCAACGCTTGATCATCCGCCCCGCCCACACGAAATAGGCCAAAAGCAACGCCACCAAGGTCAACTTGGCGTCGATCCAGTGCATGCCCGCCGCCACGTTCGGCAGCTTCGTGGGAAACAGCCGCCAACCCTGCCACAGCACCAGGCCGAACAGGAAGGCCATCCCGAACATGTTGTGGCCGAACTTGTACAGCCGCCGCCCCATCAGCAGCAGCCGCGCCTTCACCGCCGGCTCGTCGCCAGCCTCGGCGAGGTTGACCAGGATGCGCGGCAGGTAGAACACCGTGGCCATCCAGGCGATCACGAACAGTACGTGGAAGCTCTTGACCCACAGATAGACCATCGCGACGCTCCGGCTAGGGATGGACAAGTCCAAAAAGAAACGGCGCGAACCGGAGTTCGCGCCGTTGCATGGTATCTGGTGGGCGGTACAAGGATCGAACTTGTGACCCCTACCATGTCAAGGTCGCGGAAAATCAAGAAAATCAAGACTTAACGCGACCACCAGCACTCATGTTTGACCGCATGGTATCAGGCTTTGCGCAAGGTGTCGGGGTCAGTACGGGGTCAGTTGGAGGACCCGGCCATCACGGCTATTCGGTGCGGCAGGGAGAGAGGGAGATGATTCCCTCAGGGTAGCGCCGGGCACTCGTGCCCGGCACACGTGCAACGCGCCTGAAGTCAGCTTGCCGTGCGCTGTTGGGGTGTGCGGCGAAGGTTGATGCCCCCGCGTCGCCCAAGCCGCCTTGCACGCCCTTGAGATGACCGGATACCCTTTTGCGATGGACGTCTACAGGGGGCGTGCAGCAAGGTGTGAGATGGACATCGACAGTGCGCGCGTGGTGAAGCTCATCGTCCACCGGGTCGGCAACCGCATACGGGAAGAAGGGACACGGCTGTCGAGCGATGTCATCGACGCCGGTCCGGACGTTGACGCCATTCTCGTCGACCACTACCTCAGGGGCACCCTCGACGGGGGTGAATGCTACGCGTTTACACATGAGTCCACGCTCGACCTCAACGACGTGAGGCGTTTTGCGATGGAAGCCCTTGCCGATGAGGGCACCTTCGCCGAGGCGTCCCGGGCCATCGCCCGCCATCTCTACAGCAAGTCGACACATCCGGGTGTCGCCGGCGGCGACCTCTTCACTGTCCTCTTCGAATTGCAAGGCGGTCCGCACGACGGCGCCCGCGTGCTTGGCTTGTTCAAGACCGAGGTGACCGAACGCTTCCTGGTAGTCGACGATGCGGCCACGGACCTGTCCATCGCGGGCCTCTCCGGCATCGACCCACGCCACCTGCAAAAGGCCGCCCTTGTCTTCGGCCACGATGACACCGTGGTCGCCGTCGAGCGGGGCAAATCGCGAACCCGCTACTGGCTCGAGGACTTCCTTAAGGTGGCCCTCGTTCAGAGCGACCAGGGCGTCGCCAACTTCGTCAGTGCGCTGGCCAAGCGGGCGAGTGCCGAGCTGAAGGACCCCTCGGCCCAGACCGCCTTCAAGGCTAGCATTGCCGCCCAGCTTGCACCCGGGGAGACGCCCAGTGTCGCCGAATTCCTCGACGTGGGGGCGGCCTTTGTCGGGAAGGATGCCATCGAGGCCATTGCTGATGACATCGAAGCCGGCCTCGGTTACAGGCTCGATCGCGACACCGTCACGAATGTCCGCCAGATAAGGCGTTCATTGAACTCGATGCTACGCAGCACACCAGTATGGCCCGGTGTCGACCTTGTGTTCTCCAGGGGCGTCACCCCTTCCGCAGTCGAAGTCAGCCATTCGGATGGCGCAGACGCAATCCATATCGTCATCAAACTCCAAGGACCACGATGAGCGGCGAGCAATCCAAGAAGTCGGGTGAGTACGGTGAAACGCTCGCCGAGGCATTCCTGAAAGCCATCGGATGGCACCAGGACCTCAAGGCCTTGACGATTCCTTGCACGGACGACAAACACATCGGGGTTGGTGGAAACCCGAGGAAAACCCACGGCGATGACCGTGTGTTCATCTACAATAATCCGTTTTATGAGAGCCGGACGGATATCGTCCACGTCTCCGTAAAGAACAACATCGGCGGGTATCCCGAGAAAAACGGCGAGATCAGGTCGACCATCAAAGACTTTGTTCTTGAGGCCAATGAGATCATCGCCTGCGCTCGGTACGACACCACCATCTATGACCTCAGCACGGCCTTCTCCAGCCGCAAGCGGCACGAGCACAGCAGTCTGCTCATCTGGACGAGTTCGCACAACGACTCCTTCGACCGGGACGTGCTTGACGTCTGCGCATCAATTCGCGGACTCGATGAGGCCTGTACACACAATGTCTACCTCGTCGACGGCGCGCGCATCCACTTCATCCTGACCGCCCTCGACCACGCAAGGCGCGAGCAGGATGCAATCTATCGCTTCTATTTCCCCGATACGGGATTGGTCAACAAGAGCGATGAGCGGCATGGCCGATTCCTGCCCTTGGAGCTGGTTGTCGCCGACATGCTGCCATTGAAGGTTGTCACGCGCGACAGCGAGCAGCTCCATCTCTATGTAAGGCAGCTCTTCGACAAGGAAGCTTGCACCCGCGCCATCGCGCTTGCCCTGTCACTGACCGGCGGCTGGGGCCGCGCTGTCCGCATAGGCTTCCCGGACTACAACCCGGCACAGCACGCCGGAATTGCCGCCGAGGCGAAACTGCCCTTTGACAGTCGAGAGGTCGACATCTCGGCGTTCTGCTACGTCCGGTCCAACCTCAATGCGTTGGAGAACACTTGATGCTTGACGTTCCCGAGAAGGTCGATATTTCGACCTGGCTTCCCTTTGGCGAGCAGCTACGTGTCCTCCTTTCGGGGGACCGCATCTCCATAGGTGACCTTGCCACCCTCGCCCGCAAGAAGGGACTCTTTGCCTCTGGTCTCGACCGGACTCGGCTCATCCAATTCCTGTCGACAACGCTTGTCCAGCCTGTCGAAATTGAAAAGCTGCTCAAGGACAGTGTCTCCCGCGAAGCCAAACCCAAGGCCCAGCCACAGAAGGTCACCCTCACCGCAACAGACGCGCGCTGGCAGGCCGCCGTCGAGCGCCTCCAAGTAGACTTTGCCACCGTCGCAGGCATAGAACGTATCCCGGGGGTGTCCTTCGTACGCGAGCCATCCATCCAGCGTGTCGACCGCAACCACCTTGTCGTCTCCTACGAGATCAGCCGGGAAGACTACAGCCGGGACCTTCTTCACCGAGAGCTGTCGTTTACGGCCGATATCTCCATCCGCCAGGATGAAGGCGCATGGGTGCTCGATGTCATCTCCACGTATACGGCAAAAGAAACCGACCGCATCAATGACCAGATCATCAACCACGTCACGCGCGAGCTGAAGGTTGCAGGCATCTCCAAGGACGATACACCGGCAAAGATCCGCCTTGGGTCCTTTGACGGAAACAATCACGTCACCTTCCTGCTTCGACTGGCCGGACCTAGTACGGTCGGCAAGGAGCCGGGGCAGATTGTGGACCTGACCATCAAGCCCAACAGCGCGCGAGCTGGTGCTGACCTGCCCCCCGAGCTCAAACTTCTCGAGGGATCCATCCGCAACATGCGCATGGATGGTGACAAGCTCAATGAAATTAGCCTCCTCGCCAACGTGCAGTACCACGGCTCGTTCCTAATGACGCGTGTCTTGGTCGACCACCCGTTTGATTTCGAGGGAGTCAAGGGCAAATGCTCGGTTGTCTACTATTTCCAAATCGCCCGCGGAAGCGAGGACCTTGCCATCGCACCGTTCTCGTTTGGCGTTGAAAGCATCTCCATCACCGGTGTGCGCAAGTCGGAACAGCAACCGAAAGCGAGGAAAGCCCTCAATGCGGCAATCCTTGCAGCGGTCGACCGGCATTTCACTGCACTCCGTTCACTTTGAAGGTCCTATCGTAACTCCCCGAATGAGCGTTCAGGCGGCTGAGCAGGAATTGCTAGCCAGCACCGATGCGCCGAGGGAAAATACTGCGGTTCGCCATCGACCATCACGGCGTCTTTGTCCACTACCGGGCCACGACAACCAACGATGAGGCCGTCGCCTGAGCCGTCCACCCAACTCGCCTTGCTCGGCGTGTCAGCGCCAATCGCATCCGGCCGTGCTGACAGCGATATTGCCTGCATGGTGGCAGTACCGCCCTCCCTACCTTCGATGACATTGGCCTGATCATCCGGCTCGAGAGTTGACTTTCAGCCAGCAGCAACGTCCAGGCCATCCTCGGCCAGGCGGAAACCCATGGGAATAAACTCGACGGCCCATCCGCCCTCTTAGCACAACACGCCGACGGAAGAACCTCTACCTCGTTCCGGCGGCCTCAATTTCCAACCTAAACCGCAGTAGGCGTGCCGTTGCTTTCCTTGCCAAACCGGCTCAGTAAGTTCGTCCTTGGGCGCAACTTACGAAAGCAGGGTTATAGATCCCACCATCACCATTGCGCCCCTTCTTGCAGAGTCTCATCCCTTTGGACAAGGTGACCCCATCGTCGCAGTAGCTTGTCGCAGGGTTGTAAACACCACCACTACCGCTGCCACCTTTTGGGCAAAGGCGCATGTCATTGTCAACAATCGCTCCGTCTTCACAGTAGGCCATCGCTGGGTTGTAGATTCCACCGCCACCGTTGGCACCCTTAGAGCAACTACGCATGCCTGAGGGGCTGGTTGCAACAGTACCGCAACCCGAGAGTGCTGCCGCGCATATTAGGCCAAGCGCACTCATGTACAGAAGATGCTTTTTCATCCTTAAGGGCCTCTGGTTGGTCAGACTGCTTCCGACAATCGCAGTAACGGCAGTCATGCATGAAACTTGAACCCACAGGCCCTAGTCAGTCCTACGACATGGAGTGGCAATCTTGCGTGCCGAGCTTCTCCTGTGAGGCAAAGAGCTTCTACGGTCTGCTGAATATGGAATGGGTCAAGCAGTGCACCTACCTGGCGCGCCACTTTTCCCTCGAACGTCTTTGATCACCTTGCTCAGCATTCCAATGAGATGCGCTCGCGCAATCCGGTGCGAAGCCGCTCCAACGCGCGCTTATGGAGCTGGGAAATGCGTCCCTTGGTCAAGGACATCTGCCCGGCAATGTCCACGAAGGGGACTTGATGGTGATAGTGCAGCTGAAGAATCATGCGCTCGCGCTCCGGGAGCTGCTCCATCTCCTCGGCCACGGCAGCATTCAATTCGGCTCTTTCCAGCTCGGCATAGGCTTCGGCGGGTTGAGCCTGGTCGGGCATGGATTGCATGTCCAGCAGGAAGCCCAGCCCCAACCCAACGGTCGTGGCGACGAAAGCTTCCAGAGGGTCCGCTGAACCATCCTCTTGCAGGGATTCCACGCGCTCCCTCACCACCATATCGTCGGCATGGCCGCCAGCGAATATCGTGCCTGTGCGTAGTGCGCGTACCCCATCGAAAACGGCTCCGCGGACACGGTGGCGCGCATAGGGCTGGAAAGGCACGCCACGCTCCGGATCAAAACGCTCGATGGCTTCGATCAGGCCAAGCAAGGCGTTCTGCGCGCAGTCATTCCACGCGTCGCGGATCAAATAGACGCGCATGTACACATCCCTCGCCACCGCCCGCGCCCATGGCGAGTAGTGGAGGATGAGGGCATCGCGCGCTGTTGCATCGCGCCCTTGTTGCCAACGCTGCCACAGCATGCCCTCCTGGCCTTCCAAGGTTCGGACTCCCCCATCCTTAGGTGTGGTATCCGCTCAGCAGCGCCTGGGCCAGCAAAGTCCAACCGTTGATGAGCAGGAACAGCAATATCTTCAGCGGCAGGCTGACCGTGGTGGGTGGCAGCATGATCATTCCGAGCGCCATCAAGATGGCCGACACCACTAGGTCGATCAGCAGGAACGGCAGAAAGATGACGAAGCCGATCTGGAATGCCGTTCGAAGCTCACTCAACATGAAGGCCGGGATCAACTGCAAAGCACTGATGTCCTGGATGGACTTTGGTCGTGGCACCTTGGCCATGTTCACCACGGCCAACAAATCCTCCTCGCGCGTCTGCCTGATCATGAACAACTTGAACGGTTGGAAAGCTCTGTCTACGGCGACTTGAGCCGGTATTTCCTTGTGCAGGTACGGATCAAGGCCGGCTTGCTTGGCGCTCTGGAAGACCGGACTCATCGAAAACAAGGTGAGGAACATGGCCAGCGTGATCAGCACGCTGTTAGGCGGCGTCTGCTGCAAGCCGAGTGCGCTGCGAACCAGCGAAAGCACGACGATGATGCGCGTGAACGAAGTCAACGCTATGACCATCAGGGGAATGAAGGAAAGCAACGAGAGCAGCAGGAAGGAGCGCAGGATCGGCGAATAATCCTCGCGGGCCGCTTGCGTGATGACATCCTGGATGGGGTCGGCACAACGGCCAATCATCGGAAAGCACAGGCAGACGATCGTGATCATGACGAGCAACGCAATGCGACTGTTCATGGCACTGCCTCGATTCCCTTCCCTTGCTCAGCCAACGGAAGCAGCGTTGCAGACGAGCCGCGAAGACTTTCGACGATTAGATACGACTGACCGCGGCAAGCCACCAAGTGGGCCGTCGTGGTGACACTCAATCGGCGCGAGGCGATCAATTCGATGTTCTCGGCTTGCACCCCGTTCCGCTTTTTGGCGGAGGCAGTGATCCAACCACGCCTGCGCGCAAAGAGCAGGCCGCCAACCATCGTAGCCAGTAGAAGAACCGTAGCCAGTAAGGCAAATGCGAACGTCCCCATCGAAACCGGCGCGGCGGTTTGGTAGGGAATATCAGGCGACGGCGCGGAGGCGGCCGCCTTGGCCTGTTCCCAGGCCAATGTCATCCAGGCACACATAGTCACAGGATCTCTGTGATCTTCAGTCCGAAGCAGTCATCGATCGCCATCAGCTGCCCGCGCGCGATGGGCTTGCCATCAAGCTGCAGGGTGACCGGCGCATCGAGATCGGCATCCAGTGCGATCGTGTCTCCATTGGAAAGGGAGAAAAGCCTTTCCACATCGATCCGCGCCGATCCAAGCATCACCTCCAGCCGCACGTTGACGTGGCCAAGCAACGCCAGGTTGCGCTTGATCAGGGGCTCGCCTCCCATTGGGGCGTGAATGGCCTCTTCCAGTTCAATGGGCTCAACGACGATATCGTTCATGACGTGTACCTTTCCTGCGTGTTTGCGCTGCCGAGCGTGACGGCTCGCTGTTCTCCCAACCGTCGCAAGTAGCCCTTGGCGACGACTCCCTGCCCTTCCAGATGAACCTGCAGGGCATCCTCGAGCTTGTGCTCTCCAACCAGAACCTCGCCGACACACAGGTCAGCGAGGTGAGCCAGATCCATCGATCCGAAATCGATCACAGCCCGTACGTTCACAGGAACGCGTTCAAGCGCATCGCGCCGTGGCGACAAGGGAACACCGCGACTCTTCCCAGGCGCAACGAACCTGTCCGCGATGCGGGAGTCGATGGCGACTCGCCACGACAGCGGACCGAGGGACACGTCGAAGACGAAAGATCCCAGCCGCGCGTCCTTGACACTCGTCGGCACCTCGGCCTGCGCCAACTTCAGTGGCTTACGACACCCTGCACGGTGTTGTATCCGAATCGCCAGATCGGACAGCGCTTCCTCACCGATACGCCGCGCCAGGCCACTGCCTTGGTCATCCGTTGTTGCCGCAAGGCATCGCCCGATGGATCCGATGCTTGTGTCGCCAAGATCCACGGCGACAGCGCCCTCCTCGCCGGACGCTACCAAGGGCGTGCCCCGCTTCGCATACTCCGGTGCTGTGGTGGCATCGCTTATGTCGATGTCGTCGATCCTGGAAGCCAACCACCATGCCTTGGCCCATCCATCGACGAGGTCGGCAAGCAACACTCGCAGGGCCGATCGGCGCGAAGCTCCAATCCAGCCAAAGCGGGTCTCGTTCGTCATGCGTCAGCCACCCTGCACCGAACTGTAGAGCTGCTGGAGCATATCGCTGGAAACGGTCATCACGCGCGAACTGGCTTGATAGCCCCGCTGCAGGACGATCATGTCGGCCAATTCCTGCGTGAGATCGACATTGGACATTTCCAGACTGCTGCCCTGGATCATTCCGAAGCCCGCCGAGCCGGCCCGTCCCGTCTGCACGGTCTGGTTCTTTGGCGGCAGATACAGATTCCCTTGAATTTCCTGCATCGAACTTTCATCCGGGAACGTGGCAAGCGCCAATTGCGGTCCCGCCTTGGTCTCGCCATCGGCGTATTTAAGCTGCAGGACTCCGTTGGTATCGAAGGCCTCCGTGGTTAAGCCCACCACGGCGTGACCGTCCGCCACCTGCGCCGAGAGGCTGGACGCCACGCCACTCAGGCCCGTAGCACCACTCAGTCCACCCGGCGTGCCGAAGTTGAAAAGCACGGTTTGCGGTTTTCCGCCAAGCGTTGCCGTCATGCTGACCTGATTGGATCCGGATACGGGCGTGCCGTCCTGGCCGAAGCTGATCGTGCCATTGCCAAGCGTATTTCCGGAGCTGTCGGCAATGGTCACCTTCCAGCTGGTCGTGGTGGATGGTGTACCCGTAGCTGATGCATTGCTGTTCGTCAGCGTGAGTGTCAACGTATGTGCGTTCCCTTGCGCGTCATAGATCGTGACATCGCTGACTGAGTCGCTTGGGGAGCTAGGGGAAAGATTCCCCGTCATGTTCACGGTGGAGGTGGCCTGGGCGGGCAACGTCTTCAGGCTGCTGATGTTGATGTCCCCAAAGTTGCCGGACGCATCGTAGCCCTGCACCAGGTACTTGTTGACCGAGTCGACCAGCTGGCCCGAGGCGTTGAACTCGAATTGGCCCGAACGGGTGTAGTACAGGTTGCCGCTGGGATCCTTGAGGATGAACAGGCCATCGCCCTGAATGGCGACATCCGTATTGGCGCTGGCCTGCTCGATCTGGCCCTCACTCAGATCCTGCCCTGTGCCAGCAATCCGTGTGCCGTCACCATCCATGACGTTCTCGAAGAATGAATCCTCGCCCCGGAACCCCGGTGTGTTCATGTTGCTGATGTTGTTGCTGATCGTGTTGAGGCTCTGCGAGAACCCGAAGAGACCCGACACACTGTTGTAGAGCGCCTGCATGATGCCGCTGGTCATTGCGTTCCCCTTATGGCGTCACAAGCTGGATCTGGGAAAGGTCGACACCGGTCACCACCTTGTTGCCGGTGGTCGTCACGGTCAGCTGAACCCCGTTGGTGCCGTACTGAATGGCGGTTACCTTGCCGATGGTCGTCGAGCCATCGGTGTTGGCCACCTGTACGGTGTGCGACAGCAAGGCGAGGGTCTGGTCGGAGGAATTGAGCGTCAACAGATTGTTGATGCCACCCACCTCTTCGCTCTGCTGCTCGATGCTCACGAACTGGGCAAGCTGGGTCAGGAACTGACTGTTGTCCAACGGCTGCATCGGATCCTGGAACTTCAGCTCGTTGACGAACAACTGGATGAAATCCTGCTCGTTGATGCCCGAATTGGGCATGCCCGACGGACTGGCGGTATTCAATTGACTTCCAATGGCTGCAACCGTCATGAAGCTCCTCCTTAAATCCGACTGCGCGAAGACCAGGCTTCGCGACCGTTCAACATGATTCTGTCAAGGGTGACGCCCCTCGCCTTGGCTTCTTGCAGCACAACTCGCACCACCTGGTTGCCCATGGCCGCATCGAGGCGATAGTCACGCAGCCACGCCACGCCCTGCCCATCGGGCTGACGCGTGAAACGCAGTGAACGCTCCGCCCAATAATCTGCCGAGGCCATTGTCGCCAGACACGACTCGTTGGCTTCCACGTCGACGACGGGATCACATGCACTCTCGATTCCTGGTGTCGGCCCGGGGATACCGGGCACTTCTGGCGCTTCCGTCGTGGCCCACGTTTCGGAAAGGCCACCGGGCTCCTCGCCTGCAACACCTGCAACTTCAGATCCCAGTTGGATCAACGACGACTTGGCTTCCGTAGGCAGCGCCCCTTCGCTCGAGCTGGCATCGAAAGCTGCCAGCTCGGAAAGATAGGACTGGGCCAGGGCATGCCACCCAAAGACACGAGCTCCGAGCAATGCTTCGGTCACGCCCACGGGTTGCGTTGTCGCATGATTCGGCTGTGCTACTGCGGACAACAAATCCATGGGCGGGCAACGAGCCTGATCGACTGTCGCCATTTGTGGGGGGCCCACCGGTACACCCGGCTTCGGGTTCCCGGCGACCACTTCCTCCTGAATCCCTGCCGTTTCATTGCCAACAGAGGTCTTCGCATCGTCGTGCGATGACCCATGTTGCTTAACCAGCTCTTGGGCGAAATCCTTGGAAGGCTTCGACTGTTCACGCCCATGCCAGGTAGATTCCGTAGTCGCGATGCCTGCGATGGCCGTCATGGCGTTCCCTCCTTGTGATCGATCCAGAGTTCGACCATTTCCTCCTGCGTCTTCGCCAATCGCGTGTGCATCAAGGCCAACCCGACATCATCCAGCTTCTCTCCCACGCGTTCTCGATAGCGCTTCGCCTGCAGGTTCTCCGAGGCACGCTCCATGCGTGTCCGGCTTGCTTCATCCAAACGCTTCGACTCGGCTTCATGCTTGTCCGCCAAGGCTATGTCGAGAAGCGCGAGCATTTCGTAACGCCCCAAGTCCAGCCGCACTCCGTCGCCGACGCAGGCTTGGCTCGCCATGGCTACTGCGACCTGTGCGTCCCGCACTCGATCAACACGGCGTCGTTGTTCGGCCTCTGCCGCAGAGGCCTGTGCCAAAACAACATCGGCGCGCACCTCCTTGACCCTCGCCATGCGGAGAAGAGTCGTATACGCACGCTTCTTGCGATCCGTCATGCGTGGCCTCCCTGTGCCATCGACAAGGCCGTCCGCAATCCCGCCAAGGTTTCCCGCATGCTTGACGATTGAGCCGGCCCCTGCCGCAAACAGTCGACCAAATGTGGATGGACGACGATCGCCTCATCCAGGGCGGGGTTCGTACCCGCCTGATAGGCCCCCATGTCTACGAGGTCGCGCGAGCTCTCGTAGGTCGACAGGAGCGCTTTGATCCGCCGGACGAGCTGCTGCTGATCCGCATCCGCGACGCGCGAAAGCAGGCGACTGACGCTCGAAAGCAGGTCGATCGCAGGCAACTGCCCCCGGTTGGCCAAGTCACGCGAGAGCACTACGTGACCATCGAGGATCGCACGCATATGGTCGGCGACCGGCTCGTTCATGTCGTCGCCTTCGACCAGCACGCTGTAGATCGCCGAGATGGATCCGCCATCACGCATCCGGCCGCCACGCTCCAAGATCTGGGGAAGCAGGTTGAACACCGAAGGTGGATAACCGCGCGAAGTGGGTGGTTCGCCCACGGCCAGTCCCACCTCGCGCTGCGCCATCGCGAAACGAGTGATCGAATCGACTATGAGCAGGACATCCTTTCCGAGATCGCGAAAATACTCGGCGACGGCATGGGCGGCATGAACGGCATGCGTCCTTACCAGCGCGGACTGGTCGGCCGTGGCAACCATCATCACCGACTTGCGAAGGCCCTCTGAACCGAGCGACTCCTGCAGGAAATCGCCGACCTCGCGGCCGCGCTCACCGACCATGGCAACCACCACGACGTCGGCTTTCACGTGGCGGGCCATCATACCGAGCAAAGTGCTCTTACCCACGCCGCTTCCCGCAAAAACGCCTACACGCTGCCCCTTGGCGATCGGCATCACGCCGTCGATGGCACGAACGCCGGTTTCCAGCACTTCGTCCAGTGGTGCGCGACGCAGCGGATTGATGGAAGCCGGCTGAATATCGCGACAGGCCTCCGGCACGATGGCAGGGCCGCCATCCAATGGTTCCCCGAAGGCATCGAGCACGCGCCCGACCATGGATCTCGCCACCGGAACGCGCAGGCTCCTCCCCAGTCCGCGAATACGTGCGCCAGCCGCGATGCCGCGGAGATGGCCAAACGGCATCAGCAAAGTGCGGCCATCGCGGAAACCGACGACCTCGGCGCTGATCTCTCGCCCAAGGGTCGGTGCATCGATCTCGCACAGTTCGCCGATACGCGCATCCGGCCCGTCCGCCTCGACGACCAAGCCGTTGAACCCCAGCAGATGGCCAAACTCCTGGGCCATGGGTTTGCTCGCCAGTGACTGGGTGTAGCGCGCGAAAGCGGCGGCCGTGCTCATGGGCGCTCGATCCCAAGCGCTTCACGCGTGGCGTCATGGATGGCTTCAAGGCGCGCGCCGATCGAGCTTTCCACCAGGCCACGCGCCATTTCGATGCGACACTCGCCCGCACGCAGATCGGGCTCTATGTGGACGACCAGGCCGCCAATGTTATCCGGCAGGCGGGCGCGATCCAGCGGTGATACCAGCAGCTTCTCGGCTCGCATGCGGTACTCCTCTACCATCTGCGTGCACAGACGGCGAAGCAGTTCCCCGTCGCCCTGCATGGCACCAAACGCACGCGCCATGCCGGCCAGTGCCACCTCGAACGCCAGTTCCTCCATGGCTTCGGCCTGATCGCGAAGAGCCGCGTTCAGTCCCTCGCACAACTGGGCCAATGCTTCCCTCTCCTTCGCGACGGCCGCTGCTTCATCCTCCATGCGTTGCCTGGTCTCACTCTCCCATGCCTCATGGAACCGGGTGGCCTCGCGCTTGCCGTCCTGCTCACCCGCTTCAAAACCTTCGGCGTAGCCATGTCGATAGGCCTCTGCGTCAACACCTGCATCCGCTTCCATATCGACATCGAGACTGCCCGCACGCATGGCGTGGCTTCCGGGCAGGGAACGACGCGTCGCGGTCTCGGACACATCCGCATGCTGGAAACGGCGAATCATCGACCGCTCCCCATCGTCCGCACTTCCAGGGCGACCTCGGAAAGATAGGCGGAAAGCACGTCCGCCATGGCAGATGGAATCCGAGTGGGCAGGCGGCTCATCTCATCGCGGATCGCCTTTGCACGCAGCGGCGCGCAGGCGGACAGATAGATCTCCGCATGATCCATGGCAGTAGCAGCCAGGACCCTGGCTGCCCACGCCACGGAAAGGCGATCCAGAACCACGATCAGCACGTCCGGCGGTGGCAATTCCTTGACCAAGTGCACCGGTTCGTCTGCCAGTACGGTACGCAGGAGGTCCTCATCGAGCACAGTGTGCTGCCGTGCCTCATCGATCAGCGCGCCCAACGCACCACGCGCCGTGCCGGGTAACTTCCCCAGCATCCAGCGCCTGTCCGCAGGATGCATGGCTGCCAGCGCTAGCGCTGCCTTGCGCATGCCCGCGGCCTTCATCGTTCGACCTCGGCAGATTCAATCCACTGGCGCAGGCGCAGCAGGGCTTCTTCTCGCTCGGGCGCCGTCAGACGACGCGGTGCTGCTGTACGCCGAGTCATCAACAAGGCAACCAGTGCCAGAAGCACCAACAGGGTCAAGGCGGGATACAACCACACATGGTTCCGCCACTGCGCCGCAGGCTTGGCGGCAGTTGTCTCCGCCGCCGACGGCGCGCCGGCATCGAGCGGGGGAGGTGCATCGATCGGCGCTGCGCGGACGACGGGATTCGCCGTCGCCTTCGCCGCTTCCGATGGTACGAGTGCGACAATATCGACTTTGTCCCCTCGCGAAGGATCCAGCCCCAGGCTGGCCGATACCACGCCGGAAAGTTTGTCGATTTCTTCCCTGGGAAGCGCCCCCGGCACCACGATTCCTACGGAAATCCGTTCGATACGGCCAGGAGCCTGATCGACCTCTTCCTGCTCGCTGCCATGCGCAAACTCAAGTTCGCGGTCGCTACTCGTAGCCGAACCGGCCGTCTGGTTGGCGCCACTATCGTCAGCCGCGTGACCGCTCGAATCGATCTTTTCGCGCACCAGCAGGCCGTTGCCGTCCTTGCCTTGGGGGATCAATCGCTGGCGCACCTGCTTAACGTGGTCATAGTTGAGGCTGACACTCACGGAAACCGTGAAGTTGTCGGTCTGCAGCACCCGGTGCAGCAACTCATCAACCCGCGTGCGTAGCTGCCCTTCCATCTGGGTGCGCGCGCTCAAGCTGTCGCTGTCGAGCGCATTGCCTTGGCCACCGGCAGAAGAGGTGGACAGCACCCTGCCCTGATCGTCCAACACGACCACGGAAGCGGGTGCAAGACCATCGACAGCCGATGCCACCAGGCGCTGTACGCCGGCCACTTCCTTGGCATCCAAGCTCTTGCCCTGACGGAGGGTCAAGGTTACCGAGGCCTTCGAAGGATCCGTGTCCGTCTGGAAGAGATCGGCGCGGCGAATCGTCAGATGCACTCGTGCCGAATCCACCTCGCCCAACGCCGCAATCGTGCGTTCCAGTTCTCCCTGCAACGCGCGCTGGTAGTTCACATGCTGGGCAAACTCGGTTACGCCATAGTCGGAGTCCTTGAACAGCTCGAACCCGACGCTGCCTCCCTTCGGGACGCCGCGTGAGACAAGCTGCATGCGGGTTTCATAGACTTGATCGGAAGGCACGAGGATGACCTTGCCCTGGTCGGCCAGCCGATAAGGAACCTGCATCTGTCCCAGGGTAGTGGTGATTTCCGCGGCGTCTGCTTCGCGCAGGTTGCCGTACAACACCCCATAAGGCGGATGCGCGATCCACCACAGCCCGATGCCTACCAGGCACGCGATCAGCAGCAGCCCCGCCCCAAAGGCGATGCGCGCGCGCTGGGACATCGATGCAAAGAATTGCCGTATGTTCACTTCGGTACTTCCCCTGTGACCTTTTCGTCGCGATACCACTCAATGCCGCGCTCGCCATGGCGCTCACAACTGCATGTTCGTGAGGTTCTGGTAGGCATCGACGATCCGGTTCCGCACTTCGACCGCCATCTGCAGCTTCAGATGCGCGCTTTCCATGGCAATCATCACGTCATGTACGGGCATGGAACTGTCCCCCGCAGCCAAGGCACGCGCAGCCTGATCTGCCTGATTCAGGCTGGCATCGAGTTGATGGACTTCGACACCCAACGTTTGCATGAACGAAGGGCCATTCTGCGATGCCACGCCGATCCCGGCCTCGGGCATGATGCTCGCCGGACTGATGGACGCGAACTGGATGGGAGCCACGTTCATGCACCACCACCCAGATCCAGGGCATGCAACGCCATGCTGCGAAGGACATTGAAAGCACGCACGTTCGCCTCGTAGGCGCGGTCGGCCTCGATCAGCGTGCTCATCTCCGACACCATGTCGACACGCGGGTAACTGACCATGCCCTGCTTGTCCGCAGAAGGATCGCTCGGGTCATGCTCCATGCGTGTGGGCGCATCCATCCCCACCATGAGTGGAGTGGCATGTGTACCCGCGGTCGACACCCCCAGCGTCTCGCCGAAGTGCGCGTGCCCCGCGACGGAAACCTGCATCAGGCGTGCATGGCCTCCCGGTTGAATCGGCGTGTCGGCGACAGCGATATTGTGGCTCGCTGCCTCAAGCCGCATCCGTTCGAATTCCAGGCCAAACCGGGCCGCTGCAAATATCGAGTCGATGACCATCTCAATCCCTCCCTGCCATGGCAAGTTGCATCAATGCGAAGCGCCTCGACATCACGGTCGTCAATGCCTGGAAATCCGCGCCAGCGGCTTCCATATCCGCCACTTCGCCATCCAGATTCGTTCCCCCATCAAGTGCGTGCACCGTCGCACTGAGTGATCGGGGCGTCACGTCCCGCAAACGCCCCAGGTCCATGTCAGGGTCCATCTCTGCCTGGTGCAGCAATCCAGCGGCCTGCGAGAAATCCACGCCTCGGGCCAAGGATCCAGGCACGTTCGCATTGGCGATATTCTCGCTGGCGACTTCGGCACGTACGCGCGACATGGTGATGCCAAGACGCAAGGCTTCGGTAGTCAGATCCATCGATATCCCCTCTATTGAATGACCAGTTCGCCGCGCAACGCGCCGGCATCCTTGATCGATTGCAGAACCGTGATGACATCCCGCGTGGACAAGTGAATTGCTCTCAGCGCAGACACCAGGTCCGCCACCGTGGCCCCCTGTGGGATGCTGACCAAACGCGCCTCGGGGTCCTGTACGTGGATATTCGCCTGCGGGACAACCGCCGTGCCGATGCTGCGCGACGGGTTCACCAGAATTCCATTGGGTTGGGAAACCAGGTAATCCGTCTGCACCTGGATGCGCAGGTCGCCCTGCGAAATCGTGACGCTGCCCAGCCTCACGTCTCCTCCAGACACCACGGTGCCGGTGCGCTCGTTGACGACGACGCGGGCCACATCATCCGGCGTCACCGGCACGCTCTCGATTGTGGAGATGGCTCGAACCAGGCTCGCCGGCGGCGAGGCGAAAGTCACGCGGATCTTCCCTGCGTTCTCGGCAATGGCGTCGACCCCGGCATTGCGCTGCAGGGATTCGGCCACCCGTTCTGCCGTAGTGAAATCCGGCTGATACAGCACCACGTCCAGCGTGCGACTACCCTCGGGCAAGCCAACGGGTGCATCCCGCTCCACCGTGGCGCCATCAGGCACTCGGCCGACCGTTGGATGGTTTTTCTGATCGTAACTTCCGAAAGCGCGGACTTCGTAGCCACCCACGGAGAGCGCACCTTGCGCCAACGCGTAAAGCTTGCCATCCGGTCCATCCAGCGGCGTCAGCAGCAGGATGCCTCCACTGAGACTGCGCGCATCGCCCAACGAGGAAACCGATACGTCAAGCTTCTGGCCCGATGAGGCAAACGATGGAAGCGTGGCGGTGACCAATACTGTCGCAACGTTGCGGCTGTCGAGATCACTCGGGCTGACGTTGACGCCAAAGTGGCTGAGCGTGTTGGCCACCGATTGAACCGTGAGGCGGTTCTTGCTGGTGTCGCCCGTGCCGGCAAGGCCGATGACAAGGCCGTATCCCACCAGTGCGCTGTCGCGCACCCCCTCGACGCGCGCGATCTCCTTGAGTCGCACACTCCCGTTGTCGGCAAGCGCAGGAAAACTTGCGAGCATGGAAAGAAAAGCAGCGGCGAGAACCGACTTCATATCAACCCCAGCCAGCGGACGATGCGATAAAGAATGCTGTGGCGCTGGGCCGACGAGATGTCGCCCTGGCCCGTGAACTTGATGTCCGCTTCGCTGATGCGGTTCGAGAAGATCGTGTTGTTGGATGCAATATCTTCTGGTCGAACGAGTCCGGTGAGGATGAATTGCTGCTTCTCGCCGTTGATGACCATGGTCTGCTCACCCTGGATGCGCAGCATTCCATCACTGCCGACGGATATGACGCGGACAGCGATCTGCGCCTGCAGGCTGCCTGCGCGCGTGGTATTGCCCTGTCCGCCATCCTGGCCCGACAGGCCAAGCCCATACTGGTGCGAGCCATAGCGCGTCTGTGTGTTGGCACCAAGCTGCACACCGCCTGCGGCATTGGTGTTGGCACTCGCCGTAGCAGTGGCGGTCTCCGTGACGATCACCATCAGGGTGTCGCCCACCCGGTGGGCACGACGGTCGGCCACCAGTCCACGGTATGTGTCCGGATCGATCATCGAACCGGACGATGTCTGCGCATGGCTGGCAAACCCGGCGAGCATGCCGACCAGCATGGCAATCAGGCAACGTTTATTGATCAACTTCCACCACTCCTTTGCTGGTGACCCTTGCATGCACGGGAGCGTCCGCGCCATCGACCAGTATCGGCACGATGTCGCCTGTGCCACCGGGGCTCTGGGCCGTTCCCTTCGTCCGCATCCGGATCGCGCCATAAGCCACGATCACCTCGACGCGCTCCTGTCGATCCACGTCCGGTATCCGCTCAAAGTCTTCAAGCAACACGGGACTCCCGGCCAACACCGCATGACGCAGCCGCAGCCCCTCCAGCTGAGAAGGGTCGGCAACCAGATCGCCATGCACGGCTGCCACGTCGGTATCCTGCCGGGCCAATTTCAACGCCGCAGGAAGGCTACCCCTGGGCGCATCGGTCGAATAACCGAGCACGTCCCGCTCGACGCTCACAGCGAACCAGACTGTGGCTCTCCTGGCGACCTCGCCATTGACGCTGACATCGACAGGAATTCCCACCCGTTCGCGCGGCAAACGCCCAGCGGGCCGGCGCGCATCCAGCGCCAGGTGCCCAGGCAGAACCGTCACATCCTCGGGCTTTCCCACCACGGATATCCGCGCATTGGCCCCATCGCTGCCCAGACTGGCAACCAGCCGCGCCTGCGCAGCAGCGACCATGCGCGAAGACGCCACGGTCTGGAGCGCCGGCGATGAGCTTGGCCGGGTGAGCGCCGCTGCAAGCAACATGGTCGCGAATACCATGCCCAAGATCACTGACGCAGGTTGTTGATGGTGTCGAGTATCTGATCCGACGCCTGCAGGACACGTGCGTTGAGCTGGTATGCCCGCTGCGCGATGACCAGCGTGGCCATTTCGCTCACCATGTCCACGTTCGAACCTTCCAGCGAACCTTGCTGGATCGCCCCCATACCCTCCTGGTTGGGTTTGCCGACGGTGGGGTCACCCGAATCCTGCGTGGGCACGTAGTTGTTGCTGCCAACCGACTGCAAACCTTCCGGCGACGGGAACGTGCTCAACTCGAGAGCACCCAACAGCGTCTCGTTGGTATTGGTGCCCACGGTTGCATAGATGCTGCCGCTCTGGTCGATGCGGATGTGCGTGGCATCCGGTGGAATCTGGATCTGCTGCGCGAGACGGCTGCCGTCGACCGCCGCCAGATAGCCATCTCTGTCCACGTGCAACTGGCCGTCGCGCGTATAGAGATGGTTGCCATTGGCATCGACCACCTCAAGGAAACCTTGCCCCTGGATGCCGATGTCCCAGGTGTTGCCCGTCTGCATCATTTGCCCTTGCGAGAACACCGCCCTGGTGGATAGCACCTCGGCACCCGCACCGGATTTCTCAGGCGCAAGCCCAGCCTGCACCTGCTCGGGAGAGATCACCGCCACATCGCCAAAAGACACGCGCTGGCTCTTGAAGCCCGGCGTCTGCATGTTGGAGATGTTGTTCGACAACGTGTCGATCTGGGTCTGCTGGCTCTGCAAACCGGATGCAGCGATGTAAAGCGCGTCGACCATGGTCATGTCCTCACGAATTGTCGCCAAGGTGGTTGATGCCTTCCTGCATGGCCGCGTCATAGGCCTGGATGGCTCGTTGAACGGACTGGGCATGACGCGTCAGCGCCATGAGCCGGACGATTTCTTCTCCCGGGGAAACGTTGGACTGCTCCAGCGCCCCTTGCTGGATCTGCCCGATCCATTGCGCCGGTTGCCCGGAATAGGTATAGAGGCCGCCCCCTATTTCGCGCAGCGCCGACGGGTCGTCGACCGCGACGATCTGCAAGGCATCCACGTTCTCCCCGTTGTCGGCGATGTTGCCCGCGGCATCGACATGCACGTTCGGATGCGCCAGCGTGATCGGCCCGGATCGCCCGAGCACCGGGTCACCGGCGGCATCCACCAGTTGCTGGTTGGCATCGACATGAAACTGGCCATTCCGGGTCAACATCACCTGCCCGCCGACGCTGACCGTGAAGAACCCGTGCCCGCGGATCGCCAGATCCAGAGGATGCCCCGTGACTGAAAGGCTGCCGTCCGCGAGGTCCAGCGAGGGCGTCGCATCGACCACGCCGGTCCTGAAGTCCACTCTCTGATGTTCGGCGCGATACCCCACCGTACGCATGTTGGCCACGTTCTGGCTCAAGGCATCGAGGGCATCGACATCACTGGCGAGATAGCGGGCGACACTTGGAATGACTTGACTCATACGTTTCCTCAAGCGGCAGAAGCGATGACGGTGCCGAAAGCCTTGACCATCACCGTGGATGGCACTTCGTTGATGCCAAGCACGGTGACGTGTGGAAGGCTGCGCTGGATCATCGACCGCAGGTGGCGACGCACCGTGCCCGGGCAAAGCAGCACCGGAAGATGGCTGCGCGCCATCATCGCCTCGGACTGCTTGGCCAAGCCGCCGAGCAGCGCCTCAAGCTGATTCAGGTCGGAAACCAGTGAACCGGCGCCTTCCCGTTGGCGCACGGCGGAAATCATGGCGCGTTCCAGTTCAGGGGCCAGCGTCAGCACATGCAGCTCGCCTTGGGCATTGCTGACGCGCTGGCAGATCACGGGGCCCAGCCGTTCGCGTACACGCTCGACCAACTCGTCGGTCTGCTTGAGCGTCTTGCCCGCGTCCACCAGCACTTCCAAGATCGCCTCGGCATTGCGGATGCTGACCTGCTCCCGCAGCAGCTGCTGCAGCACCTTCTGGACGTCGGTGTAGGACATGACCCCGCGGATCAGCTCGTCGACCAGCGACGGCTGCTGCTCGCGCACGCGCGCCACGAGACGTTCCGTCTCGGCGCGCGTGAGCAACTCCGGCGCTTGGCGTTTCACGACTTCACCAAGGTGCGTGATCAGCACCGTTTCGGGATCCACCAGGGTGTAACCTGCCCCTTTTGCGTACTGCCGCTGTTCGGAATTGATCCACTGCGCAGGCAGGCCATAAGCCGGATCACGCGTCTCGCGTCCTTCCAGCCGTGGTCGCTTGCCGCCCGGATTGATGGCCAGCAACGCATCGAAATGAAGCTCGCCGCGCCCAACCCGCGACCCCTGCACTCGTATCTCGTAGGCGTCCTCCGCCATGGCCGATCCCTGGATCAGCTTGACCTTGGGCAGAATGAAACCGCACTCGAGCGCCAGCTGCTTGCGGAACGCACTGATGCGGTCGCCCAGATCCATGCCGCGGGACTTGTACGTCGCCGCGATGCCGCTCCCCAGGTGAATCTCGATCGGCTCCACGCTCAACTGCTTGTACAGATCCTCTTCCTCGCCCCCGCCTTTCGATGCTGTCGGCTCCTCCTTGGAATCGGCGGTCGGTGTCCCCGAACGCGAGGCAAAGAAGGTCAACCCACCCACGCCAAGCAGTACGAGCAATACCGGCCATGCCGGCAAACCTGGCAGCACCAACAGACCGGCCAGCGCCAAAGACACAATCAGCAAGGTGCGTGAATTGGAAAGCACCTGACGTGCGATCTCCGTACCCAACTGGGCGTCGGAGGCCGCGCGCGTGATGATGATGCCCGTGGCCACCGCGATCACCAGCGACGGAATCTGCGTCACGATGCCGTCGCCCACGGTCAGCAAGGTGTAGCGATGGGCTGCGTCGCCCCACGACAGGCCGTGCTGCACCATGCCTACGGTCAGGCCGCCGATGATGTCGATCAGGATGATCAGGATGCCGGCGATCGCATCGCCCTTCACGAACTTGGTGGCACCGTCCATCGCGCCGTAGAAACTGGCTTCCTTTTCGACCAGACCGCGACGACGACGCGCCTCGCGATCGTCGATCAGCCCCATGTTCATGTCCGCATCGATGCTCATCTGTTTGCCGGGCATGCTGTCCAGGGTGAATCTCGCCGCCACTTCGGCAACGCGCTGGGCACCGCTCGTGACCACCACGTACTGCACGACCACCAGGATGAGGAACACCACCAAACCGATGACGTAGTTGCCGCCTACCACGTACGAGCCAATGGCGTTGATCACGCGGCCTGCGTTGCCGCGATCCAGGATCAAGCGGGTTGCCGAGATGTTCAGGGCCAGGCGGAACAGCGTCGTGATGAGCAGCAACGACGGGAACGTCGAGAAGCTCAACGGCGTCTCTGTGAAGAACGTGATCAACAGCACCAGCAACGCGCCGGTGAAATTGAGCACGAGCAGGAAGTCGAGCAACGCAGGCGGAATCGGCGTGAACAGGATGATCAGGATTCCGATCATCCCGAGCACGAGTGCCACGTCGCGCTTGCCTCCCCAAAGTTGGCCGAACAGGGTATTCACGAAAAGATCCTGTTGCCCGGGCGCTTTATCAGCCAGCGATAGACCGGCGACAGCGACTTGAAGAGATGGGATGGCACGGCGCGGTCAACCTTGCACTCGCGAAACAGGGCGCGCGCCAGTTCCGGCGAGCGCAGGCAAGGCACGCCGGCGCGGGCAGCCACCATGCGGATATGCGCCGCCATCTTGTCGCTCCCCTTGGCCAGAACCACCGGTGCGCGCATGCTCTTGGGGCGGTACTGGAGTGCGACGGCCAGGTGGGTCGGATTGGTCAACACGATGTCCGCTTCCGGTACGCGGCGCACCGAACGCGCGCGCTTCACCAGCTCGGACATCAGCCGCTTGCGCTTCTGCCGGATGTCCGGGTCGCCTTCCCGGCGCTTGACTTCGTCCTTGATGTCGCGATGGCTCATGCGCAGCTTGCGCATGTACTCGCGGCGCGTGAACCACCAGTCGAACAGCGCCATCAGGGCCAGTACCACCAGCACCCAGGTGGCCACCTGCGAATACGTCGATCGCAACAGCTCGCCGATGCCCGATGGAGCCATGAAGGAAGCCGCCTGCACGCGGTGATCGATGCCCTTCGCCAGAAACCAGCCGAGCGTCCCCAGCAAAGCCAGCTTGAGGACGAGCTTGAAGAGCTCCCATAGCAGGCGCAGCGAAAACAGACGCTTGGCTCCCTGTGCAGGATTGAGGCGCGAAAAGTCCGGCTTGATGGGCGTCGTGCTGAATGTCGGCCCGGTCTGCATGAGGTTGCCAATCACGGCCGCCACCAGCATGGCCATCACGACCGGCAGGATCGCCTGCCATGCCGGCTGGAAGGTCTTCTGCAACCACACCGCCAGACTCGCCGTCGGTGCCGGGGCATTGCCGGCCATCAGAATGGTTTGCCTGACCGAGTGCGCAAAGGCGATCGCCACGGCGCGCGCCGACGCCAACAAGGCGATGGTGAAGACAATCGCCACCACCACACCGCTGACCTCGGCACTCCGCGCCACCTGCCCGCGCTCCCGCGCCTCCTGCAGCCGGAACGGGGTGGGCTGTTCGGTCTTGGTCTGCTGGTCATCGGCCATCAGCGCACTCCCCAGCCGGGCAAGACCGTGAAGGCATCCTTGTACATCCGTTCGATCAATGGAGGCGCATAGCGCAGCGATCCGGCCAGCAGCAGGAAGCCCGCGAGCATCTTCACGGGCAAGGCCACGAAGTAGATGTTCGCCTGCGGCATCGAGCGGCTTGCATAGGCCACCGCCATGTCGATCGCGAACAAGCCCAATATCGTGGGCGCGGATACCATCAACCCCAGCAGGAACTGGGACGACAACTTCGACAACAAGAGACCGGGCGCTACCAGTATTCCGCCGCTTCCCAGTGGCACGAGAGCGATGGATGCCACCAGCCCCCGGAACAGCAGCAGGTGCATGCCCAGGGCAAAGAACACGAACGTACCGGCCCATTGGACGACCGTGCCGGCCAACGCCTCGGTAGTGCGCGTCGAGGGATTGAACAGGCTGGCGGCTGCCACGCCGGATTGCATGTCCACCACGCGCGCGGAGAATCCGAGCGCAGCCGATGGCAGGAACACGGCCAGGCTGAGGGACAAGCCCATGATGCATTCGCCGCCCATCGCCAGGACAAAGGGCAATGGCTGTACTGGATCCAGCGCCATGCTGGGGGTGTGGCTCACTCCAGCCGCCAGCAGCGTCAATGCCAGCAACACGCACATGCGGATCGACGCCGGCGCCCAGTTGAATGGCGTGAAGGCAGGCACCATCAGCAGCGGCGCGAATCGCGCCATGGCGAGGAGGAAGGTGCTGACCTGGACGTCCATGTTCCCCATGCCCAATCACATCCCGCCAATCAGCCCGAAGAGATGCTTGGTGAACTCCACCACCACCGCCATCATCCACGCCCCTGTCATCAGGAACACGACCACGACCGCGATCAGTTTGGGGATGAAGGTCAGCGTCATTTCCTGGATCTGGGTGACTACCTGGAGCACCGAGATCACCATCCCGACCACAAGGGTCACCGCCAGGATCGGGGCAGAGACCTTCGCCGCCGTCAGCAGCGTCTGGGCAAGCAGGTGCATGGCGACATCACCGTCCACGCTCAGCTCCTCGGCCGCACCAGGTCGCGCAAACGGAAGATGAAGTCCGCCGTGACGGCTCCGCCAAGGCCCGGTGTGCGATCGAGAATCGTCGCTACGATGACACGCGCATCGTCGGTGCGGCCGTCGTCAAGCAGCAACAGGCTTTGTGCATAACGTGCCGAGCGCCCCTGCGAATCCAGGCGCATGGCACGCTTGATCGACTCCTCCGCCTCTTTGCGCTCGCCGCGCAACGCATGCACCAGCGCAAAACCGCCGTGTGTCTCGCCGAAGGTACGATCCAGGGTAAACGCCTTGTCGAAGCTGTGCTTGGCGCCGGCCAGATCGCCTTCCAGCAACTGGCACCAGGCCAGGGCATGCCACGTGCCGATATGATCCGGCATCTCGTGCACCGAACGCTCCAGCCGCACGCGAGCCACTGGAACATTCCCCCGCAGCAGCTGCACCTGGCCCAACCCCAGCCATGCACGGCCCGACTCGGGATGCAGCGCGACCACGCGCTCGAGTATCGCGGCCGATTCGTCCAACTGCTGCGACCACAACGCCAGCGTGCCCCGAACAACGCCGCCCTCGTGCTGGTCCGGGTCGGCATCCAGCGCTTTGTCCGCACAGGCTCCAGCCTGTGTCAGATCCCCGGCATCGAGCCACAGCAGGGCCCGCAAACCTTCGACCTCTGCCGCGCGTGGACACTGGCTCGCATCGACCAGCGCAAGCGCTTCGAGCGCGGCTTCGACCTTCTTCTGGCGATGCAGAATTCGCGCCTTCAACAAGGCAAGCGCCACCGCATCGTCGGCTTGTCCATGCACGGAAGCCAGGGTATGCAAGGCTTGGTCGTACTGGCCGATCACGAACTGGGCGTATGCCAAGTCATGGCCAACGCCGGCCGGGACTTCACCCGACTGGTCCATCAAGGGCTGCAGCACACTGATCGCCGCATGGATATCACCGCGCATCAAGGCACAACGCGCTTCGCGGAAGCGAACTCCGGGCAAGTGGCGCACCGACCCGGGCGTCACGGCCAACCGCGCCGTGGCCTCATCGGCAAGGCCGTGAACCAGAAGTTCATCGAGCAGATCGCACAGCAGGATCGGATTCAGCGGATCGTGGTCAGCCCATGCCGCCAACTGGAATGCACGACTCAAGGTGCACCCCTAAACTTTCGCCATAAATCCGGGATAAACCCATCAGCCAAAGTGATGCTGACGGCTCGGTCAGCTGACGTACGCCACTGCATTTCCCCCTTCCCCCTGCGTCCGAACTCCAGTTCGCACGCTCCCTTGGTGTCCTTGACTCCTTCGTCCACGTGCCACATGGACGGTCGTGCATTTCCAGCAAGCATCCCTTCGCGGGCAGCTGTCATGATGCCTTTTTATCTTAGGCATGACACAAATCTCCGTGTCAACTAATCCGCCAATCCTGATGTACTCCCTGCCAGATAACGTAATAAGTTGCGCTTGAATAATCGCATCTATTTGCGGCAAAGTTGCGCGACTTACCCCTTGTCATCGCCATGATTTAATGAATCTGCAATTGGGTCGTGCAGCACTGATTCCACCGTATTACGTCCATTTCGGCCTCCCGACGATCATGCCCACAAATCGCATCACATCCACCTCGACGCTGGTCGAAACGCTGCAGGCTATGGCACGCGAACGTCCCGCTGGCGTACGCCAGGGAAGCGGCACCAGGTCCAGCATCGGCGTCACGGCAAGGCATGACGTGGCCATGCTCCGCCAGCGCTTGCGGAACATCTTGGTGGACACGGACACGGGCAATGCGGAGTCCGTCGCCAACGCGAGGAACACTGCCGTATGCGAGATCCTGCTCTGGGAATTCGGCAGCGAATTCCGCAACGACTCGCAGTTCTCCCCCATGGCCGACGCCATTGGCAAGGCGTTTGACACCAATCCAGCGCTCAGCAAGCAGTTCACCGACCTGATCGAAGGCCTACGCAAAGGCTGACTTCCGGTTCCCGCGCCCAGCAGCGCAGCGCCCGTCGCGCAGCTTTGGGCGCCATCATTCGACCGGAAAATTGGCGGGCGTACCGCCTGATCGGTGATGTGACGCAAGGCGCGACAGCAACAAGGCAAAATCTTGCGCATACCCCGCAACATCGAAGAGCCCAGACAGGCGCTTTTGACGAGCCAGCTTTTCACGCAGCGCCATGCATGCCCCCGGGTTCCGTCCATACCGGACAGCAGCAGCCACGAACTCATCGTCGCTAACCACGTTCAGCTCGTCCATGCCCAAGTGATGATTGAGGCTTCCCGCCACGCGCGTGGCAAAAGTCTCGCCGGGCCGGGTCAGCACCGGGCAACCTGCCCACAAGGCATCCGAGGCGGTGGTGTGCGCGTTGTAGTGCTCGGTATCGAGAAACAGATCGGCATGACGGTAGCGGGCCAGGTAGGACGGATGCGGCAGCATGTCCATGAACACGAGGCGTTCCGGCTCCACTCCTGCGGCACAGGCTGCCTGGCGCAGCCGATCCGTCGCCAGCCCCGGCCCTTTCAGGAGCCAAAGCACGCTGCCTGGCACGGCCGCCAGGGTCCGTAACATGCGCGCCACGCTGCGCGGATTCAGTTTGTAGGACACGTTGAAGCACACGTAGACGATACCGCGCGCCGGCAAGCCGCACTCCTCGCGTGACGGCGGCGTACCGACGACACGGGTCGGATCATTGCTCTGGTAGCAGCGCGGCAGATACACGGCACGCTCGGAAAAATGCGGCTGCAGCGATTCCGGCAACACGAAGCGATCGGCAATCACATAGTCCAAGAAACGGGCTCCGGTGGTACCGGGATAGCCCAGCCAGTTCACCTGGATCGGAGCCGGCCGAAACGAGAACACCTCCGGCTTGCAGGATCTGGAGTAACCGTCCAGATCTATCAGGATCTCGATGCCCAACGCCCGCACCTGTTGCGCCAACGCCATGGGCGTCAGGTGGGCAACCTGGTGAAATCCCCGGGCGGCAACCATGAGCCGGCGCCGCGGCGCGTTATCCGGATCGTCGCTGGTCGCGAACAGGTGCACTTCGATGGCCGAAGACCGCAGCTGCTCGAACAACGCCGATGTAAGAATGGCCGTCGGATGGAAACCGAAACCGTACGAGATGAAACCGACGCGCAACGGGCCGCTCACAGGAACCGTGAAAGGATCCATGGCTACGGGTTTATGCTCAGCCGCGTCCTGCAGCTTCATGGCCTGGCGGCTTGCGCAGGCGAGTTCCTGCGCAGCGCTCGCTCCCTCAGACAGGAAATTGATGGGCGAACCGTCCACTCGCCCCGCTTCCATGCACGCCCAGAGCCTGGCACCCAACTCATCCAGCCCGTTCCAATCGCAAATCCGCCGCTTGAGGGCCACGAGCGAACACAGGCTGAGGCCGTCGTGCGGATCCACGGACAGGGCACACTCGTAGGCTGCGCGCGCCGCCTCAGGTTCATTGGCCTTCTCGCACGCCAGACCCAACTGGCCATGCAGCGCCGCATGCTGCGGGGCAATGGCTATCGCGCTCCGGTAAGCATCCGCTGCTTCCGCGTACTTCCCCTGCACGATCAGCGACTCGGCCAGCAAGTGCCAGCCAGGCAGAAGGCCAGGGTGACGAAGCACTACGGATCGCGCGACCCGCTCCGCCTCGTCCGGATAGCCTAAGCGAATATCGCAACGCCCCAGGTTGGCTTGAGCGCCGATGGCCATGTCGTCTTCCGCGGCGCGCGCGTAACACAGCTTGGCCAGCTCATAGGCCTCCGCCCTGAACAGGCGGGTGCCGATCTCGTTGAGTTCCACGACATCGACGTCGGTGCCGGACAACATATCATCGAGCCGCGTTGCGAACTGGTCGACGGGCATCATGGTCGTTCCGTCTTCACCGACCGCGATCCGATACAGCGCATCCCAATCCCTGTAAAGCACCGCCACCCCCATGCGAACGATGTGTTCCCGTTACTATTGCACCGTTGTTCTTTCTTTGTTTCCAGCGACCGTGCCTGCGAATTGCTGCCGGCATTCTGCAGCTGGCGATGCCGTCCGGCATCCCCCTGATTCGAGGTGACGCGCGGACAATACTTGAGCCTGTCGCATCCAGCCGCCGATCCGCTTGATACCGTACCTTTGCACCAACGCCAAGAACTCCAATCCACGTCGCACGGCGAGAGCGTCCGCCAACGGCGGGACCTCAGCTTCGCGGCGTTCGGCAGCCTACTGCAGTGAGTCCACGCGCCTTCGGAAACCAGGCATGCCTACCGTCATCCTCCAGTCGTATCGCAGCAACGACATTCCTGCGTGGCTCCAGCGTTGCATGCAGACGGTCAGGCAATGGGCCGGTGCCAGCGGATACCACTACACATTCGTCGATGACGCACTGTTCGATCACGTTCCGCCGCGATTGCGCGAGCCCGCTCCGATATCGCTGCTCCCACTTACCGATCTGGCGCGTCTGGGCCTGCTGCGCGAGAAACTTTCCTCCGGATACGGTCGTGCCGTGTGGATCGACGCCGATGTAGTGATCTTCCGGCCGGACGATTTCCGGATTCCCACCTCGAACGGCGCCATGCTCTGCCACGAAATCTGGATGGAACGGGATGAACAGGGAGTGGTCCGCCATGCGAGAAACATCAACAACGCCGTCATGGTGTTCGATCGGGGACACCCGTTGCTGGATTTCCTGCATCACGCCGCCATCGAACTGTTCAGTCACCTGGAACCGGGAAAGATCCGCACCACCACCATCGGCACCGATTTCCTGACGAGGCTCGGGCGCATCTACCCGGTACGCCTGCTGACCCAAGTGGCATGCCTCAGCCCGCTGCTGCTGCACGCAACCCTCGCCGGCACGAAACCGGATCTGTTGCGGGAACATGCCACGCGCTTTGGCCATCCGTTCCACGCTGCAAACCTTTGCCGTTCCAAGCATGAACGGGGGACGCAACGATCAGCCACTTCACAGGAAAGCAATCTCGCCCCCGGGCAGCTTCTCGACGTGGTCGAAAAAGTCATTGCGGCAAAAGGCGAGATGCTAAGCCCCATGCGGGCGCCTTCCAACACTCTGCCTGCCGATTCGAAAGCACTGCTGCATCCCTGAAACAAACTGCTCTCACCGCCCGGAATGCTCTACAAAGGTGGCCATGCGCACTCTTGTTGTTACCGCCGCCGATGAAGCCTTCATGCCCCTGCTGCGCGGGCTGGTCGAATCCCTGCAGCAATGGGAACCGCGCCCCTTCAGCGGCGTTGCCTGCCTTGATCTCGGACTGAGTGCCACAAGCCGCCAGTGGATCGCCAGCATCGCAACCCAAGTTGTGGCGCCAGGCTGGGATCTTCCGGTGGACGAAGCATTGCGGCAGGAACATCCCGAACTGCGCGCCCTCACGGTGCGCCCCTTTCTGCCCCGCTACTTTCCCGGTTACGACGTCTACCTCTGGATCGACTCGGATGCCTGGGTGCAGGAGCGATTCGCCCTCGACTGGTTGATCGCTGCGGCGGCGACGGGACGACTTGCCGCCGCGCCCCAAGTGCACCATGCCTACCTGCAATCCAAAGAAAACTTCGACTGGCGCATGCATCGCATGCGCACCTGCTTTGGCCCGGAGGCCAGCCGCCGGCTGTCGTGGAACGCCTACTTCAACGCCGGTGTTTTCGCGCTCCGCGCCGACGCCCCGCATTGGGCGCGCTGGGCCAAGTGGTTCGGCCTCGGGCTCGAAGCCAGCGGCGGAAAACTGTGCTGCGACCAGACCGCGCTCAACCAGGCGATCTGGGTGGAGCAGTTGCCGTTGGCACCGATGCCGGCGCTCTGCAACTGGTTGTGCCACCTTGCACCGCCTCGCTATGACGTGGCGCGCGGAAAATTCTGCGAGCCGGCAGCGCCGTGGCATCCGATCGGCATCCTGCATCTCTCGGCGGACAGCAAGGATATGCAACTGGAAGTGCGTGGTGAGGGCCGCACCCTTGGCCTTCGCTTCCCCCGGGGTGCACCGGCGGCGCGATGCGGGGGACTGCATTCCCGCTCGTCCAGAAAAATGAATAGCGATGCCTCTTGTGCGGTGCCTGATGGCGAGGATCAAGTGAGCTAAACCCGCTTCTCGTTCGCCAGATGAGTCTTCACCATTGCGGTGAAGGATTTCCATGCTGCCACGAACCATCCTGGGCGAACCGCTTTACGCACTCGCCGCACTCTACAGATGGCTGAAACGCCTGCTCCGACGATGGCGGACGCGGCACACTCATGCCCCACCCCCTCGTCATGGCCACCACGGCCATCGCGTGACGGTCGAACCATCGCCCGCACGTACCCGCGCCAAGCCGCCATGGGTTCGCGACGAAATCGTCGCACTGGCCGCCCGGGCATCCGGACTTGGCTGCCGCCCCCTCCAGCGCATCTTCAATGACCGCCACGCGGGAATCATGTCGGTCGGACATGATTTCGTCTGGCGTGTGCTGCGCGATTGCCAGGCCGCCATCCTGCTCCGGCGCAAGCAACTCAAGCGGCGCACCTATCGCCCCGGCCAGCCCAATCGCGTTTGGGGCATGGACGGCACGGGCAAGACCGACGAGGGCGGCAGCACTCATTTCCTGCTCGGCATCATCGATCATGGAACGCGTCGCTGCATCGACCTCAAGGCCTTGCCGGACAAGGCCACGATCACCCTTCTTCGCGTCCTGCTCGATGCCATCGAACGCCATGGCAAACCCAAGGTTCTCCGTACCGACAACGAGGCCATCTTCAACAATCCGCTGTTCGACTTCGTGCTCCACAAGCTCAATATCAAACACCAGACCATCGAACTTCACTGCCCGTGGCAGAACGGGCGTATCGAGCGGTTCTTCGGTACGCTTAAGCAGAAACTCAACCACTGGGCCGTACCGGATCGCGTGGCCTTGAACGATTCGCTGACCGAGTTCGTGGCCTGGTACAACCATGTGCGGCCGCATCAGCACCTGCAAGGCAAGACACCGGCGGAAGTCTGGGAAAATATCGATACGCTGCGCCGCCCTGTCGTAAGCGTGCGCCGAAGCCACCTATCCAGCGATCATCACCTATGCCAGCGGCAGCAGGCTGTCGATGTCGCGGTCCTTGGTGGTGGGTAGCCGGGTGAGGACCTCGGTGAGCCAGGCGTGAG